>Ga0315295_10000095_pt1 | contig 73427 bp, 57 predicted proteins | sample YL17G14_0_MG_FD_204453 | JGI IMG/M metagenome (GOLD analysis project Ga0315295, IMG submission 204453) | Sediment microbial communities from Yellowstone Lake, YNP, Wyoming, USA - YL17G14_0 | ecosystem: Environmental > Aquatic > Freshwater > Lake > Sediment | place: USA: Wyoming | collected... | reverse complement strand
CCATTTGTCTTTATACGCCATCTTGCGTTGGGTCTTGCGTTTTCTGGTCATCCGTGATCTCCTGCGGCACACCAACGTGCCTCAGGAGTTATCGGCAAAACCACGCCTACTGGGATAGGCTCTTAATATCAATTGCCTTATGTTCATTCTCTTTCAGTTCGAAGAAGGATAAGCTTGAAAGGATTTTGCTGTCATTTATCCTGTTCCCTGTTACCAGCATATAGTGCCCGGGAACCAGGGCAAGTTCATCCTTAAAATCTACACGTTTTTGCACGGTCTTATAACGTCCATTTTCAAAACGCGCAATCGTAAAATGGGTATTATATTTCGGGACCGGATTTGTCTCACCGGACGAAAATCTGATAAACCCTTGGCCGGATAGAGGTTGATTCCTTCCTGTTCCTGCGAACCAAACATCATGCCATTCTTTTTTAAAATAATATTGAGGGACATTACTTCCAGGCTCCAGTCTTGAAGGTATTCCCAGACTCCGGCATAAGGCAACAAAGTAAATATCACGATAATGTGAATCCGAAACTTTCAGTTCATCAACCCCCTTTGGTGAATGATTAAAGTAAACTTCGCTATCTTCAGGGGTTATAACAATATTATTATTGACGTACTTTATTAATATCGATGGATCATTTATTGCATCCTGTCTGAAACCGGCAGGCATGCTTTCAAACAGGTGCTTACGCCAGGCAACAATCCTCCAACCTCCAAGGCTCGGAATGCTCGGATTAAGCACATACTGTGAATACAGTTCATAATCATAGGCGCCATGTGTGTTTTCGAACCTGATAACGTTATTGAGATGATCGGCAAAAATTTCCTCTTTGGTATCTCTCAGATCTTGATCTGATACTTGTTTTAATAAAGTGATTGCCAGTGATCTATCTAACGCAGGGGTATGAGTAAGAAATGAAGCTATACTTTTGTAATTTCCCATACTCCTGCGGATAAGATCCTTTACAATCTCAGGATCGGCGCCAAGTTCTTTAGCCAGGTTTGCTGCCTCTTCCGGCTTCATCCAGGAATCGATATAAGCCTGGCGAATCATGTCCTCCTCATTAGTCCGTTTAGTATTCGCGGCTATCAATTCAGTTGCAGGACCAGTTAGTGGTTCGCGTACTATAGGGACGCCAAGATCCAGTTCCTGGAAACTATTGTCGGCAGGCTTGAGGTTAAGGATCAGATCAAGTGTATCTATGTCACTTACGGAAACGTGTTTGAAATTGAAGTCATCTCCCTTTCGGGCCCAAATTAACAGATCGCCAAGTCCGGTTTCAAACTGACTGATACCAAATTCATCAGTTGGAACCTCAGCAAGCCTACGAAATTGTGCAGAAGTGTAAAGCAGATATTCTACAAGAGCATCTTTAACAGGTACATTATTCGTATCTAACACCTTTACCTTAATTGTTTTTGTAACCGCATATTTTGAGAGAGCATTCACAAGGGAATAAGTTCTATAACATTCAGTTGTATTTTCCTGCCCATCTTTTGCACCGAATGACCATGTCCATGTCAACATTGCCCGTCTGGCTATTTCAGTATGCCCAGCCCAGTCAAGAACCGGTTGAGGGCTACAGGCTCCCATATAGTGCCATTTGCCATCTATCCACACCTCTACCCAGGCATGATCCCAATTATCCTTATGTGCCAATAATGGTAGGAAAACCCAACGTGCAGGAAGGCCGGCGGTTCTTAATGAAGCCACTGTAAAAATTGACTCCGTTCCGCATTTTCCCCATGCCGAAAGAATTGTGGTAACAGGTCCGGTGTTACTCCCAGGGATTTTCTGATAAGTCACCTTTTCGTGGCACCAGTGATTAATTTCGAGAGCAGCGTCGGTAGCATCCATTCCTTTCACCCTGGCTTGGATTTCATCGTAATAAGCGATTCTGAAGGAATCCAGGTTTTCGTTAACGACTCTAAAAGGCAGAACATAATGAAGAAAAATGTCTTCCGGGATGCTTTTCCCCCAGGGTGATTCGTTTCTTGTTTTTAGTGCAATATTTGCATTGGCAAGGAAGAAATCTCCATCATAATCAGCCAGATCATTTAGGGGCATATAGGCGAAGAGGAACTTAAGAGCTTCTTCCTGCTGAAGTGAAAGACCAGATCCGAAAACATTGAATAGTTTATCTTTCCTGTGGTGAGCAAGTTGCTCCCGTTCCTTAAATGAAGATTCCACTTTAGAACGGTATTCCTTATTACTAATAAGGTGGTTACCTGAACCACCACCCCCAGTCCCTGCCAAGAGATTCGTGCCGCTGACGGCAAGGGCGCCAGCGCTTGGGTTGGTCAAACCGGTCGCAGTCGAGGTTTCGCCGTTGTTAGTCGAGAGAAAAACGCCGCCACCCCGAGTCCCTGCAAAGAGATTCGTGCCGCTCACCGCAAGGGCGGAAACATTTTTGTTCGCCAAGCCGTCATTGACTGCCGTCCAGCTTGTGCCGTTGTTGGTCGAGAGAAAAACGCCACCGTCATAAGTCCCTGCAAAGAGATTCGTGCCGCTCACTGCAAAGGCGGAAACATTTGTGTTCGTCAATCCGTTATTGACCGCAGTCCAGCTTGTGCCGTTATTGGTAGAGAGAAAAACCCCGCCGCCGTAAGTTCCTGCAAAGAGGTTCGTGTCGCCTGCTCCGTTAGTGTCTACCGCAAGGGAACGGACAGAGGTGTTCGTCAGCCCCATGTTGACTGCGGTCCAGTTTGTGCCGTTATTGGTGGAGAGAAAAACGCCGCTGCTCGCAGTCCCGGCGAAGAGATTTGTACCGCTTACTGCAAGTGCGAAAACCCAACTGTTTGTGCCGTTCACCGAAAGGTGAGGGACAGATGTGTCCGGTAAGCCGTTTTTAACCGCAGTCCAGCTTGTGCCATTGTTGGCCGAGCGAAAGACTCCGCCAACAATCCCTGCAAAGAGATTCGTGCCGCTTACCGCAAGGGCTTGGATAGAAGTGGAGGTCAATCCGTTATTGACCTCAGTCCAGCTTGTGCCGTTGTTGGTCGAGAGAAAAACACCACCACCAGTCCCTGCAAAGAGATTCGTGCCGCTCACCGCAATGGCGGAAACATTTGTGTTCGTCAAGCCGTCATTGACCGAAGTCCAGTTTGTGCCATTGTTTGTGGAGAGAAAAACACCGCCGCCCCAAGTCCCTGCAAAGAGATTCGTGCCACTCACGGCAAAACTAATTATCATACCACCGTAGGGGCCGTTTGTTTGAACCCATTGGGCGTGAGCAACGCCTGCGTGCATCAGTGAAAGAAAGAACAGGACCAGAATAGATCGTACTTTACGCATAGGTTTGACTCCTTTCGAATAACAATTGATGAGGGCAATTTCAGTTAGAAATCGCGGGACGCCAGCACCACGATTTAGTTTAGCCCACGTGAGTTTGTTTGGCAACCAAATTTCAGCAGAACACAGGACAAAGAAGACAGAAGAGGCCGGGTGTTTTTGCTCTTGCCTTTGAAGCGGCTGGCGGCTATATATTTGCAGCTATGGAGACGAAAGTGGCCGTACCGATAGCAGCGAGGAACCCGGACCAGGCGCATGAGCAGGTCCAAGCGGCGCAGGCCGCGGGAGCGGACCTGCTCGAGCTGAGAGTCGATTATCTCGAACATCTCACCACCGAGCTGGTCACGGCGCTGATTGCCGAGATAAAAGGCGCCGGCGGCAAGCCGCCACCCTTGATTGTGACCTGTCGCGATAAGCAGCAGGGGGGGGCGCTGGATTACCCGGGCCGGCTGCGCGTCGATGTTCTGGTCGCCGCACTGAAGGCCGGGGCGGAGTTCATCGACTTCGAATACGACAACTTCCACTTGAGCGACAATCAGGGGCGGCTCCGGCTGGCGCTGTCGCAAAGCCGAAAAGGCCGGCTGATTCTTTCCGCCCACAATTTCGAGACGCGATTCGAGAATATCGGGAAATTGTATCGCACCATCTCGAACGCCTGTTTGGGCGCAATCCCCAAGCTGATCTACACCGCCAACCACATCAACGATTGTTTCGACGCCCTCGACCTGCTGCACCAGACCAGCGCCGAGCGTATCATCTTCTGTATGGGCGAGGCGGGCCTGATCAGCCGCATCCTCGTCAGGAAGTTGGGCGGCTTCGTGACGTTCGCAAGCCTCGATGAGGAAAACGCGACCGCACCGGGCCAGTTGACCATCAAGCAGCTCAAGACGTTGTACCGCTACGACGACATCCACGCCGATACGGAGCTGTTCGGCGTGATCGCCAACCCGGTCGGCCATTCGCTCAGTCCGGCGATTCACAACGCCTGCTTCGCGGATAAGGGCCTGAACTGCCTGTACCTGCCGCTGTTGGTGGAAGGGGGGCAGCAGGAATTCGACTCGTTTGTCAATCACGCCCTGTTGAGAAAATGGCTGAATTTCGGTGGCTTCAGCGTGACGATCCCGCACAAGGAGAGCGCCTTAGCCTACGTCCGGGCGAAGCGCGGCGCCGTCGAGCCGTTAGCCGCCAGGATCGGGGCCGCCAATACGCTGCTGGTCGGGCCGGATGGCAAGCTGATCGCCTGCAATACCGACTACGCCGGGGCTCTGGATGCGATTGCCAAAGAGGCAAAGATTTCCAGAGCCAAGTTGAAGGGGCTGCCGGTCGCCATTGTCGGCGCCGGCGGCGTCGCCCGCGCGCTTGTGGCCGGACTCAGCGACGCCGGGGCGAATATCACGATCTACAACCGCACCGTCGAGCGAGGCGAAAAGCTGGCCGCCGAGTTCGGCTGCGCGTTCGCACCGTTGGATGCACTGGCGAGCGTCGATGCGAAACTGCTGATCAACTGCACCAGTATCGGGATGCACCCGAACGTCGAGGCGACACCCGTCCCGCTGGAGATTTTGAAAAAGACGATGGCCGTCTTCGATACGGTCTATAATCCCGCCGAAACCCTGCTGCTCAGGGAAGCCAGGAAGGTGAAGGCCAAAACCATCGATGGCGTCGCCATGTTCGTCAACCAGGCCATGGCCCAATTCAAGCTCTTCACCCACCAGGACGCCAACGCCGAGCTCATGCGGAAAGTTGTCTGCGATTCATTCATGGGCCAATAGGATGTATGCTCTTAGCGAAATCATAGAACAGTATGCCAACGAAATTGCAGGCCACCGGAAATGGTTACGGTCTTTTGATGGCAGATATACAATAAAGTGGGAGAGGTTGCTAAAAGCTGATCCAGAAGCGGCCATTTGTGAGGCCGCGACCAGTGAGTTACTCAGGAACCAAGGAGTCACAGTTGAGCCAAATGAACATATGTCACTCGGGGGCCCCGATTATGTTTGCAGATGTGACAACTACAATTTCTACGTTGAGGCAACCTGCATGGAGAAAGCAGGAGATAAGAGTGGACTGACGCATGGATCCGTGTATACTTTTAGTTCTCTGACAAAGCCTATTTTGGACGAGATTCGTAACAAGACAAGACAATGCAGCAGCTTGGACGCGCCGTGCGTATTAGCGATTGGTACCCTGGATGATGTCGCGGGGCATATATGTTTCAGCAAGATATTTGCAGGTCACATCTTGACGGGTACACCGAAAATCTCTCCTGGGACAGATGCTGAACAGAGGCCAACTACAGATGACTTACATTGGACAACCGACTTAGAAGACTCTGGATTCGTGCGCCCGAATAGAAAAACGACTAATTCGATTGAGGAAGCAAGAAGAACAGTTTCGGCAGTATTACTTTGTTCTTTTGGTACTACGCCGCTACGCGCGATAGGTTTGCTACATCCTAATCCCAACCACAACTTTGATAGAACATTACTACCAAAGATTGATTTCTGTAGGTTGGCTGAAGGTTACCAAACCGGTCAATTTAAAGTGGAGTGGATTTAACACATACTAATCGCAGGAAGCGGACGTCATTCAGTAGTGGAAAGTACCCAATCCGATTGTGACTCTGTCATTATGATTATCTGCATCTTCAGAGCAGCGGTGAAAAAAGCTGGATTCCTGCCTTCGCAGGAATGACAGTGGGAGGCGGCATCGGCCGTCAGCGGAAACGTTCGACGATGGTGACAATGGCTCAGATAGAATAGTCGGCGCAGCGTATCGAGCGCAGCCTTCAGCCTGAGAAGATTGTGCTGTTTGGCTCTTATGCTTCCGGGAAAGCCACAGAAGATTCGGATGTAGACCTCCTGGTCGTTGCCAAGACTTCTTTGCCTCCGCACCAGCGATATGGCGCGGTGCGACGTCTACTGACGGATTTGCCGGCCGGCCTTGATATCATCGTGAAAACACCGGAGGAATATGCACGCTGGCGGTCCGTAGTCAATCACATCGTTTACTTCGCCGACAAATGATGGAAGGGTTCTTTATGAACGAGGTCGTTGAATTATCCCGGAAATTCATCGATATCCTGCTGCCAAAACTGGACTAAGACACTCTGTCCATGTTCTCAGAAGTCAGGCTTCACCTGCTTCCGGCGGCAAAATTGCCCCATTTTCAGCGCTATTGATTGTCTTTGCGACGGTTGGCCGATATAATCCTGTGTAGTCGTGCAAACGGGACTTTGGTATATCCTGAAGGCAGCGTTAGAAGCAGAAGGTGTTTCGCCATGGTGGCGATGGACAAAATCGAAGAATTCGCCCGGCATATCGGGCGGCAGTTCGACGCCGAGCGGGTCATCCTGTTCGGCTCGTACGCGCGAGGGGCCGTCACCCGACATTCGGACGTTGACCTGTTAGTCATCGGGCCGTTCGAGGGTCGAAGCGTGGACCGGTCGGTCCAGATCAGGATGAAGCTGCGGCCGGGCTTTCCTGTGGATCTGGTCGTTCGCACGCCCGAAAAGGTGCGCGAGCGAATCGTCATGGGCGATGACTTCATGCAGGAGATACTCGAAGAAGGAAAGGTGCTCTATGAAGCCGATGACTGCTGAATGGGTCGCCAAAGCCGAGGGCGATTTCGCAACGATGGGGCGAGAAGGCCGCGTGATAGACAATCCCAACTACGACGGCGTCTGCCTTCACGCTCAGCAGTGCGCCGAGAAATATCTCAAGGCAAGGCTCTTCGAAGCGAACGTCCCTTTCAGCAAAATTCACGACCTGGCGGCCCTGCTCGATAAGGTTGTCGCCGTCGAGCCGGCATGGGAGAGCTTCCGGGAGGACCTTGCCTACGTTTCGGACCTGGCCGTGACGCTCAACTATCCCGGCGAGATGGTCGACGCCGAATCAGCAACCCGCGCCCAGCACTGCTGCCGCCGTTTTCGCGAGGCCGCCCGCAGAACGATGGGGTTAGATAAGTAAATTCGTTGAGGACATATTCAATGACAAAAAGTGGAAAGAAACCTGAAAAAGTCGTATTAGCATATAGCGGCGGGCTGGATACCAGCGTGATCCTGCCCTGGCTTAGAGAAACTTATGGTTACGAAGTGATCGCCTTTGCCGCCGAGTTAGGGCAGGGCGACGAATTGGCCGGGATCAAACGCAAGGCCCTGGCCAGCGGGGCGGCCAAATGCGTTGTCAAGGACCTGCGGAAGGAGTTCGTCGAAGAGTACCTCTGGCCGATGCTCAAGGCCGGCGCGGTGTACGAAAAGAATTACCTGCTGGGTACGAGCATTGCCCGGCCCCTGATCGCCAAACACCAGGTGGACGTCGCCCACGCCGAAGGCGCCACGGCGGTCGCCCACGGCGCGACGGGCAAGGGCAACGACCAGGTCCGGTTTGAAGTGACTTACATGGCGCTCGATCCGTCGCTGAAGATCGTGGCGCCGTGGAAGGACCCGAATTTCAAGCTGACCTCGCGCGAAGCGGCGGTCGATTACGCCAGGAAGCACAAAATCCCCATAGAGCAGAGCAAGAAGAAGATTTATTCGCGTGACCGCAATCTCTGGCACATCAGCCACGAAGGGGCGGACCTCGAAGACCCGGCCAACGAGCCTAAAGACAACCTGTTCGTGATCTCCCGGCCGGTCTGCGAAGCGCCTGATAAGCCCGACTACGTCACCATAGGATTCCGCGAGGGCACGCCGGTGAAGTACAACGGCAAGCCGACAAGCGGCGTCAAGCTCATCGAAGCGCTGAACGAGATAGGCGGCAGGCATGGCGTCGGCCAGGCGGACCTGGTCGAGAACCGGCTGGTCGGCATCAAGTCGCGGGGCGTCTATGAGACCCCGGGCGGGACGATTCTCATGACGGCCCATAGCGCGCTGGAGAGCCTGACGCTGGACCGCGAAACGATGCACTACAAGCAGCAGATCGCCCTGAAATACGCCGACCTGGTGTATTACGGCCTGTGGTTCAGCCAGTTACGGGAGGCACTCGACGCCTTTGTCAACGTCACCCAGCACAACGTCAGCGGGCAGGTCAGACTGAAGCTCTTCAAAGGGCGCTGCACGCTGGCCGGCGTTACGAGTCCGAACAGCCTGTACCAGACCAATCTGGCCAGCTTCAAGATGGGGGCCGAATACAATCCGACCGACGCGACGGGCTTCATCCGCCTGTTCGGCCTGCCGGCGAGAGTCGCCGCTATGGTCAATAAGAAAGTGAAAAGTGTTAAGTGAGCTAATGTGCCTAAAGTGACTAAAGTTATGGAGCTTGGTGATTTACCTGATATGTCACATTGGCATGGGCAAATAGACTCTAAGGATGGAGCTGAATGTTGTTTCTTACGATTTTAGGCACTTTGCACTTTGGCCACTTTACACTACTTGGTACGCTGGTGGACGTACCGGACTGGATTTGGTTTGCTTTTATTTTTGCGTTTGGCTGCTGCATCGGCAGCTTTCTGAATGTGGTCGTCTATCGTCTTCCCCGCGACAAATCTCTGGTTACGCCGCCTTCGGCCTGTCCATCATGCGGGAAGCATATTCATTTTTACGACAATATCCCGCTGCTTTCATGGCTGCTGCTGGGCCGCAAGTGCCGCTACTGTAAAACGCCGATCTCGTCGCGATACTTTGCGATTGAGCTGCTGACGGGCGTGGTCTTTCTCGGTCTGTTCGTTTTGTATTTTCGCACTGACGTGCGCCAGACCGTCCAGCCGTTCTCGCAAAATGGCTGGCTTATCTACTTTCTTGAGATCACGATGTTATCCGCGTTCATCGCCGCCTCCGCAATCGACCTGGAGCGATGGATTATTCCGCTGTCTATCTGCTGGCTTGTGACCGCTGTCGGGTTTATCGGCTCAGCAGCCGGCGCTTATGTCATCGACCCGGCGTTGATTAAAGCGTATTCGCTCCTTCCGGTCGCTTCGCCCACTACCGGCGCGCTGGCGCTCGGGGCAGCGATAGGGCTGGGCATATCGCTGGCGCTGTTGGCAACCGGGGTGCTCAAAAGGAGCTACGAATCAGATAACGGCGGGCAAAACAGTGAGGCCCCGCAGGACAGCGGCGCCGGCGAGACAAATACGCCTGAGCCATCTGAAGGGCCGGCCGAGCAGCCGATCAACCACCGGCTGGAGGCATGCAGGGAAATCCTCTTCCTGCTGCCCGTGGTCATTTGTTCATACGGCGTGTTCTGGCTGACTAACCACGTTGATGCGATTGGCACGCGGTGGACGGCTTTCTCGCAACATCCTGTCGCTGCTGGACTTCTGGGCAGCGTCTGGGGCTACTTTGCCGGCTGCGGAATCGTCTGGGGCATCCGCATCTTCGGCACGCTGGCGTTCGGAAAAGAGGCCATGGGGCTGGGTGACGTTCATCTGATGGGCGCCGCCGGAGCGGTGGTTGGAGCATTCTTCGTCGTCCTGGCGTTTTTTATCGCCCCTTTCTTCGGACTCGCGTGGGCGGGTTCCCAGATGTTTTTTAAAAAAATTCGACAAATTCCCTACGGCCCTTTCTTGTCTTTGGGTATATTTGTTGTTATGATTTTCCACGATTGGATTTTGAACCGAATAGGGTTTATTTTCTACCGTTAAAGAAGGATTTTGTTTCGGCATTGTAAGGAGATATAAAATGCGAGCCAACAAACAAACGATTGTCCTGGTGACGAGTCTTGTCTCGTTCGCCCTTTTGTCCGGCTGCACGAACTGGGAGAAGAAGTACCAAGCCCTGTCGGTGGAGCATGAGAATCTAAAAGGTCTGCTCGAACGCGAGAGGTCGGAGAAGGGCGTGCTGGCCGACCAGGTGACGCAGGGCCAGCAGACTATCGAGGAGCTTCAGAGGCAGATCGAGCAGAAGCGCAAGACGCCGGCTGAAGCCTCCGGTTTCGGTGAGGGCTACGACGTCGCCTTCGATCCCGCCGCAGGGACAGTCACCGTCACGCTTCCCAATGCGCTGCTGTTTGACTCAGGAAAAGAGACCCTCAAGTCGGTCACCATTGCTGAGCTCGATCATATCCGCAGTGTGCTGCGGCAGAAATACAACGACAAACAGGTGGACGTGGTGGGCCATACCGATACGGACCCCATCAAGAAGTCCAAGTGGAAAGATAACTGGGAGCTCTCGGCTCAGCGCTCGCTGACGGTGGCCCGGTATCTCATCGATCGGGGAATTTCCGAAGGCAAAATCCGCGCCGTGGGCTGCGGAGAGAGCCGGCCCATCGCTTCCAACAGCACCAACGCCGGCAAAGCAAAGAACCGCCGCGTCGAAATCGTTGTCCACATAAGGGGATAGAGAGCCGCCGCTGCGCCAATCGTCGAGAGCCGGAATTCGTCTGACAGCAGCCCAGAGGCCCAGTGTTTCATCTCCGCTTGGTTGGCGCGATGCCTTCCGACAACCGTTGGGTTTTCGCAAGGAGAGAATCATGAGACGACTTCTTTTCCCTATCGCGTTCCTAATGCTCTGGGGTTATAGCTCGCGTGGCGCAAACGCAGAGGATGTGATCATCATCCGCGCTGCCCGCCTTCTCGACGTAGAGACGGGGAAACTGATTTCTCCCGCTGTGGTCGTGGTCAAGGGAGAGCGAATCGAGGGAGTCAGTGCTGCTGCCATACCGCCGGGGGCGAGAGCCATCGATCTTGGCGACGTCACGATCCTGCCGGGCTTCATCGACGCCCACACCCACCTGACGTTGGACTTCGACAAAGATTGGTTGCTTCACCAAGTTACCGAAGGAGGGCCGGAGTTGGCACTACGCGGGGCGCGAAACGCCCGGCTGACTCTGGCCGCCGGCTTCACCACAGTGCGTGACCTGGGCTCGGCGTATTTTGCCGACACCGCCCTGGCAAAAGCCATTGACGCCGGCTGGGTCGAGGGACCGAGGATGATCGCGTCCGGATACGCCATCGGGATCACCGGCGGCCACGCCGACTCGTGGACAGGCTTTGCGCCGGGGATTCTGGAGGTCGGGCCTAAGCAGGGGATTGCGGACGGAGTCGACGGCATGCTCGAAGCGGTGCGATACCAGATGAAGCACGGGGCGCGGGTCATCAAGATTATGGCCACAGCAGGAGTCTTGTCGTTTGAAGGGTCCTACTCGAATCAGCAACTCTCGGACGAGGAACTGCGAACGGTCATCGAGGAGGCGAAGCGTCAGGGAGTCAAGGTCGCGGCCCATGCCCACGGCGCCGAGGGAATCCTTGCTGCGGTTCGGGCCGGGGTCTCGTCGGTCGAGCACGGCACCGGCGTCAGCGACGAGACGCTCGCCCTGATGGTGCAAAAGGGCATCTATCTGGTGCCTACCGCGTACGTGTCCAGCGGCGGTATCAGCCAGGAGGGGCTGACCCCCGAACAACTCGCCAAGGCCAAGGCGGCCGATGCGGCGGCCCAGGAGAGCCATCGCCGAGCCTTCCGCAGCGGGGTCAAGATCGCGTTCGGGACCGATGCAGGCTGTTTCCCCCATGGCCAGAACACCAAGGAGTTCGTCACCCTCGTGGAGTGGGGCATGCGCCCCCTGGATGCCATCCGGGCCGCGACTCTCAACGCCGCCGACCTGCTGGGCGTGTCCGACCGGGGCGTGATCGCACCAGGGAAGCTGGCCGACATCATCGCCGTCCCCGGCGACCCGTTGGAAGACGTGATGCGCCTGCAGCAGGTGTGTTTCGTAATGAAGGGTGGCGTGGTCGTCAAGACCCCTGTGCACTGAGGATTGGAGGCTCGCTCTTTAGGCCAACGCGCGTTTCAATCGTCCCATCCCGGCTCACACAAACCTGAACCGCTCCGTCCCTGGCCGTGTAGAAAGATTGAAGCCGGCTGGCGGAAAGAACCGTGGAGGCCGAATCGCCGACCATCCTCTCGTACTGGGCCTGATCGCAACTGCATAGTACGATGCGCGTATCGAGACGTGACAGAAAATCCGCGCCGAGCGTCTTGGCCGAGCCGTGATGGGGGACAATGACAACATCGGCCTCCAAGCCGGGATACAACCGAAGAAGCTCGCGCTGGGCGAATTCTTCAATGTCGGAACACAAAAGGATTTTAACGCCGGCCCATTCTATCAGGCAAACCAGCGACCGGTCATTGTCACTGAGGTTCGCACTTTCAACAGTACGCTCGCCGGGCCAGAGCACTTTTACAGCGGCGTCGCTGTTCAATCCCAGCTCACCTTTCAGACGCTTTATTTCGAGTCGCTTCCCGACCAGATAATCGCCCAGAAACTTCGCTGTCCCCCATTCATCTGTCCCTTCAAAGAAAGCGTCATCGGCATAGACGCCGCCGACTTTGCAGTGCTCGACAATCTCAGGGATACCGTTGATGTGGTCGGTGTCGTTGTGGCTTATGATAATGGCGTCGATCCTGCTTATAGCCTCGTAGTCCAGAAACGGCGCGACGATTCGCCTGCCGACGTCGCTTCGGCTCAGCGAGCCTGTGTCGAACAGAACGTTCGCCTTACCCGGCAGTTGCGCCACGATCGCCTGGCCGTGGCCGACGTCCAGACAGGTCAGAACCAGGCCGTCTCGATGTGTTCTGTGCAGCACCCCAACGCCGAGCCAGCAGGCCAGCACAGAAATCATCACCGTGGCGACGGCACGCTTCAAAAAAGCCCGGCGAACGGGAACGAAGGGTACAAAAACAAGCAGGGAGTAATACAGGATTACAGGAACGGCCGAGACGCGGCCGATCAGGATTTGTGAAATCTCCACACGGGCGAAAAGCTCCGTCAGCCGGATCAGCCAGTCCGTCAAAGTCATTACGACGATTCCCAGAACGGCACTGACCGGCGGCAGCAGGAAAGACAGAAGTATCTTTACAAATCCAAGCGTCAGAATGGCGCTCACCAATGGAGAGACCAGCACCGTCCAGAGGCTGGCCAGCGGCGTGATGGTGCCAAAGTGCAGCAGCAACACGCCCGCCGCACCCATCCAGGCGGCCAGACCCGCGGAAAATGCTCGGATGACCTGGCCGCCGAAGTACTTCGCTGCTCGGACGCCGAAGGCGCTGCGCTCGGCCGGATCCGTCACAAACCAGTTGGCCGTGACATGATGCAGCAGGTGTTCGAGCCTTGCGGTGAAAAGGAGGATTCCGAAAAGTGCGATAAACGATAGCTGCCAATCCGCCTCGACGAGCTGCGTCGGCCGTATCAGCAGAAGAACAATGGCCGACAGGGCCAATGTGTTATAGGCGCTCGAACGCCGCCGAAAGAAAAATGAGGCGCAGAATATAGCGCTCATGATGGCCGCTCGCACCGTCGGCGCCGCCGGGGGAACAACCAGCAGAAAGACGGCTATAGCCGCCAGGCAAACAGCCGCCCGCGCGCTTTTGAGCAGCCCGGCCGCCTTGCAGAACCACCAGATGCTCCCAATCAGGATGGCGAAGTGCATTCCGGAAAGACTGACGATGTGCAGCAGTCCCGTTTTGCGGAAGGCCTCATACGTCTTGCTGTCAATGTCTCGCCTGTAACCGAGCAGCAGCGCCTCCAGCAGGCCCCGGCTCGCCTCATCCTGCGGCATGTCACCAACGAGGGCCGTCGTCGCCGCCTGCGTGATTCGAGCTTTGAGCCTTGCCAGCAGCCCGGCGGTGGGGCCTGGCCGCTTCGTGACGGCCTCCCGCGATGTCACAGAGGCGGCGACGAAGATATTTCTCCTGGCTAGGTAGGCCGCCCAATCGAACTGGCCGGGATTGGTGGGCGGCTCGAACCGCTCCAGCCAGCAATAGGCCTGAATTTCGTCGCCGGCCTTCAGGTCCGTCACCGGCTCAGCCACCCGTACGCAGATCGTGCCGGTCACCTTTGTCCAGCCGGAAACGGCTTCGACTTCGCTCGCCTTCAGATAGAAACTGGTGCCCGGCTCGGTCGGTTTGAACCGGGCGAATGCCCAGCCGGGGTATCTATTGATGTACGGCTCGGTGACAATCCGCCCGCGAATCGTCGCCAGCTTGCGTTCGTCGGGGACCAGATGCCGGATGTCATCGGGCTGCGGCCGGCTGTACTGCGTCAGCCGGATCGCGCCGAGACAGACGAAACAGCTCAGGGCCAGATACGCCGTGACGTATCGGCTCACTGAAGAGAGCCGGCGAATGAAAAAGACCGGAACTGTCGCCGCCGCAAGCAGGCCCAGCAGTACAAACCATACAGGTACAGGCAGGGACAGCAGGCTTTGCATCAGAATCCCTGCGGCAAGACCGACGGCGACAAAGACCAGAGGGCAGGTACTGATAATTCGGCCGTGAAGGTTCCGCCCCGCCAGTTGGCTGTCAATCAGCTCCAGTTTCCGCCGTATCTCGTCCATGGCCGAACAGATTACAGACTCAGGAAGCAGGACTCAAGTGCTATTTTGACACCCAAGAAAGGTTGCTGTCATTCCGCACCCGATGCTGAATCCACAATTCCCGATGGTTCTGGATTCCTGCTTTCGCAGGAATGACAGACGGGGAAAGCTACCTGCCTGCCGTTCTACGCGGCTTTCGGTAGCACGTTTCTGAGAGGGCGATATCCTCAGCTTAAAGCTGGATGTATTGTTTCGGCTCGAAGTTGGTTTCCATGGTCCAGGTGATGGCCTTGCCGCTCTTGAGGCGATAGGTAGCCATCACTTCGTAACCCTGATTCTCGACCCACGGCTTTAAAAAAGGGAAGTCCTTAACGATTTGCTTCTTGAGTTTCAGATCATCGAGCTTCTCGACGGCGCCTTCGATGCGGACCTGTCGGCCCTGGTCGGCGCTGTAAAAGCACATCTCGACGGCCGGATTGGCCTGCAACTGTTTGTTGACGTCCTTGTCCCTGCCGGTGGTAAAGATAAGCCCGTTATCGTCGGCCCGGTACAGCATCATCATGCGAACGCGAGGCCGGCCGCCGTCGGTTGTGGCCAGACTGAATACCGGGTACTTGGCTGCAAATTCGAGTACTTCTTTCTTGGTCATGATCAGGCTCCTTTGGCTGAAGATTTCAGGTGATCTTCCCTTTTCCGTTCATGTACGGACGCAGCGCAGCGGGAATGGTCACTGAGCCGTCGGCGTTCTGGTAAAGCTCTAAGATCGGTATCAGGATTCGCGGCGAGGCGACCACCGTGTTGTTAAGCGTGTGGCAGAAGAGGTTCTTTTTCGTCCCTGGCTCTTTGTAGCGCAGGTTCATCCGCCGGGCCTGGAATTCGGAGAATTTGCTGGCGCTGTGGGTTTCGCAATAATTGCCTCGCGAGGGCATCCATGCCTCGATGTCGAATTTTTTGGCCTGGCCCCGGCCGAGGTCCCCCGTGCAGACGTTCACCACTCGGTAGGGCAGCTCCAGCGCCCGCATAAGCGCCTCAGCGTTGGCTAAAATCTCCTGGTGGTACTTATTGCTCTCTTCGGCGCTGTTTTGGCAGATGACGACCTGCTCGACCTTATCGAACTGGTGGATTCGGTACAGGCCGTAGGTGTCCTTGCCCGCGGCCCCGGCCTCGCGCCGAAAACAGCTCGATAAGGCCACGTACTTGAGCGGCAGCTCTTCGGTGTCTAAAATTTCGCCCATCCGATAGGCCGTCAGCGGCACCTCGGCAGTCCCGACCAGATTAAGCTGGTCTTTTTCCATCCGGTAGGTCTGCTCTTCCGAGCCGGGGTAGTAGCCGGTTCCCCGCATTGCCTCATCTTTCACCAGCAGCGGCACGGACAAGGGGACATAGCCTCTGCCGGCCATCAGGTCTATCGCAAAGCGCAGGACCGCCCAGTGCAGCAGGGCGCCGTCGCCCTTGAGGAAATAATTTCTCGACCCGGCTAATTTCACGCCGCGCTCGACATCGATAATGCCCAGCGACAGGCCCAACTGGACGTGGTCTTTCGGCTCAAAATCGAATTGACGGACCTGGCCCTCTCTGCGAATCTCGACGTTTTCCGTATCGTCTTTGCCCGACGGCACATCGTCATCCGCCGGCTGAGGCGCCTGCTGCATCAGCTCATCGAATTCCGGCTGAAGTCTTGCAAGCTCTTCGTTATACTTCGCTTCCTGCTGCTTGAGCTGCGAAAGCTGCGCCAACGCCGACGGCTTCTGGTCGGGCGAGAGCGTCGGGATGGACTTTCCGATACGGTTCTTGTCCGTGGAAATGTCCTGAAGCTGCTGCTTTATCGTCTTGAGCTCGGCATCGACCGCCAGCAGCCTGTCGATATCGACGTTGAAGTGTTTATCCCTTGCGGCTCTCTTGAACTTCTCAGGATTTTCGCGTATCAGTTTAATATCAATCATCGTATTAGGTTATCAGAATATCAGGTTATCAGGTAGTGGGTATCAGGAAATCAGGATAATCTGATACCCGCCTTTTAGTCACCTTCCCACTTTCTCACAATGACCACATCGTTCTGTCCTCCGAATCCGAAAGACTCGTTCATGGCGACGTTGACCGGCATTTGCCTCGCTTTGTTGGGGACGTAGTCCAAATCGAGCGCCGGATCGGGGTCGTTGAGGTTGATGGTCGGCGGGACAATGCCGTCACGGATGGCCAGGACGCAGGTAATCAGCTCGGCCGCACCGGCGGCGCCGATCAGGTGGCCTAACATACTCTTAACGCTGCTGGCGGGGGTATTCTTGGCCTTTTCCTTGAAAACCGCTTTGATCGCCTTGGTTTCTATCGCATCGTTCTCGCTTGTGCTGGTGCCGTGCGTGTTGATATAGTCCACGTCTTTGTAGCTAATGCCGGCGTCGGCCAGCGCCGCCGTCATGGCCTGGATCGCACCGCGGCCTTCTTCGTGCATATCGGTAATGCGAAACGCGTCGGAGCTGCTTCCGTAGCCGATCATTTCAGCCATGATTTGCACGCCTCGCTTCTGCGCCGAGCTGAGCGATTCGAGAATCAGGACCGCCGCACCTTCGCCGAGGACGAAGCCGTCCCTGCTGGCTGTGAACGGCCGCGACGCCGTCTGCGGGCTGTCGTTTCGGGTCGATAGGGCGGTCAGGCGGTTGAAACCCGTTACGCCTAACGGGTGGATCATCGAATGGGCGCCGCCGGCGATCATCACGTCGGCGTCGCCTTTGCGAATCATCATCATGGCTTCGCCGACGGCCTGCGTACTGGCCGCACAGGCGGTCAGGCAGCTTCGCGCCGGCCCGCGAGCGCCGGTGAGCACGGCCAGATGAGCCGCGGGCATATTCGGCTCCTGCTCGAGCTCGTACATCGGGTCCATCCGGCTGAAAGCGACCTGCGCCCAGCGGCCCCAGTCCATCTGGTTTTTCTGGGCGTCCCATCCTTCGAGGATGGCGGCGAAAAAAACGTCGTTATCCACGGAGCCTTCACCCGCCCCTAAGTAGATTCCCATCCGGCAGCGGTCGATTCCATCGGCCGGCCCGTCGGTTTCCACGTCGATCCCCGCCTGCCTGCATGCTTCAACCGCCGCCCCGAGCGCGAACGCCGAGCCGCGGTCGCTGCGCGCATGCAGCTTCGGATTCTTCAGACGCTCTGCAAAGTCGTATCGCTTGACCTCGGCGTCGAAGGTCGTCGGGAACGTCGAAGCGTCGAAAATGGTCGTTTTCGCCACGCCGCTTTGGCCCGCCAATATCGCACGCCAGAACGTCTCGACGTCGCGGCCCAGCGGACAGACGATGCCCATGCCGGTTATGACCACTCGTTCAGGCATTCGCTACACCCTTTTGATTCTTTGCCATAGGCCATACCTTCAATAACTAACACTCTCAATAATAAATATCGAATAATAAATGTCGAATGTCGAAGTAATGCGCTAATAGTGTGTCAACTTCGATTGAGCGGCTTGTCATTCCGCACCCATTCGACTGCGCTCAGGGCAGGCTTTGATGCGGAATCCACAGTGCCAATAATTCTGGATTCCCGCTTTCGCGGGAATGACAAGCTGCAGAATCAATTATGACAAAGTACTGATTCTTTCTGCATAGTCGTATAGCTTCAACATTCATTATTCGATATTCGCTGTTCGATATTTGGATATTCAATCAGTTTTCTTTAGCACGACGGCGGCGGTTTGTCCGCCGTAGCTGTAGCTGCAGCTCAGCGCGTAACGAATTTTCACATCGCGCGGCACGCAGGCGATATTCAAATCGCAGCCTTCGGCTTTCTTGTCGCAGTTTCTGGCCGCGGGTATTTTGCCCCCGTTCATCGCGCAGACGGCGGCAACAACGTCCACGGCTCCGGCGGCGGCGCCCGTATTGCTCAACATGCTCTTGGTGGGCCAGACGGGCACTTTCGCCGCGGCCTGCCCGAGCGCTGCGCGGATGGCTTTAGCTTCGGCCAAATCATCGGCCGGTATCCCCGTGCCGTGCGGGATAATCAGGTCCAGCTCGTCCGGCCGTATCCGTGCCTCGTCCATCGCCTTTTCTATCGCAATCTGAAGTCCCTTGCCGTCCGGTTCGAGGTGCTCGTACGCCGGACTAATACTATTGCTCTGCCCGAGGCCGGCCACTTCGGCGTAAATCTTCGCGCCGCGGCTCTTAGCATGCTCCAGATTCTCAAGGATGACCACGCCGGCCGCCTCCCCGAATACCGAGCCTTTGGCCTGCGCGTCGAAGGGCCGGCAAGCCGTCGCCGGGTCGTCGTTGTTTTGCGTAGTGGCTCTATTGATCAGGCATTGGCGGATCATGACGATAGGATTCACTTTCGCTTCGGCGCCGCCGGCCAAAGCAACGTCACTCGCGCCGCGGGCAATCGTCTGGGTGGCCTCGACAATTGCCAGATGGCCCGCCGCCTCGGCGCAGGTAATCGTATTACTCGGACCCTGAATGTCGTGGATGATGCCGATATGACAGGCGAGCATGTTGGGCAGGTATTTGAGCAGCCACAGAGGCGTGACCTGCTCAAGGCCCTCTTTGCCCCATTTGCGAATGTCGAACGCCCCGTTCGTGACGCTGGCCGCGACGGCGGGGGCCAGCTCGACCATGTCGCAGCTTATCAGCCCGGCGCCTAAGTTGATCGCCGTGCGCTGCGGGTCGATGTTGACCTTTTCAGGGTCGATGCCTTTTGTAATCAGGCCGGCATGGGCGAAGGCTTCGCCGGCCGCGATGACGGACAACTCGATGTCCCTCGACATGAGCTTGACGGCTTTGCGGAAGCTCTTCGGCACGTAGTTCTGTATTTTGTATTCGGGGACCTGGCCGGCCAACTGACAACTAAAGCCCACCGGGTCAAACGCCGTGATTCTGCTTATTCCAACCCGGCCGGCGCATAGAGAGGCCCACATCTCGCCGACGGTTAGTCCCAGGGGAGTGACGGCGCCAAGACCGGTGATGACTACGGCAGCGGTGCTCATCCGGCCTGCTCCGTCTTCTGCCGGGTCGTCGAAAGCACGTCCCGCAGAAGAGATTCAAAAACCGATGTGCCCGTGCCGAATACGAAGTTTTCGGCGGGAAACTCCTTGCCCGCTAAGTTCTGGTCGATATGACTGAACATCAAATCGATCTCGGCCAGAAGCTTATCGCCGCGGGTAATCCGGCCGCTTGTGCCGGCCGCCTCGGGCGCGAAGGATTCGATCTTCGCCTCTAACTTCAGCGTGTCGCCCGGCTTGACGTAATCGAAAAAAACGGCCTTGTTGATTTTTGCCAGGATGACCTTTTCCCGGAATTTCGCCGCCTCACCGACGAGGATGCCCGCCGTCTGGGCCATCGCCTCGATGCACAGGCTCTCGGGCATGACGGGATAGCCGGGGAAATGATCGTGCAAGTGCTCTTCGGCGAGCGTGACGTTCTTGAGCGAGACGGCCCGCTTGCCGCTTTCGAACTCAACAAACTTGTCTATCCAAATCCAGCGCATCCAATGCTTTGGGCCAAAAGTTATCCTGATCCCGCAGAACGGTTCTCGCCGGCTAAGCCGCCTTGAGCTTGTTCTCGACGTAGTTCACGATCGCGCCGACGGTGAACAAGTCGCCCAGCTTGTTGATGTCGGGGTCTTTTTCAAACTTGGAAAGGTTGGTATGCGGCATCTTTTCCCGCAGCTCGGCCAGACCCTTGGCGGTCAGCTTGCCGTTGTGAATGAACTCGGAATTCGTCATCAGACTCTCGGCGGGAAACAGCTCCTCCCGGGGAATCTTTATGGCAAACGCTTTTTCCAGTCGAAATACAATGTCCAGGAAGTCAATGCTCTCGGCCCCGAGGTCGCCCATCAGGGTCGCTTCAATCGTCACTTCGTCATCGTCAACACCCAGCGCATCGACCAGAACTTCCTGAACCTTTTGTATAATTTCGTCCCGACTCACTGCCATACGTATTCTACCTCCCGTGATTACCTTCTAAACAATCCTTTTCGAATATCTTCGATTCGTATTCGTTTGACTATGAACTATAGACAGCCGACTATTTCAGCAGCTTCCATCGCGTCTTCAGGCTTTCGATGACGTTGGCGTCCACCGGCGCCATCGCCGAATTGGCGTCGGCGAGGTTAAAATGCCTCAGGCCGAATCGCGCTTCGACGATTCGCTCGTCGCCCGAGACGCCGACGCCGGTAAAGCTGCTGACGTTTTCTTCAATCGTCCTGGCCTCGACCGTATATTCTATCTGGGCGCCCGGAGCCAGAAAACTCTTATACTTTACATTTCGCGCTTGTTCAAGCAATATCATGCTGTGGGCGAAATTTTCGCTCTGGCGGACCAGCCACGAGGCCGACTCGATCAGCCCTTCCAGCAGCAGCACGCCCGGCAGCACCGGAAACGTCGGGAAGTGGTCGGCCAGGTACTCCTCGGCCAGAGAAACGTTCTTGATCGCCTTGATTTGCTTGCCCGGCTCTAACGAGACCACCTTGTCAATCAATATGAATCGCATCCAAAGATTCCACAGATAATGCTGTCTTGTAATTCCTGCGGCGGCAGGAATCCACTTCATTAGCCAAAAATTCCGGCACCGGTCATACGATATACCACCCGCCGTTTCTTTTCCAGCTTTTTTTCGCCCGACGCGGCCAATCCCTCTCTGCTACACTATGTATCAGCGAAAAACGGGAAAAGCTGTTGAAGACCCTAATTATGCAAAGAAGGGGGCTGAGGATCGGAACATGAACGCGGTGGGGAAAACGCGAGTTCCGCCGGCAAGCTCTCTACTGATTGAAGTCTGTCTTATGAGCTTTCCTGCATACGCCAAATACAGCGGCGGCACGGGAGAACCTAATGACCCCTACCAAATTGCCACGGCAGAGCGTTTGATGCTGCTGAGTCACATCCTTACTAAAAAAATTTGTGAAAATCGAATTATTTTCTTCCTTGTGTTTGTGTCTTTCAAGCAGTAGGATTGATGCGAGTAACATACTCGATGTGGAATGCAGTTGTTCAGATTTTCGCCTCAGCTGCCTTACGTTCTTCGTCTCGATTTTTACTGTCAAAGTGCGGGAAGGTGTTTCATTCTACTTTGACTGGCTGGGAAGGAAATAAATCAATACGAGTTGAGTGCGCATGTAGACAGTACTGATACTCCGGAGCCGTGTGTCGGTGAGTCAAGATCGCACAGCCAGTACCATGAGAAGAGAATTACTGAAATTGCCAACATAAAGCCCCCAAAGGTTTTCTATACACTTTTCGGGGGCTTCCAATTATTCGCTCATGCATGGCTTTGGGGAAGGCACGCGCAACATAATAATTACAATCAGAGATGGGAGATAATAAGATGAAAATGAAAAAGCACATCACAATTCTTTCGGTTTTAGGTTCTTTCATGGCTGTCGCAGGGACAAGTTCTGCGAATGTCATTTCTTTCAGTGACGATGTCAGCTTTGATCACGACCAGGTCGTTAGTACATACGTCTACGACTGTCCAGGTAGTCTGGACTATACTTTTCTTTCGGATACTGTGTCACTTTCGCGATTTGACCCTAGTTTAGGCATACTTAAGTCCGTTGAGCTGATAGTGGAATCAACCATCGACGTGGAAACATATTATTGGTATGATTGGGATTATGCTTCTTCGACCCAGTACTGGTACAGCAATGTGATTGCCAGTGCTGATGGGCTCGAGGCGACGTTTCCCCAAACGCATAATGTGCATACCATAGGCAGAGACTATCACGATCATGCTTTCACTATCAACGGTTCGGCATCAGACTCCGAGTCGACCGACCTGGCTGCTTTCATCGGTACAGGTACGATTGATGTGGACATAACCGGAGATGATATGCTTTGCGCCTGGTGGAACCATTATGATCACATCGACACGGACACTTATGGGACAGTTACAGCAACACTGATCTATACTTATGCAATGCGAATCGACATCAAACCCGGTTCTTGCCCAAATCCATTCAATCCCAAGAGCAAAGGCCGCGTACCTGTCGCCATAGTCGGTATTGAGGATTTTGACCTGGCCACCATTGATTTATCAACAATTACTTTAGAAGGTGTTTCTCCGATAAACGCCGAGATGATTGACTCGACACAGCCTGGTGATTACGCTCCCGAGGACTGCTATGACTGCTTCGAGGGGGAACCCATTGACACCGATGGCGATGGCATCCCCGATTTCGTAGATGGAATCTTTGACTTGGTTTTGCATTTCGATACACAGGAATTAGCTGATGCAATAGGCCAAGCAAACAAAGGTGACTGTATTGAGTTGACTCTCACCGGGGAAACACTTTCCGGTGAGCCTATCGAGGGCAGCGACTCCGTGTGGATTCTAAAGTAAACAAACGGAGACTAAGTCCTGTTCCATTGAGGAGCTCCATCACATTCTGAGAAGGATGAAGACAGTACACTTACAGAATAGAATCCAGTGTTCTTCGGAATTAAAGGGCTGTGAGCATCTGCTTGCAGCCCTTGTCTTTGAACATGTAAGCCAGTAGCGATCAGACGTGTTTTGCCACCGTAGAATGGATGATCCGCTTTGATTATAGCTTCTCCGGCCATTCCGAGGTTAGGGCTAAAGTGCCGTTCCAGAGGTCCGTGGAGAAAAGAAGCCCTGCCGGGAGGCTGTTGGCACACGGTCCGCTTCTGAGGAGGGTGAGGCGCTCAGAATCGAAAACAAGGGAATACTGGCGCCCGACCTATGGCAGGTCGTGGACCTGAGCAATTGTGCGAGCCTGTTCTGTGCCGTGTTTGAGGCTGCCCGTGAGGCAACAGTTAGACGGCAGAAGTAGGCAAAATTGGCGGGAGAGTATCATCGGCTGCGCCGGAAAATATACAAGTACCATTGGCGCAGAAACCAAGACCCAGAAGACAGCTTCCAGCGGTTCGAAGCGTTTGATTTCCGAAGGGCGACGCGGATGCGAAAGCTTATGGCGAAAAAGGACATTGCCCGGTGTGATTGCGGTCGGGAACACCTGTTCGGATGCAAGTTCCTTGTGCAATGCGCAACCAAGCGGAAGCGGCACGAAAGAAGCGAACCTACCAAGAACGAAAGAACCTGAAGCCTCAGTCCGTGCCTGTGGAAGACAAGCGGCCTCGCGAGTAAGAACGGCGAGAAAAGCGGAATCCGTGCGAGCTACAGCACCGGCACGGAAGATATCTGGTGGATCAATGAAGGGAAGGATTATCCGCGTCTGTGGTGGGAAAACGCACCGCAATGAAATGGAACCGCAGATGAACGCTGATGGACGCTGATTTGAATAGAAATGAGATGAGACAACTTACACAGAAGGTCATTCAATGCGCGTTTGCTGTCAGTAACACGCTGGGATGCGGATTCTTAGAGAAGGTATACAAGCCACGAACCTTCGCCTATGCCTGCTGATGAATTTCGCTGAGCCGAAAGTCGAAATCCGTCGAATTGCAAACAACTATTGATTATCAGTGTTAATCTGCGTTCATCTGCGGTTTTCAATCGTTTTTCTTTGTGTCCTTGTGTCTTAGTGGCTATACTTTATTACCTATGAACGTACGCAGTGCAAAGATTTCGGATGTCAAGGCGATTCACGCCCTGATCAGCTCCTACGCGGGTCTGGACCGGATGCTGTTTCGCTCGCCGGCGGATATTTACGAGAAGCTTCAGACCTTCAGCGTCGCCGAGCTGGACGGCCGCGTCGTCGGCTGCTGCTCGCTGGAGATTATCTGGTCGGACCTGGCCGAGATCAAATCGCTGGCCGTCGATCAGGCCTATACAAACAGAGGCGCCGGCACGATGTTGGTTACCGCCGCACTCGAACACGCGGCGGCTTTGGGCGTGCCGAAGGTCTTCGCGCTGACGCTTGAGCCTGCGTTTTTCCAGAAATTAAGCTTCGAGGTCGTTGAGAAGAAGGGGCTGCCGATGAAAGTCTGGAGCGACTGCGCGCGGTGCTCGAAACAGCAGAATTGCGACGAAACAGCGGTAATAAAAAAAGTATAGTAGGTCTGACCTGTCTGACCTGTCAGACCTGTCCAACCCGTCTGACCTGTCGGACTGGTCTAACCGCTCTTTTTCTATCCCACCTGGCGGCGCTGGAACAGGGCGATGGCCAACGCAAGAATGGCCGCCGTGTAGCACACTGCGTAGGAAGCACCGGTCAGAACATACCTGAACGGGACCTTGCTGCCTTCGTAAATGGCATCGCTGATCCAGAAAACCTGGAGGTTCGGCACGAGGTACCTGCCTATCTGCGCCCACAGATGTGTTGCGGCGAATCTCCCGAAGACGTAATCGCTGACCAGGCCCAGCAGGAAAATACCAAGGCAGGCCGAGAGCGTAACCATAATATTGAACCGGCAGGACAGCGCCAGGGCCAGGGCGACAATGATGATCGCCGCCATCAGCAGCAGAACCGAGCCATAAATGTCCACCGCATTGAGCTTGTTCTCCGCGGGATTGAACTTCCAGTTCCGGTCGATCAGAGCGAGGAAAATGATGATCAGCGTCGCAAAGATGCCGGCCATGACCATGGCCGTCGAGGAGAATTTCCAGTCGTAAGTATAGTTGAAGAAAGCACTTAGCAGAACGACAGCGATCACGCCGCCGCCTGCGGCCCCCATAACCGTCCAGTCGTGGGTATCGTTGACCGTCTCAAGGACACCGTGCCGAATCGCCATCAGAAGGGCGATAGAGCATATATAATGGGCCAGAACTACGGCGGCGGCGACGCCCAGAAACTTCGCAATGATGAATATAGGACGTTGGACGGGCTTGGTCAGGATGGTCGTTATAGTCTGGTTCCGCAGCTCCTCGGCCACAGCGCCGGAGGCCGAAAAAATTGCAATGAACAAGCTGCTCAGAAACAACGTAGATAGCCCTATCTCGCGTAGGAGTTTGTTGTCGTCGCTCATCGTGTACATCGTCAAAGAAGGGCTGACGAAAAACAACAGCAACGCGGCTATGATGATGACGGCATAGATGGGTTGCCTGAGAGTTTCGACGAACGTGTTTTTTGCTATAGTCAATAATCTACTCATCTGTCACGACCGTCACCCGGCGTTGAGGCGCCGTTTTTTTCAAACATAGGGTCTTTACTTTTTTCACAGTTGTCCCTATACTAAGATAACATTTGTTGCTATAGTACGCAACTTGTAAATGGTGAAGGCTTACACGTACGTCCAGTGAATACTCTGTTAGTGTTTGTTTTGTTCAAACTGTAAGGCCGGGATAGAAAATGACAGTATCGTCCAAACGCCCCGTACACGTAGCTCTGGTCTCATTTGTATTAAGTGTAATTTTCTTCGGCATTTCCTTTTTCTTAGGTCGGTGGAGCGGCTTTCCCGCGATTTCTGCGGTCGGCTGGCTGAATCTCTCGGTCGCATTCATCTGGCTCGTTCTATGTTTGCAGTTCCACCAGCGAGCGTTAGCCGAGCAGGAGAAGCTCGACGCCGGCCAGTTGAGCAGGGAGGAGGCCGCCTCCACAATTTTCCAGGCCGGAACCGAACGCGCCACGTTATTTTACGTCGCACAGCGGCGCCTCCAGATATTCGAGAAATGGTTTGTTCCTCTATTCAGTGCGCTGATCGCCGCGTATCAGACAGCGATGGGTCTGTATTTGTTAAACGCCGCCCGCACCGCGATTGAGCCGGAGCTCAAGCAGCCTTTGCTCTGCGGCATCTGCATGACGGCCATCGCCTTTGTCAGCTTTCTGATCAGCCGCTATGCAACCGGCATGTCGGGCCAGCCCCAGTGGAAGCCGCTGAGGGCCGGAGGCAGCTCCTTGTTAGGCTCGGCGGTCCTGTGTTTTGCGTTGGGCGTGGCGCTGGCGTTGGCTTACTTGTTCAACTTCTACGCCTTTGCGAACGCCATGGCGCTGGTGATTCCGGCCCTGCTGGTCGTGCTCGGCGTCGAGACGGCTCTGAACCTGGTTTTCGACATCTATCGTCCGAGACTCAAGGGCCGTTACAGCCGCAGCGCCTTCGACAGCAGACTGCTCGGGATCATCAATGAGCCAAGCGGAATCCTCCGCAGCGCCGCCGACGCGATGGATTATCAGTTCGGCTTCAAGGTCTCTCAGACCTGGTTTTACAAGCTGCTCGAAGAGGCCATCGTACCTTTGGCCCTGTTTGCCGGCATTACCCTTTATCTGCTAAGCTGCATCGTGGTAATCGGCCCCGATGAGCAGGCCATCATCGAGCATTTCGGCAACCCGATGAACGATGCGAATGATGTCCGGCTGGCCGGTCCCGGAATGACGTTCAAATGGCCCTGGCCCATTGATATTGTCTATAAGTATCCCGCGAAGAGAATATCGGAAATCAGCATCGGTTTTGTCCCCAAGGTCGATGCCGCCGGCAGGGTGGAGCATCAGCCCCTGTTATGGGGCGAAACTCACTACGCGGAGGAATACCAACTGCTTGTGGCCAGCGAGCGGACCGGCGCCGATTCGTTCCAGGGAACCGTGCCGGTGAGTCTTGTGATTGCCGCCGTGCCCGTCCAGTACCGAATCAAGGATTTGTATTCTTACGTCTATAACCATCGCCAGAGCGAGCAACTGCTCAAGTCCATCTGCTACCGGGAGCTGACGCGCTTTGCCGCCAGCGCGAAGATCGAGGTCGATGACCAGGCCGACAGGGCGCACAGTCTGTTAGGAGAAGGCCGGGCCGAGGCAGCAGCCGCTCTGACCGCAAGCATTCAGAAAGCCGCCGACGGAGAGAAGCTGGGCGTCGAAATCGTGTTCGTCGGCTTGCAGGGCATTCACCCGCCGGTCGAAGTGGCCGCGGATTATCAGAAGGTCATCGGCGCCGTCCAGAAGAAGCAGGCGATGATCCTCCAGGCGCAGGCGGAGCGAAATACAACTCTGGGCAACCTCGTCGGGTCCGTTGAGCAAGCCGATGCGCTTTATGAGCTTTGGGGGAAGTATCAGCAGGCCGTCAAGGCCAATGCCGCCGGTGACATTCAGAGCCTCGGCAAGCAGTTGGACGACGCCTTCGCGCAGGCTAAGGGTAATATTTTCAAGACGCTGAGGGAATCAAGAAAGGACGCTTTTACGAAGGCGACGCTCGCGGAGGCGACCAGCCGGCGTTTTGCCGGGCAGTTGACCGCCTATCAGGCCGCCCCGAAGATTTACGCACACGAACAGAAATCAGCCATGCTCGAAGAAGCATTGGGCGGCATACGGAAGTTTGTCATCGTGGCCGACCAGAACGATACCCAGGTTACCGTCATTGACCTCCAGGAGAAACTCGCGCCCAGCCTGTACGATCTGGGCGGCTTTGAGGAGAACAAGACACCATGAAGAACGTAGCGATTGCCATTTTTGTCGCGCTGATTGTCATCATGTTAGGTCTCTACCTGGTCTGCTTCCAGGTTCGCGAGACCGAATCCTGCCTGGTGACCACGTTCGGCAGGCCCACGCGTGCGATCACCGAGCCCGGCGTGTATTTCAAATGGCCGTTTCCCATCCAGCAGATTCACCCGTTTGATTCCCGGATGCACGTCTTCGAGCCGACGGCCGAAGAAACGACCACGGCAGGCGGCGAGCCCATCATCGTCAGCACATACGTCGTCTGGAGGATCGCCGAGCCGCTGGAATTCTTCAACGCCATCAAGACCGTCAACAAGGCCGAAGATGAGTTGCTGCGCAGCCGGATTCGCAATACGCAGAACAACGTGATCGGCCGGCATTACTTCTCCGACTTCGTCAACAGCGACCCGGCGAAAATAAAGTTCGAGCAAATCCAGAGCGAAATGTTAGCCGACCTTCAACAGTCCATTGCCGCGGCTAAGTTCGGCATCGAAATCAGGACACTCGGCATCCGGCAGCTCAAGATCAGCAAGGATGTCAGTACCGTGGTCTTTGAACGCATGAAGGCCGAGCGCGATCGCAGGGCGCAGGACATCATTACGCAGGGAAACGCCGAAGCGATCAAGATACGCACCGAGGCAAAGTCGAAGGGCGATGAGCTTATCGCCGCCGCCGAGGCCCGGGCAAAGGTCATACGCGGCGAAGGCGACGCCGAAGCGGCATCACATTACAAAAAGCTCGAAGAAAATCCCGAGCTGGCGATGCTGCTGCGGAACCTCGAAGCCCTGCAGAAGATATTCGCAAATAGAACGACGTTTGTTACTCCCATGGATGTCGAACCGTTCTCGCTTCTGAAGGGAATGCCCGACATCGATCCTAATGCACCGAAAAAGTAATTCGCGGCGATCAGTACTATGACGGAAGAACATCACAAAAAAAGTAACGAGCAAATTCCTGTTTCGGCGGCAAAACCGGCGGGCGACGAGCTGGACGCCGCCGGCAAGAGCCTCTCGGAAGCGCTGAGGATGAGCTTCATCATCCTGAAAGTCATTATGGTTGTGCTGATCGTGGCCTTTCTGGCCTCCGGATTCGAGACGGTCGGCTCCAACGAGCAGGCGCTGGTCCTTCGGTTCGGCAAGATTCGAGGCGTGGGCGAACAAAGGCTTCTCGGTCCCGGCCCGCACTGGATCCTTCCATATCCCATAGACGAAATCGTCAAGATTCCCGTCGAGACGACGGTGAGTTTGTCCATCGATTCGTTTTGGTACCAGGAGAGTCCGGAAGAGAAGCTCTCCGGGCAGCGTCGTCCGGCCCGCCCGGATAAACCGCTGGACCCCAAGCTCGATGGCTATTGCCTGACCCGAAGCGAACGGGCTGCCGAGGAAGCGCCGCAAAGCGCCGGCTCAGACGGAAGCGACTACAACATCGTCCATACCAGGTGGCAGCTCACGTACCAGATCGCCGACCCGGAGCGCTTCTTCAGGAACGTTTACGTCCGGGACGTCAAACCCGGCGACGTTTATTTCTCGGTCATCACGGGCCAAGAGGGCGTTAAGCCGTTGCTGGAGGGTCTCTTCCAGGACGCCGTCGTGACCGCTATGGTCAACTATACAATCGACGAAGCCATTTCCAGCCAGGACAGGATTCCGAGACACGTCCAAAGGTTGTTGCAGGAAAAGCTGGATAGAATACAGAGCGGCATCCGGGTGGTGTCCATTCAACTGACGGCCAGCGAGCCTCCCGCCCAGGTCAGAGACGCATTCGAGGCCTCCACCAAGGCCAGCCAGAAAAGCCAGACGACCATCACCGAAGCCCGAACATACGCCGGAAATACGCTCAGCGAGGCGGCCGGTCCGGTCGCCGAGGAGCTCTTCAAGTCCCTGCACGACCAAACCGTCAACGAGCAGACCAGCGAATTCCTGTGGTCGCAATTAGCCGGCACGGCCCGGGAAAAAATCGCCGAAGCGCGGGCCTATCGAACAAAGGTGGTCGAGACCGCACGAGCCAACGCCGACTACCTGGAGCGGATACTGCCCGAATACCGGCGGCACCCGAAGCTCGTTCTCCAGAGAATCTACCTCGACTACATCGAGCTCATTTTGAATAGCGCCGATGAGAAATTCGTCGTTCAAACGGCCGAAGGCGCCAAAGGCACGGAGCTTCGCGTGCTGCTGAACAGAGATGCGTCGCTCAAGCCCAAGGCAAGCCAGCAGCAGACGGCCCAGAAGCAGGAGCAGCAGAACAAATAGTCCGGCCATGCGCCGAGTCCTATACGGGAGCAAATACGGCAGAAGAGACATCATTATGGCTCATGAGCACCTACACTTCAAAGAAGACATAGCCGCCGAGCACACGCACGGCAAGCAGGTTCGCGTCAGCCTGGCGCTGTTAGGCACGCTGGCCGGCGGCATGCTGCTGATCAACAGCGGCATCGCTAAATACATCTACGGCCGCGGCGCTTTCAACACGGAGCTTCTGGCGATGGTCGGCGCCCTGTTGCTCGGCGCCCCGATCATTCTGCACGCCATCAAGAGCCTCCTGCACAGAGAGGCCCACATGGACGAGCTGGTAGCCCTGGCTATTCTGGCGGCCTTCGCCATGCAGGAATACGCCACGGCCGGCATCGTCGCTTTTTTCATGCTCGTGAGCGAGCTGATTGAAACGCGAACGGCCCTCGGCGCCCGCGCCTCCATCGAATCGCTGATCAAACTGACCCCGACGAAGGCCAATCTGCTCGACGGCAAGGGCGGCGAAAAAGAAGTGGGAGTCAGCAGCCTCAAACCCGGCGATTGCGTCCGCATCCGCCCCGGCGACAATATCCCCGCCGACGGCGAGGTGGTCAAGGGCCTCAGCTCCGTTAATGAGGCCACCATCACCGGCGAGTCTTTGCCCGTCGATAAAGTTCCGGGAATGCAGGTCTTTGCCGGCACGAATAACCTGACCGGCATGTTGGATATTACGGTGACCAAGGCCGGCAAGGACACCACGCTCGGCAAGGTGCAGTCGCTGATTATCCAGGCCGAGCAGACAAAAATCCCGATCATGCGGATTATCGACCGCTACGTAAAATGGTACACGCCGACCGTCCTGATGATCGCCGGGATCGTGCTGTTCTTCACCCGCGACATGAACAGGGCGATTACGATTCTGGTGGTTTCGTGTCCCTGTGCGCTGATCCTGGCGACGCCGACGGCGATGGTCGCGGCGATTTCGGCCTCGGCCCGACTGGGTATCCTCATCAAGAACGTCGCCGACCTTGAGATCGCCGGCAAAATAACGGCGATGGTGTTCGACAAAACCGGGACGGTGACGACGGGCCGGCTGTACGTGACCAAATTGACACCTGCCGAGGGCATCGAGCCGGCCGAATTACTGGCCGTGGCCGCCTCGGCCGAGCAGATGAGCAAGCATCCGGCCGCAAGGGCGCTGCAGGAAGTCGCCCGGGAGGCGGGCCTTTCGCTGCCCGCAACGGACAATTTCCAGGAAACGCCGGGCAAAGGCGTCACGGCCGTGGTGGACTCGGCCCGTATCATGGTGGGAAGAGATACATTCCTGAAAGAAAACAAAGTGGATGTCAGCACCGTTTCCGACCCGGCGTTGCACGAGGAGCAGGGCTTCAGCACGCTCTACGTGGCGAAGGACTCCCGGTGCATCGGCTGGATCGGCCTTCAGGACAAGACCCGGCCGGAGGCCCGGCAGGCCGTCAAGGAGCTGCTTGATCTCGGCGTCAAGAGAATCACTATGCTGACCGGGGACCGCAGCGAGGTGGCCAGCCGGGTCGCCGCTGAATTGGCCTGCACCGATTACAAGGCGCACTGTCTGCCCCAGGACAAGCTGGCGATTGTCGAGCAGATCAAAAAAGACGGCCACACGGTTGTCGTCGTCGGCGACGGCATCAACGATGCGCCGGCGCTGGCCGCTGGCGATTTGGGCATCGCGATGGGAGCTGCCGGCAGTGACGTGGCCATCAATTCCGCTTCGATTGCCCTGATGAGCAATGACCTGAGGCGGCTGCCTTTCCTCGTTCGGCTTTCCCGCAAGACCGGAAAAGTCATCTATCAGAATCTCGGCTTTGGCATCATCTTTATTGTTCTGGGGATTGCGGCAGGGGCGGCGGCGTGGCTGCCGGCGATTTACGCCGCGGTCCTGCACTTCGTCGGCTCGCTCATCGTCGTTTTCAATAGTGCGCGGCTCGTCCGCTACGGAGAAGAGCTCGACCACGAACACCACGGATAGTTTAGGACGGCCGAATCCAACACGTAACATACTTGAGCATATCTGGAACACGAAACCATGCAATACGCCGTTGAAACCTTCTCGCTGACCAAGATTTTTTCCGACTGGTGGGGCCGGGCCAAGGTGTACGCCGTCGATAATCTGGATTTACAGGTTCGTCCCAATGAAGTGTTCGGCCTGCTGGGGCCAAACGGGTCGGGCAAGACCACCACTCTGAAAATGCTGCTGGGCCTGCTGCATCCGACCAAAGGCAAGGCCCTACTCCTCGGCGGCGACGGGGCCGATCCGAAGATCAATTCCAGAATCGGCTTTCTGCCCGAGGAATCCTATCTGTACCGGTATCTCAGTGCCCGCGAGACCCTGGACTTTTACGGCCGATTGTTCGGGCTGCCGGCAAAGGTGCGGAAAATGCGCATCGAGGCGCTGCTGGACATGGTGGGCCTCAAGGCCGTGGCCAACCGGGCGGTCGGCACGTTTTCCAAAGGCATGGCGCGCCGAATCGGGCTGGCCCAGGCGCTGATCAACGACCCCGACCTGCTCATCCTGGACGAGCCGACGACGGGCCTCGATCCGATTGGAACCAGGCAAATCAAAGACCTGATCCTGAGGCTGGCGGAACGCGGCAAGACGATTCTGCTTTCCAGCCACCTGCTGGCCGACGTCGAGGACGTCTGCGACAGAATCGCCATTCTCTACGGCGGCAGAATACAGACCCAGGGCCGGGTCAAGGAGCTTTTGCAGCAGACCAACAAAAGACAAATCACAACCGACGCCATCAGCGATTCAACGGTCGAGAAAATCAGGCAGCTCGTTGCGGCCGAAGACGGCGAGTGCGTCGTGACCTCTCCGATGGATAAGCTCGAATCATTTTTCATCCGGACGGTCGCGGCCGCTCAGCAGCAGGCCCAGTCGACGAGCGGCGCCGTCAGCACCACCAAGATCGGCGATTTCCTCACGCGGAAGGAGCCGATGGAGAGCATACTGGATAAGCTCGTCTCGGCGCCCGTTTCGCAGCCGGAGCCTGAACCAGCCCCAACGACAGAAAAGGTCGCCGCCGCTTCAGGCTCAGAATCCAGGCCGGACGAGAGCCTGCTGAGCAAATTGACCCACTCCCGGCCTGAACCTGCCGCCCGCGGGCAAGAGGCCCAAACCGAACCGGTCAAACCTTCCGCCGCCGAGCATGGACAAATCAAAAAAAACATTTTAGACCAGCTCACCGGCCGTTCGGACGCACAGGACAAGGATAAAAAAGAAACCGGTAAATCGCAGGCAGGAGACTCCGGCGATGCATAGGATTTGGGCTGTCGCCACCAATACGATAAAGCAGGCCTTGCGGATGAAAATCGCCGTGGTCTTTCTGATCATGCTATTCGTCCTGCTGCCCGCTCTGGGGATTTCGACGACGGGCGACGAAACACTCAAGGGCAGGCTGCAAACGTTCGTCAGCTACAGCCTTTCATTGATGAGCTTCCTGCTGTGCCTGCTGACTATTATTGTCTCGGTCTATTCGGTCACCAGCGACATCGATCAGAGACAAATCTACACCGTCATCACCAAACCCATTCGCCGATTTCAGTTCCTGATGGGCAAGCTGCTCGGCGTGGTCGTGCTGGACGTCATTCTTCTGAGCGTATTCTCGGCCGTCATATACGCGGTGACAATTTATACGCCGAGGTTCGTCAAAGCCTCGGAGCAGGAGCTGGTCGAGGCCAATAACGAGTTTCTCACCGCGAGGGCGGCCCTGACGGTCCCGCAAGTGGACGTAACGGCGGAGGTCCGAGCCCGATACGAGGAGCTCAGGAAACTGGACCAACTGCCCCCGGACTATACACAGGAGCAAGTCATCACCGAGCTGACCAAGCAGGCCCAGCTCGCCAAGCGCGCCGCCGGCGTCGGCGAGGTGCTGAGCTGGGAGTTCGACAACGTCAGGCCTCTGGCCAAGAGCATGTTCATCCGGTTCAAATACGACGTGTTCCCGAACCCGCCGGACTCGCAGGTCTATGGCCGATGGTTCGCAGGCGACTATCAATACATCAAATACGGGCAGCAGCCCAAGACGCCGATCTTCGACGAGGTCTATAAGCACGCAGCCCGCACGTTCAACGAAGTACAGTTTCCGGCCGAGGTCGTCCCGGAAAACGGCCGGCTGGCGATCGCATTTATGAATGTTCCGCCGAATGATACGACGGTGGTTTTCCCGCCAGACGGCCTGGAAGTGCTGTATAAAGCCGACAGCTTCGCGGCCAACTTCATCAGGTCCGTTCTTTTGATCCTGTTTCGTCTGATTTTCCTGGCCTGCCTGGGTATCCTGGCCTCGACGTTTCTGTCGTTTCCCGTGGCCGTATTGTTTTGTCTTGTGCTCTTTCTGACAGCGAGCTTCAGCGGCTTTGTTATCGAATCGTTCGACTACCTTAGCCAGAACATCGGCATGATCTATTCGTACAGCCTCAAGTGGGCGATTCGGCTTCTGCCGCAGTTCGATCAATTCAATCCCACGAAATTCATCGTCCCGGCGAGGCTGCTAAGCTGGTCCGTAGTGGTCAAATGCGCCCTTTTTATGGTCTGTATCAAAGCGTTTCTGGTATTCGTACTCGGTTTGTTGATTTTCAGTTGCAAAGAAATCGCGAGGATTACCGTTTAGGGTCCGTTCGATGAGCTGTCAACGGTAAACAGTGAACTTTTTTATGCGTTTGCGCGACACAATAATCTGGTCTGTGTGCATCGTCCTTGCGGTCGGCCTGTTTATCCTTGCCGGCGTACAGCTCGATTCGATCAATCGCCAGCGTCAAGAGATGGGCCTGATCATCGACCGGCCGGAGAATATTCCCCCCGAGTTGGTCTTCGCCACGGTTGCGACGGGGGCCTTTCGCGGCCTGGTTGTTGACGCCTTATGGATGCGGGCCGATAAGCTCAAGGAGGAAGGGCAGTTCTTCGACGCCAGACAGCTCGCCGAATGGATTACCAAGTTGCAGCCTCGCTTCGCCTCGGTCTGGGAGTTCCACGCCTGGAACATGGCGTATAATATTTCCGTGGCCATCCCCGCGAGCCAGCCGGACCAGCGATGGCGCTGGGTCCGGAACGGCTACGAGCTGCTTCGCGACGAAGCCATCGACAAATACAAGCTCAAGAACATCACGCTTTATCACGAGCTGGCCCGGATATTCCAGCACAAAATCGGCGGCGTCTCGGACGACGCCCACAAATACTACAAGATCCAATTAGCCATGGCGATGGAGCCGCTGCTCGGTTCGCCCGACAACCAGCTCGATTGGCACGACAATCGCTATTTCGACGCCCTGGCCCAGACGCCGGCCGATTGGCAGGGGATTTTTGCAGACCCGAACGTAGCGGCGCTGATTGCCGCACTGAAATCGGCCGATGACGCCTTCTCCGACCAGAAGGAGTTTGCAGGCCGCTACCTGTCGCTGCGCCAGGACGCCCGCCGATTCAAGCCCGAGGCCGGCAAGGTGATCGACGATTTCAGAGGCGCCGAAGCTCTCAAAAAATTCGACCTCTTCGCCAGGGCCTACGAGCTGCGGAAAACCTGGAAGCTGGACCCCGTCATGATGCGGGACCTGAACCGGATGTATGGGCCGATCAACTTTAGCGATCCGAACACGCATCTGCCGCTGGATTGGCGGCATCCCGACTGTCACGCCATCTATTGGGCCGTCAAAGGCTTGCAGATAGCCGCCGCAGAGCAGGCCGGCAAGCATGAAATGAACGAGACCAACACCGAACGCATCGTCGGCCATTGCCTGCAGGACCTGTTCCGCAACGGTAAGATGTTCATTCATGACGTACCGCTCCAGGTCCCCGTGAAGGCCGGATCACTGGAAACGCAAACGCAGATATTCAAGGAAGTGTTCCTGCGGCCGGACCTGAGAATGTTTGAGCCGTACAACAGAATCGTGCTGGGGGTTCTGGAAAAATACAAGAACGACAGCAGCTACGAATCCCTCCAGAACGGCCACCGGAACATGCTCAAGAACGCAGTCCTTCTTTTTTACCAAGCGGGCCATAAACCCCAGGCGCAAAGCATCTACAATGAAATGAGAAGGTTGTATCCGTTAGACGAATTCAAATCTCCGTCCGTCGAGGCCTATGTGAAGAATCGATTCAACGAAGAGCTTAAGAACATCGGCCTCAATGACGCCACGGAAATGATCTCTGCAATGCTGTCGGAAGCCTACTTCAGATACGCCCTCCGCGACGACGAAGAGGCCGTCGGCAGGGAAAACATGGCCAAAGAGATTTGGGATTATTACCAGTCGAAATACAGCGATGAGAACAGGATTGACCTGCCCGACTTCAAGCTGTTACGATACCTGGCGCTGCGTGATTTTCTGGAAGACTGGCTCTATCCGCCGAATCTGAGGCTCAGCCTGCTGGCGCGGATCGAAATCGAAAAGCCGGAGCTGGCCGAGCAGCTCAAGCCGTGGAAGGAGCAACTGGAGCAGAAGAAAGAGCAGATCAAGCAGCAGGAACAAGACTTGTCTAAATCATTTTGATCAACGAGCCCGGCTCCCATGAGCGATTTGCAGCATGCACGACATACTTTGCCAACAACTGACGCCGTCACAGCGAAAAGCTGTTCTCCACACTGAAGGTCCTCTGCTCGTTCTCGCCGGGCCGGGCAGCGGCAAAACCCGCGTAATCACGTATCGAATCGCGGCCCTTATCGAATCCGGCGTTCGGCCCTGGAATATCTGTGCGATCACGTTCACCAACAAGGCCGCCGAGGAGATGCGTCAAAGGGCGGCGGTTCTGGGCGCCTCCGGCGGCGCGCATATCAGCACGTTTCACTCTTTGTGCGTCAGAATTCTTCGCCGGTACGCCGAGCGCGCGGGAATCAGCCCGAACTTCAGCATCTATGACGACGCCGACCAGGCCCGATGTATCAAGGAGGCGACCAGGGATTGTCAATTTGATACGACGAATTTTCAGCCGGCACGAATGCTCGAAGCGATCTCCGCTCTCAAGAACAAGTTGGTGGACGCCGAATCCTTCAAGGCCGAGGCCGACAACTTCTTTACCAAAACATTGGCTGAGATTTACCTGGGCTATGAGCGTATCCTCCGGCAGCGTAACGGCCTCGACTTTGACGACCTGCTGATGAAGGCCGCTTTTTTGTTCCGCGACTGCCCTGAGGTCTGCTCGGAGCTCGGCGAGCGATTCAAATTCCTGCTCATCGACGAATACCAGGACACCAATCACGCCCAGTATAAGATCGCCAGTGCCCTGGCCTCGCAGCACGGCAACATTTGCGCCACCGGCGACCCGGACCAGTCGATTTACCGCTGGCGCGGCGCCGACATCCGCAACATCATGGCCTTCGAAAAAGACTGGCCCGACGCGACGGTGGTCAAGCTGGAGGAGAACTTTCGCAGCACGCCGAATATCCTGGCCGCGGCCGATCACCTGATCGCCTGCAACCAAAACCGAAAGCAAAAGAGGCTCATCGCCACCCGCCCCGAGGGCCAGGGGATTCTCATCGCAGGCTTTGAGCACGAGAGCGCCGAGGCTCAGGCCGTTGCCCGGCAGATCGCGGAGCTTGCCGGCAAGGGCGTGTCGCTGAGCGATATCGCCGTATTCTACCGCGTTAACGCTCAGAGCCGCGCAATCGAGGAAGCGTTTATCAGGGATAAGATTGCCTACCAGATCGTTCGCGGCGTGGAATTCTACAGAAGGAAGGAAATCCGCGACCTGTTAGCGTATCTGAAAGTGCTCGTCAATCCGAACGACCAGATTGCGCTATTGCGTATCATCAACACGCCGGCACGCGGCATAGGAAAAACGACGACCGACAAGGTCCTTACTTACGCCGCCGAGAACAACATCAGCCTTTTCGAGGCTCTAAAGAGGTCCGACCGGATCGAGCCGCTTTCCGGCGCGGCCCAGGCCAAGCTGGCCGCCTTTGCAAATATGCTCGAACAATTCGCCAAAGATACAGCCGGCAAGGTCGCGCCGCTCGCCGAGCGGGTATTCAATGAATCGGGGCTGGCCGAGTCGCTTCGCGCCGCCGGCGCCGAGGGCCAGACCGCTATGGAGAACATCAACGAGCTGCTCAACAGCGCCGCCGAGTACGACCAGAAAACCGAGCAGCCCTCGCTGATCGACTACCTCCATCAAATATCGCTCTTCAGCGACGCCGACGCCTACGACGCGACGGCCGACCGCGTGGCGATGATGACGCTGCACGCGGCCAAGGGGCTTGAGTTCGACCACGTCTTCATCGTCGGCGTTGAAGAAGGTTTACTGCCCCACGAAAGAAGCAATACGGGCGAGGACGACGAACAATTGGAGGAAGAACGCAGGCTTCTGTTCGTCGGCATTACGCGGGCCAAAACCGCCTTGTATATCAGCTACGCCCGCTACAGAACGGTTCACGGCCAATTTTTGCGAACCATACCGTCGCAGTTCCTTTTCGAGCTGGGCGCGGACTTCAGCGAAGAAACGCCGGATATCGAACACGATGACATCGACGTGAGCGAGCCTGAAGCCCAATTCAAGCCGGGTCAACTGGTGCGGCACGACATCTTCGGGCTCGGCAGGGTCAAAGAGTTCGCCGACATGGGCGCCAACAGCATCGTCTCGGTCAAGTTCAATTCTGGACAGACCAAATCCCTCATGGTAAAATACGCCAACCTTTCGAAAGTCGATATGTAGCGTGCGGCGAACCTGCGGGTTCGAATGTGTATATTTGCCGAGAGGCCCAACAAAACAGGAAAAAGGAGGTCACTATGAGCAAGGGAGTAAATCGCAGAGAATTCATACAGTTAACAGCGGCGGGGGGGGCCTTGTGTCTTGCCGGGGCGGGACTCTCGGCGTTTGGCGCAGGTCCGGCCGGATCGAAGCTCATCAGCCCCGGCTGCAGAGGAACAAAGGTCAAAGTCGCCCGATTCTACATGGGCACTTCCGGCGGCTTATGGCCGAAGCCGAAGCTGGATTTCAAGAGCGAGATCGCATCCTATGAATCGCAGTTCGCAAAGCGCAAGGACGAGCTGTCGGACGTCGAGTTTGTCATCGACCAGTTGATTTCGTCTCCGGAGCAGGTCAGGCCGCTTAAAAACAACCTCAAAGATGTTGACGGCATCCTGGCGATCCATTTAAGCATGGGAACACGGCCCGCTCTCGATGAAATTCTCAGCGTGGGCAAACCCACGGCCTTTTTTGCCGTTCCGTATTCCGGGCACGAGTGGTCGGGGTTCGGCGCCCTGCAGAAACAGGAGCTGGGCGCTAAATTGGAATGTATGCTCACCACCGACTACAACCAATTAGCGACCGCTCTCAGGCCATTTCGCGCGATTCACCACTTACGAGAAGCGAAGATCCTGGACGTCACAACCAGGTCAATTGACGAACAGGCCAAGGTGATGAAAAGCAAGTTCGGCACGGAGATCAAGCAAATCGAGCGGCAGCAGGTGCTCGATGCATACGAGGCCGTCAGCGACGCGGACGCCAAGGCCGAGACCGAACGCTGGATCAAAGGCGCCAAGGAGGTTGTCGAACCTTCGCCGGCGGATGTATTCAAGTCCTGCAAGCTGGCCCTGGCCTTCGAGAATCTGCTCAACGAGGAAAACGCGACCGTGCTGACCATCGACTGCTACGGCACGATGTGGGACAAAACCATCAGGCTTCCGGCGTATCCCTGCCTGGGCTTTACGAGACTCAACAGCCTGGGCCTTGGCGGCATCTGTGAATCGGATTTGCAATGCGCAATGACGCATATCCTGTTCCAGGGATTGATCGGCAGACCCGGTTTCATCAGCGACCCAACAGTGGACGAGTCCAAAAACAGCATCATTCTGGCCCACTGTCTCGGCACGACGAAAATGGACGGTCCGGGCAGGCCGGCCGACCCGTACAAGCTGCGAACCGTCATGGAACGGCAGGAGGGGGTCGTCCCGCAGGTCTTCATGCAAACCGGCCGGAAGGTCACCCAGGCGGTGCTCGTCGGCTCCGACCGCCTGCTGTATTTTACGGGAGAAATCCTCGATGCCCCCGACATCGACAGAGGCTGCCGCACCAAGATCACCGTCAGGGTGGATGGCGACGCCGAGAAGCTGTGGAAAAACTGGTCCAGCGGACTGCATCGCCAGACGTGCTACGAGGACATCACCAAAGAGCTGCGTTCCTTCTGCAAATACAAAGACATCACCATGGTCAATGAGGCCGTATGAGACGGAAAGGCGATTTTATGAATCGGCGTGATTTTTTGCAAGCGACGGGATGCGGCGCAGCCTGCCTGGCCTTTTCGAGGCCGCTGCCGGCCGCACAAGACCGGAAAACTCAGATTCTTGAGCAGACCGACGAACGGATCGAAAAACGCCGCAAGGGCAGTGCGGTGTTAAACCTCGCAGGGCCCGGCGGCACGCCGCTCGCGGCCGGCGCGCCGGTGACCATCGAGCAGACCCGGCACAAGTTTCTGTTCGGCTGCAACATCTTCAAGCTGAACCGCTGCGCGACGCCGCAGGATAGCGCCGCCTATGCAGAGCGATTTGCCGCACTGTTGAATTTTGCGACGCTGCCTTTCTACTGGTGGAACTACGAGCGCGAGCCGGGCCAGCCGGACGACGAACGCACCGCCGAAATCGTTCGCTGGTGCAAGACGCACAACGTCAAAACAAAGGGCCATCCCCTGGCCTGGAACTACGTGGATCCGCGGTGGCTGCCCAAAGAGCCGACCGAGGCGATGCAGCTTCAGTTCAAGCGTATTGCCCAATGCGTTCGCAAATTCAAAGGCGACATCGACATCTGGGACGTCGTCAACGAGGCGACGCATTACGACCGGGACCAGCTCAAAAAGGCAGCGCCGATTCTGACCGAGGCTATCCGAAAAATGGGCGTTGGCGCGTATGTCCGCGAAGCCTTCAGAACGGCCCGCACAGCCAATCCCAACGCGACGCTGCTGATCAACGACTATCGAACGGACGCCGTATACGCCCAGAGCGTGATCCGCGAGCTCGTCGATGACAGCGGTCAGCCGCTTTACGACGTCATCGGCATTCAGTCGCACATGCACGGCGGATACTGGGGCCCGCAGCGGACGTGGGAAGTCTGCGAGCAGTTCGCCCAATTCGGAAAGCCACTGCATTTTACCGAGACGACCGTCGTTTCAGGCCCCAAGAATGACCGAGAATGGGTAACTACGCCCGAAGGCGAGAAGAGCCAGGCGGAGCAGGTCGCGGAGTTTTATCGCGTTCTTTTCTCCCACCCGGCCGTCGAGGCCATCACGTGGTGGGACTTTACCGACCAGAATGCCTGGCAGCGAGCGCCGGCCGGCCTGGTCCGCGCCGACATGACGCCCAAGCCCGTTTACGGCGAATTGCAGAAGCTGATCAAGGGAACATGGTGGACGAAGGCCGAAGCTTCTGCCGAGGCGGAGGGCCGGGTGCAGTTCCGTGGCTTCCTCGGCGACTACCAAATCAGCGCACAGGTAGCAGGTAAGAAGCTGACGGGCAGTTTCAGCCTCGAAAAAGCCGCAACGCAAACGATCGAGGTCCAACTGAAGGCGTAAGGCTGTGAACGATTGGCATTTCACAAGAGTTGAATAGCCGGCACATAGGAATCCAGATGCGTAGAGTATTGTGCATTCTTGCTCTGGCCGGAGTGCTTCTTGGTCAGACTCAAGCCGCTGAAAAAAGACGGACAAACGGTGAACAGAAGTACATCAAAGTACCGGTCAAGAGGAAGCCCACAGACAAGGACTGGACACTACGCGATACACGGACGTTAGACCTGTTAGAGGATTTTCGTGCGGATTCAAATGACATCCCGCGCGACCAATATGGCGGCAGAGCAAATTCGCAGACGCAAGCAACAGGCTTTTTTTATCCCAAAAAGATCGACGGCCGATGGTGGCTGGTCGATCCCGAGGGTCATTTGTTCATTCACATCGGCGTATGCGGGGTCCGCGTGGATCAATCCGAAATCAGTCTCAAGCCCGTCAAAGACAGGTTCGGCACCCTGCAGAAGTGGGCGGAATCCAGCGTCGAGATGCTCGCCGAGCATGGTTTCAACGGAACAGGGGGCTGGTCGGATACGGACCTTCTGAGCAAGGCGGCCCATCGGCTGACATATACCCTTTCGTGGAGCTTCATGGGTTCGTTTGGCAACTCGAAACGTCTCGTCCGACAGGAGCCGGGACATTTGGGATACCCCGATCAGTGTATTCCAGTATTCCATCCGGACTTCCAGACCTTCTGCGACCAGTACGCCAAACAGCTCGCCGCGACCAAAGACGACCCGTGGCTGCTCGGTCACTTCTCCGATAACGAGCTGCCCATCGTCACTGACATGCTGGACAGGTCTTTGAAGTTCGATACGAACGAGCCGGATCTTCGATACGGCTATGACGCGGCGCAGAAATGGCTGGACGAGAAAAAAGGCAAAAGAGCGGGTATAGAGGATATCACCGACGCCGACCGGGAAGCTTTCCTCGACTACGCAATCGAGAGGTATTACCGGATAACCACTGAGGCGATTCGCAAGTATGACCCGCAGCATTTGTGTCTCGGTTCGAGGCTTCACGGCAGGGCGCTGAGCATACCGCATCTGTTCAGAGTGGCCGGCAGGTACCTGGATGTGATAGCGGTGAACTACTACGGCGCATGGGAGCCGGATACCGAGAAAATGGCGATGTGGAGCCGCGAATCCGGCAGGCCGTTTATGATCACGGAATTCTACGCCAAAGGGCACGACTCGGGTCTGCCGAATAACTCCGGGGCCGGCTGGCTCGTCCCCACGCAGAAGGATAGGGGCCGGTTCTATCAGCACTTCACGATGGGGCTGCTCGAATGCAAATCGTGCGTCGGATGGCACTGGTTCAAGTACAGAGACAATAATCCGGAGGATTTAAGCACGGATCCCTCAAATCGCGATTCGAACAAGGGAATCGTGGACTATCAATTCAATCCGTATGAGCCGCTGCTGCACGACATGGGGGCCCTTAATAACAAGGCATACGCCCTTATTGATTATTTCAACTCAAAGTGATAATATCCCGCAAATTGATAGTAACGGATAAAAGACAAACGTATGGACGGCGACGGTTTATCGGAGCCTGCCCGAAAAGGCTCAAGATTAATCGCCTGTCCTTCAGATGACGCAACAACGATTGCAGAAGGAAGATACGAGTGCCGAAAACACAAATCAGACTCCATTACAAGAACGTGATGGCAGACGTCGTTGGCGATGAGCACGGCATCACGCCCGCCCAATTGGACAGCCTTGCCGATAAGACCCTGCCCCTCATATCCCAGACCAACCAAGAGCGTAAAGACGGCAAAACGCCGTACAGGGACCTTCCCTACAAGACGCAAACCGTCGAGCAGATCAAAAAGCTCTCAGCCCAGGTCAAAGAGGGCTGCGAGAACCTGGTCGTGCTGGGCATCGGGGGTTCGGCCCTCGGTAACATTGCCCTGCAGACCGCACTGAATCCCTATATGCACAATCTCGACCAGAGCCAGCGAAAAGGCCCGCGCCTATTCGTCTTCGACAACGTCGATCCGCCACAGTTCGCGTCGTTTCTCCATTGGGCCGACGATAAGCTCGACAAAACGATATTCAACGTCATCAGCAAATCGGGACAGACCGCCGAGACGGCCAGCCAGCTCATGATTGTCCGCAAGCTGCTCCTGGACAGGCTGGGCGGCACGGGATTCCGGAACCAGGTCGTCGCGACGACCGACAGCAGCAAGGGGACTCTCCGCAAAATCGCCGATACCGACAACCTTGAGACGCTCGAAGTCCCCGACGGCGTCGGCGGAAGGTTCAGCGTCCTCAGCGCCGTCGGCCTGTTTAGCGCCGCGATGTGCGGGATTGACATTGACGAGCTATTGGCCGGCGCGCGGGACATGGACGAGAGGGTCAGCCGCGAGGATTTCAGGAGTAATCCGGCCGCCCTGAACGCCGCGATCAATTACCATTTTTACACGCACGGCAAGAGAAATTCCGTCATCATGCCCTACAGTGACGCCTTGAAGGACATGGCGGATTGGTATCGGCAACTGTGGGCCGAAAGCCTCGGCAAGAAAGAAGACCTGGATAAACGCCAGGTGTGGATCGGCCCGACGCCCATAAAAGCGCTCGGCGCCACCGACCAGCACAGCCAGGTCCAGTTATACCGCGAAGGCCCCAACGACAAGCTGTTTACGTTCCTTGAGGTCAAGCACTTCGAGAAGGACCTTGATATCGGGCCGGCCCCGCAGTGCGCCCCGGAACTCGGTTTTCTCGCCGGCAAGAAACTGAGCACGCTGCTCAACAACGAAAAGAAAGCCACCGAATACGCGCTGCTGCACGACCAGCGCCCCTGTCTGACGGTTCTGTTTGATCGGGTGAACGCCCATACGGTCGGCCAGTTCATCTACCTATACGAAGTAACGACCTCTTTGGCCGGGGCCTTGTTCGGCATCAATCCTTATGACCAGCCTGCTGTGGAATTGGGAAAAGAGGCCACGTTCGCCCTCATGGGCAAGGACGGCTACGAGAACTTGACCAAGGAAATTCAAGCAAAGACTGAAATTGACGAAGCCTTCCTCGTTTAGTTTACCTGTGACTCCACATTGGACAATACGAGGTGCGAAAATGGATTATGCAGTCATTATGGCGGGGGGGTCGGGTAAGAGATTATGGCCTCTGAGCCGGGAAAAACGTCCGAAGCAGGTCTTGAAACTGCTTGACGGCCAGACGCTGCTGCGCCGCTGCTTCGAGCGTCTAAGACCCATCTTCGACATCAGAAACATCATCGTCCTGACCAATGCCGGCTACGCCGACGTGGTTCGCGAGAACCTCTCCGAGCTGCCTTACGACAACGTCATCGCCGAGCCGGCCGTGCGCGACACCGCCGGCGCCATCGGGCTGGTTTCGAGCGTTCTGGCCAAATGTGATCCCGACGCCACAATGGCCGTTGTCACCGCCGACCAGATCATCGAGCCGGCCGATGTCCTGCAGCAGGCACTTAAGGACGCCCTGACGTTTATCAGGAACAATCCGGACGATCTGATTACGTTCGGCATCCGGCCGACGTTCGCCAGCACATTGCTCGGCTACATCAAATGCGCCCGGAGCCGCAAATGTCCCGGCTGCGAAAACAAGATTTACGCCGTCGAGGCCTTCAAGGAAAAACCCGATGAAAAAACGGCCCAGGAATATATCGACACCGGCCATTACTTCTGGAATTCGGGCATGTTTGTCTGGAAGGCCCGCACTATCTTAGCCCATCTGGCAAAGTTTCTGCCCGAAGCAACCGAGCCGTTGAATAGAATCCGGGCGGCGTGGGATGGGCCGATGCAGGAGCAGACGCTCCAGGAATGGTTTGTCAAACTGCCCAAAATCAGTATCGACTTTGCCGTGATGGAGAAGGCCGACGGGGTGAATGCCATCAAGCTGGATTGCCGCTGGCTGGACATGGGTTCCTTCGCCGCCCTCGCCGATATTATCAGCTCCGACAAGAACAAGAACGTCGTCGTCGCAGGCCGCAGCGAGCTGCTCGACTGCAAGAGCAGCATCATCGTCACCGAAGATAAAGGCCATTTGATCGCCGCCATCGGTTTGGAGGACATGGTCGTCGCCCACAGCCCCGACGCCACCCTCGTCTGTCGCGCCGATCAGGCGCACAGACTGAAAGAGCTGCTCGAGCTGATAAAGCAGCATGGCGGCGAAAAATTCCTGTAACGCGACAGCCGGCAACCGGCCGGCCGAGAAAGAAATGAGATACCTGGCGATAGACTACGGAACCAGACGTACGGGCCTGGCCATCTGCGATGCGGGCGAGATCCTGGCCTCGCCGCTGGCCGTGATCGACAGCCGCCGGAAGCTGCTGACAAAGATTGCAGAGATCGTCAAGGCCGAGAACGTCGAAGCCATCGTGCTCGGACTGCCTTTGAATATGACCGGCTCCGAAGGCCCCCAAACCAAACTTGTCCGCAAGTTCTCCGACCAGTTGCGGTCCTCTCTGCCCATCCCGGTTTACCTGCACGATGAGCGGCTGAGCAGCTTCGCCGCCGAAGAAAAGCTCGCCCCGGCCGACCTGACCAGGGGCAAACAGAAAGAGCGGCTGGACGCCGTCGCCGCCGCAGAAATCCTCGAAGCCTTCCTCGAACAAAAACGCTCCGCCGCCGACCCCGGAACGGACCCCGTACCCCCGTAGGGGCGAGCCTATGTGGTGTATTCGTATCGTCCCAAAGGTTCTGAGTAGTCCAATTGTTCAGTTACAGAAGGTGGAAGGCAAGAAGCAACTTTTTCAGGAGCGACGGATAGATTCTGTGAGAAAATGTGAGGCGGATATTTCAATTCTTTAATCACAGACTCTGTTCATGACGTCTTCTAAACGCTTTCCCTGATCAGGAAGAAACTGTCTAAGAGCATACGCCTCCTTTAACCAGTAGCATGCTTCTTTATCCTCGATCTCCGCCAGTATCAGCCCCATATTCGCTGCAGTTTCACAGTAATACTGCGGATACTCGTCCTTCTTGTATATCTCCAGCGCGGCCTTGTAGCACGCGATAGCGTCTCTGACATTTTGCGCGCGCTGCTCTGGCGTCGCCGCAGGCAGGTCTGTATATGCAGTTCCCAGGTTGTTCTGGGTCATGGCATAATCCACCGGATACTCGTCCTTCTTGTATATCTCCAGCGCGGCCTTGTAGCACGCGATAGCGTCTCTGACATTTTGCGCGCGCTGCTCTGGCGTCGCCGCAGGCAGGTCTGCATATGCAGTTCCCAGATTGTTCTGGGTGGTCGCATACTGCACCGGATACTCGTCCTTGACAAGAATCTTGAGGGCGTTCTGGTAGTTGTGGACGGCTTGACGTACGTTGTCTCCTCTGGCAGCACCGGTGGATGCCGGTCTCATTAGATAAGTATTGGCTATACTTGCTAAATTTGATGCCTCGCCTTGCCGGTCGTCTGCCTGACGTGACTCTCTCAAGCCCAGAGCATAAAATTCAGCGGCCTTTATATAATGACGGAGGCCATAATAGCAGTTGCCAATCTGGAGATTCAGAGCGCCAAGCTTCTTATGGTCTTTCTCGAGGGCAAGACAGGATTTGAACGCATCGATTGCATCATTCAATTCACCTTCTTGATAGTATTGGCGTCCTGTCTCGAATAAATTTCTCACCTCAGGGATCGGCGACTCTGGTAATCCGTCAACATAGTTGATGACTAATGTCGCTCCTGATTCAATGCGCCCAATGTTGATGTCTATACCCTTACGTTGGGACATGTCAATGGTAAGAATTTGCTTTATTCCCGAGCCGCTGGCCGATTGTGAGGGAGAATCAGGTCCGCTCGCTATACTTTGAGTAGCTCCAGGTGGGTGGGTTCCCGTCCGTCTTTTGAGAATCCGTTTCAAAACAGTGGCAAACGCGACGATAATTGCAACGATTAGCCCTGCTACGACTTTCTGCCACAGTGCGAGGTCTGTGAAAAAGTCTCTAATCTGTTCTAATGCCATACCAGAACTCCCTCCGGCACAGTTTAGTACGAGTGCTGCTCTATTTAACAGGTTGCATACTATCATATAGCTGTTTACAGAGCAAAGAGAAACAGAGCACGCAGGGTACAATACTCATCTGACAACAGTCAAGATTCCTCACCATGTGCGGATTTTCAGACAATTGTGAGCTTAGCCATCCCTTGCGGGAGTGCGATTTATCGCACCTTACCTATCTTATCGTGTAAATCCCGTCTGAGGAGATTTTCCCCTTAATCGCCCAGAACGGTACGTAAGGTCCCGCCAGGGACGGCTGACGCCGCGTCCCTCACGGGGGCATATGGGCTTGCCCCCTGCGGAAGGGGGGTTCGGCAGGTCAAATTCTTTTTTTTCGTAGGCCCGGAAAAAAGTTTGCAAATACCCAAATACAGAGTATAATTCTCCGTTTGAAGAAAATGATGTTTTGACAGGTTTTAGATGGGTATGTGAGAAAGGAACAGTTGGAAAAATGCTCACAAAGCAGGACAAAACGAAGATTATTGACGATTTTGAGAAGCACGACGGCGATACCGGGTCGCCCGAAGTGCAGATTGCACTGTTGACCAAGAGGATAAATGACCTCACCGAGCATCTCAAGACTCACCGCAAAGACCATGCGTCCAGACGGGGTTTGCTGAAAATGGTCGGCACGCGATCCGCGTTGCTCAAGTACGTAAACAATATAGACGCCAAACGCTACCAGGATGTCATAGCCCGTCTTGGCTTGCGAAAATAGCGGAGCACAATACCCACAAGCACCCGTCATTTACCACGGCGCTGAAATTTCGTGCGCCAAGTATCCTTTGCGGAAGATTTTAATGAGGTAACACATGTTTGAAGTTCACAGAGTAGAAAGACAAATCGGGGGTAGAACCCTGTCCATCGAAACCGGCAAGATTGCCAAACAAGCCGATGGAGCGGTCGTTGTTCAATATGGTGATACCGTTGTCCTGGTCGCCGCGGTCGTGGCGCCCCCGCGCTTTGAGGATATTGACTTTTTCCCCCTGAGCGTGGAGTATCGTGAGAAGCAGAGCGCCGCCGGCAAGTTTCCGGGCGGATTCATCAAGCGAGAGGGAAGGCCGAGCACAAAGGAAATCCTGACGGCCAGGCAGATCGACCGGCCGCTTCGCCCGCTGTTTCCCAAAGGGTACTTCCATGAAGTGCAGATCATTGCCAACGTGCTCAGTGCGGACCGCGAGAACGATCCGGACATTCTGGCCATGATCGGAGCCAGCGCGGCGCTATCGATCAGCAAGATTCCCTTCCTGGGACCGACGGGCGCCTGCCGCCTGGGCCGCGTCAACGGGGAGTTTGTGGTGAATCCCACGCACGGACAGATTGCTGAAAGCGACCTGAACCTGCTCCTGGGCGGCCGAAAAGACGCGGTGAACATGATCGAGGTCGGCGCCAAGGAGCTGCCGGAAAGCGTGATCGCACAAGCGGTTGCGACGGCACATAACACCGTCCGCGAGGTCTGCGAAATGATCGAGGAGTTGTGCGCGAAGGTTGGGGTCGAAAAAGAGATCCCCGTTGTGGAAAACGACGAGCCGCTCCGTGCAAAAATCTATTCTGAGATCGCGGACAAACTGTATGAGCTCAAACAAATTTCCGAAAAGAAGCTGCGCAATACGGCCGTCGACGAGCTTTTCGAGCAGGTGACGGCACAATACTGTCCGGAGAGCAACGGCTCACAGCCGCCAGTTCAGACCACCTACGACAAAACGATGATCAAGCAGATCCTCGTCGAAATCGAGGGCCAGGTCGTCAAGAAATTGCTGCTGGACGGCAAGAGGCCCGACGGCAGAGGGTACAACGACGTGCGGCCGATTACCTGCGAAGTGGGAATCCTGCCCCGAACGCACGGCTCGGCGTTGTTTACGCGGGGTGAAACACAGGCCCTTGTAACCGTGACGCTCGGTACGATCAGAGACGCACAGATCATCGACGGCCTGCTGGACGAATATGCCCAGAGCTTCACCCTCCATTATAATTTTCCGCCTTTTGCGGTCGGCGAGGTCAAGCCGGTTCGCGGCGTAGGACGCAGGGAAATCGGGCACGGGGCCCTTGCGGAAAAGGCGCTGGAAGCGATCAGGCCGCCTGATGAGGAATTTGCCTACACGGTCAGAATCGTCTCGGACATCACCGAATCGAACGGCTCCAGCTCGATGGCTACAGTCTGCGGCGGCTCGCTGGCTCTGATGGACGCCGGCGTTCCGGTGAAGAAAGCCGTGGCCGGCATATCCGTCGGCCTGATCAGCGACGGGCAAGGCCGATATGAGCTGCTGACCGACATCGCCGGCGAGGAAGACCACTTCGGTGAGATGGATTTCAAGGTGGCCGGCACGACGGACGGCGTCACAGCGATACAGCTCGATATAAAGGCCGAGGGCCTGGCGCACAATATTATGGTCGAGGCCCTGGAGCGGGCAAAAACCGCACGCCTCCAGGTTCTGCAGCAGATGAACGCCGTTATGGATAAGCCCAGAGCCGAGCTGAGCATGTACGCACCGAAACTGGTCAGTATCGAAATCGACCCCGAGCTTATCGGCAAAGTCATCGGCCCGGGCGGAAAGGTCATCAAGAGCATTCAGGAACAAACCGACACGACCATCGAAGTCGAAGAGGACGGGACGATTTACATCAGTTGCCTCGGCGGGGATGGTCATCTCAAGGCCAAAGAGATCATCGAAACGATTACGCAGCCCCCGAAGATCGGACGGATATACAACCAGTCGAAGGTCGTATCCGTGAAAGAATTCGGAGCCTTCGTCGAAATCATCCCCGGCGTGGAAGGTCTTTGTCACATCAGCGAGCTGAGCGACGGCTACGTCAAGAACGTCGATGACGTCTGCAAGATGGGTGACCTGATACCCGTCAAATTGATCTCCATCGACGACCAGGGCCGGCTGAAACTCTCCCGTAAGGCGGCTCTTATTGAGATGCGCAAGAAAGAAAAAGCAGAGGGAAAATAGGTGCTGCATTTTGCTGGTGGTTTTGCTATTGGCTTACTGACCGGTGCTGCGCTGTTTCTATATCGAAGGATTTTCAGAAGCTCAAAAAAGAATGATGACCATCTTGCGCAGCTTCAGGAGCTCAGCAAGCTCACCGGCCGGCTGGCCCATGAAATCAAAAACCCTCTTTCGACGATCAAGCTTAGCCTGGAGCTTGTCAGTGAGGAACTGGCCGGCTCGGCTTCCGGCCGGAGCGGTGCGAATAAAGAGGAGCCGGGACTTGCAAGGGCCAGAAGGAAAATAGCGGTCATTCAAAAAGAAACGGACCGGCTCGAACATATACTGGACGCCTTCCTGCGATACATCGACAGGATGGAGCTGCACCCGGAGAGCACGGACATCAATGAGCTGGTCGGCGACATGATCGATTTCTATTCGCCCCAGGCCTACAGCCGCTCCGTGACCATCCGCCAGGGCCTGCATCCGGAGCCGCTTGTTTGCAGGGTGGACGCGGATATGTTAAAACAAGTTGTACTGAACCTGTTCATCAACGCCCAGCAGGCCATGAGCAACGGCGGCGAGCTGATGATCAGGACGGACCGCCGGGACCAGGACGCGGTCATTCAGATCAGCGATACCGGCCACGGCATTGCGCCCGAGAGGCTGCCGCAGATTTTCGATGCGTACCACTCGTCGCGTCCGAGAGGCAGCGGCCTGGGACTGCCGACGGCCAAGAAAATTATTGACGCACATAAAGGCACCATAACGGTGAACAGCGAGCCTGGCAAAGGCACGTCTTTTACGATACGACTGCCGCTCCAGGCCCCCTGAGGTATCCACGTGAGGCAAAAAGCAGGTGTCATCCTGGTCGTCGATGACGAGCGCGACCACGCCGACGGAATCGCCGAAGCGCTCGAGAAGCTCTGCGAGAAGGCCATCGCGGTGTACAGCGGCAAAGACGCCCTGGAAATCGTGCGCAGCCGGCAGATCGACGTCGTTGTGACCGACCTGAAGCTGGAAGGCGACATTGACGGGCTGACCGTACTCGACGAGGCCAGGAAATACGACGACCGGACACAAGTCATCCTGATCACCGCCTACGCGACGATTGAGACCTGCAAGGAAGCGATGCGGCGCGGCGCCTACGATTATCTCGTCAAGCCCATCGACATCGGCCAGCTCCGTACGCTGGTCGTTCAGGCCGGCCAAAAGGCCGCCGCCGCTTACGCCCGCCGGGTTCACACACCTGAAGCGCGTCGGGAGCCGTTCGCGTTCGAAGGGGTCCGGGGCAGGAACCCGGCGATGGACGGGATATTCGAGGTGCTCCGGCGTGTGGCGCCGACAAACATCTCCGTCCTGATTGAGGGCCAGTCCGGAACGGGCAAGGAGCTGCTCGCCCGGGCGATTCACAACAATTCACCGCGCTGGGACAAGCCCTTCAGGCCGGTCAACTGCGCCGGCCTGAGCGAGACGTTGCTGGAAAGCGAGCTGTTCGGCCACGTCAAAGGCGCCTTCACCGGCGCCGCCGAGGACCGAAAGGGACTCTTCGAGATCGCCGATAAGGGAACGCTGTTCCTGGATGAGATCGGCGATATGTCCCCGAACTCGCAGGCCAAGCTGCTGCGGGTCATCGAAGACGGAATCGTCATCCCGGTCGGCTCGAACAAGTCCACGCTCGTGGACGTCCGCATCATCAGCGCGACGAACCAGAACCTGCCCGCGCTGATCGAAGAGAGGAAATTCAGGCAGGACCTGTACTTCCGGATTAAGGGGGTCAATATCTCTCTGCCGTCCCTGCGCGAGCGGATGGAGGATATGCCGGAGCTGATCGACTATTTTCTCAAAGAGGCCGCGGCGGAAGTCGGCTCGAAGGTCGCCGGAATCACCGAAGCCGCCCGGATCGCCCTGGCCGGCTACGACTGGCCGGGAAACATCCGCCAGCTTCGAAACTCTATCCGGACGATGGTCGTCCTGTGCGACCGCGACCAGCTCGACGTGCAGGACATTCCGCCGGAGATTACGCAGCGAAGGCAACTGACCGCCGGCAGCCAGCCGGCCGCTGCCTTGGGGACCTTCTCTCTGAACGAGCTGGAAAAAAAGGCCATCCAGGACACCCTCGCCAAAACAGAAGGCAACCGCGAAAAAGCCGCCAAAATCTTAGGCATCGGCGAACGAACCCTCTACCGCAAGATCAAAGAATACAATCTTTGAGCCACAGAGGGCACAGAGAACACAGAGAATTTCAGACAGGATAGACAAGATAATCCTGTAATCACGTCAAAATTATTTTGCCACAGATTTCACCGATTGCACGGATTGAGTTTAGCCACATGGCCTTGCCATGCCCAGGGCAAATGAACACGAATGACCACTGTCATTGCGAGCCCCTGCTCCTGTCGTAAGACAGGAGCAGGGGCGCGGCAATCTCCAATGTCGTCTTTTTCTCCCACGGAGACTAATGATCCGGGGCAACTGAAGGCGCACTACCGATACCAGACTCGCTCCGACGCAACTTGCTGGAGATGCTTGGAAGATTTAGTTTCTTCCTCAACACTTCTACTGTATTTGTAGTTTCACCATCAGCTTCTTCTTTTAACGCACTGTCAACCATATTAAGTATCTGCTTCTTATCGAGTTTTGTTCCTTCGGGCAGCTCCGCAATTTGGGAACGCGCTTTCTGAACGCCCTTAACCAATGCATTAACTACGCGGGCACTGGTTACTCCCAGACAGGATATCAAAGATGGAATCTTCGCAACTATCGATCCAAGCACTTTCGGAGCAAATATAAGCAGTAATATGAACCCAATAATTAATAACACAATGAAGCTGATACCGGCATTTCTTATACGATTCCACAGAGAATCTTTTGCTTTTCCTTCTTCAAGCTGGTGTTCCAGCGATGTTATTGTGGTTTTATTGTCTAATTCGTTTTTCTTTATTGTTGTTACTTTCTCTGCCTTTTCACGGATTTCCCGTTTATACTCTTTCTTGCAACGATCATACAAACCCGATAATTCGTTGATATCTACTTTTTCTATAGGTTCACCGCCTAAAAGCCGTTCGGCTTGTTCGACAAGGTCCAGGGACATCTCCTCTTCTTTGTTTAAGCCTATTTTTGTTTTTAATTCCAATATCTCCTTGGCTCCGGTCACAAATTGCCTTGTCCTCTGATTGACTTCTGCATCAATCTTGCTTTTGGTAAATTCGGCCTTCTCTATTTTTTGCTCTGTAGTTGGAGCAAATGGATTGTGAATTGAGCAACCGGAGATCGATACCAGAAAGGTAATAATTATTATTTGGGTTCTCATTATTATATCCTAATAGGAGGACACCATATTTAATTCCAGCTTTGATAAATTAGGTTTTGGCTTTGAGTCTCGTTTTCTTATCTCCTTATTCTCGAGAATGATAAAAAAGATACGTCAACAAAACTATGACAAAAGTCTATCTTATCATCGTCTCACAAAGAATTCCTTCTGTTATGCGTACGAACGTTATCGCAACTGTTGGTGCTATAGATTTGGCACTATTGTAGTGGCTTTGTCTATTGTGGTGACTACGTATTTTGAAATGGGAAATATAGGTAATATGGGAATTGCGTGGACACACACTTACTTCCAGCCGTTGTCTTTGTCCCAAAACTCCTCAGTAATTCAGGGCGACCGCTGTTTTCTGTCAAAGCCTACCGTTAGGAAGCACAACTCACCGCCAAGCGTAGCGCACTCTTTAACGCTTTACGGATATATCGTTACTCTCTGAAGCGAGGGAGTCAGTGCTCTCAGCATCCGTTGGAATGTTTCGTCGGGTATCCTGTTTTTCTTTGCTGGGCCAAGCCACTTTTGGGTTGTCCTGGATGGGGTCGAATACTTTCCAAAACCTAACAGTTCCTTCGACAATTGATGTTGGTGATTTTGCGAATGCAGAATTCACACTATTAATCGCAGAATCTAAATCCCCTTGTTTTATCTTCAAAGCAGTTTCCCATACGTAAAGCCAGTAATAATCGCTCTTTAATGTACGGACTCTATCCAAGAGATCATTTGCCGAATTGAGGTCGCCCATCATTGCAAGAAATCCTGCTTTTAGGCACATGGAGTGCAAGGCGTTTGGATCGCTGTCGATGGTCTTAGAGAGGATACTGATAAACTCAGGGAGGGAGTTATTTTTGACAGGTGCTTGCCGCATCCTCTTCACTACTTCACAGTATCCAGCGTAATCGCCTAAATATGCCTTGTTGTCTTTATTGTTCTGCCACCAATATTGTACCTTATCGAACTCCAAAGGCCGTATCTTCTCTCCCGTTACTATTTCAATTGCCCTCGTAGCACGAGCCACAGCCCTAAGATCCTGTGAGTTATTTACAATTTGGCACAATTCTCCAACTGCGCCCTTGGATTTCAATAAGCTCAACGTGTTTATGCAACCTTCGATGAGGCTCGAATCATTGCGCATGTCAAAGATAACCTCATCCACTGCGTAGCCAGGGTCTTTCATAATTCCTTTGCTGACCAAACGTGGAAAAGATAATTGATGGCGGTCTACATCGTAAAATAGTTCTATTTCCTTTAGAGACGCTGTGAGTAGGTCATTTGAATCGCCTCCCTCGCGTCTCATATCAAGCAAGGCAGTATATGCCTCTCTTGATCCCGCTTTTGCAGCTATTGCGAGTTCTTGAATGCGCAGTTGGTGAGAAAGCTTCCTTTGTTGGTCTTCCAGCATTACCTGCTTTTGACCAATTGCCTCATTCATATCTTCAATATCCGCCTTCAATTGTGTTGCTTGCTGATTCAAGGGCCTCATTTTATCAGTCACATATGTCGCCATCTTGCTGTCAATAAGACGATCCGCAGACTCTTGAAGCATTGGTTCAGTGAGTTTCTTGTCGATCTGTTCACCGATCCACGAGACAACTTTGCCAGGAGCGTAGAAGAATGTAATTAGTGTAATAAGTGATGATACGATCGCCACAATTGATGTAATGTATGTTAAGTACCTCCATTTACGGGCATGATCACGTGCCAAGTCTTTTAGATCGTCTCTGTTGTGTTCGCGAAGATCATCTATGGCTGAGTTTAATCGTTCCCCTAGGAATGCTTGGACTCCTATTGGAAGATTAGTCTCACCCTCCTCTCTGTTTGACTGTATTGGCTGACCAGAAGGATCGAGGATTCTCGTTTTCTTGTCCATAGCAATAATTTGAAGCCGAACTCTGCCTTGTACGTTCGAACTCCGCCGAAACCCTACTTATTTCTCCCTTTTGTTGAGATCCTTTCACATCTCGCATAAGAGTCTCCTAATACCGATGTAGTCGATCGGTATTAAGGCATTGCTCGGTTTGAGATTCCAGGTTATCAAACGTGACAGTGCTTGTCAATGGGAAAATGGTGGGGCGAAATCCGCAAAATCAGTGAAATCCGTGGCAAAACTGTGTTGAAAATAGAATCCGCGTGTGCAACAAGTTGCACACCCTACAATCTGGTCTTCAATAGGTACTTCGACTGCGCTCAGTATGACCAAAAGAAGAAATTTTTTGCAGACCCGTTCGACTATGCTCAGGGCGGCTAAAAAATACTGGCTTTTCAATAGGCCCCTCGGCTTCGCTCGGGGTGACCAAAAAAAGTTTAATTTTTTGGTCATTTTGTTGTTGACTGATATTTTCCATATTGTTAAAATACTCAGAAGTTTGTCAGATGACAAACGTAACCCGCCCGGGGGCGGAAGATGAATTGACATTTCAGTTTTCATATCTGTACGCCGCAGTGCGATGCGTGTAGCTGATTAGCGAATTAGAGATTGGTGATTAGGAACAACAGCGGGGGGGCCGTTCGGCGGAGCCTTACTCTGATTCGAATCGCAGGGATCGCCAATTTACTATTTCGCCAATTCACTAATCCTCTCACCAGATTCGGCATGTCCTTTCTGACGAAGGTTGACATTTCCTTTTCGCTGGCGGTTCCGACGATCCTGATCCACTTGGTGGTATGGATCGTTCTGCTGTATCGGCGGCTGCGGTACGGCTACACGTTCCGGCGGATCAAACTGACCCGCGGCCAATACGCCATCGTCGATGTCGAAGACTTCGAGCGGCTCAATCAATATTCGTGGCACTGCACGTGCTATGGTTATGCGTGCCGGAAAGTACCTAAGAAATTCAGAAAGAACGATGAGCGAAGTTCTCTGATGCATAAAGAGCTTTGCCCCGTGCCGGGTGAAATGGTGGTCGATCATATCAATCGGAACAAGCTTGATAATCGCAAGGCGAACCTGCGTCCGGCAACAAAGCAACAGAATGCCTGGAACGGCACATTTAGAAGAAGAACAGGAAAACCGCGCTATGGCGGCATCAAGTGGGACAAGGATCTGAAGAAATGGCGGGTGCGTTTAGACATTAACGGACGGGCCGAGTCGTTCGGCTGCTACGCCGACCAGGTCGAAGCGGCTGAGGCGTACGACCGGGTCGCAAAGCAATATCGAGGCGAGTTCGCCGTCCTGAATTTCCCGGAGCAATGAACGGCGAATCACGCGTTGCGCAGGCGGGCGGGACGGTCCAGCTCGAAGGCGAGGCACACGGCCTCCAGCGCTTTTTCGGCCTGGTTCTTGCCCACGGCGCAACTGATGCGAATCTCGCTGGTCGTGATCGAATCGATATTGACCTTCGCCTGGGCCAGGGCGCCGAACATTTTTTCCGCCACGCCGTAGTGGCTTCGCATACCCACGCCGACCACGGAGACCTCGGCAATATCGTCGCGAACGAAGATACTCTGGCAGTTGACCTCTTTCTTGATTTCCTCCGCCGCTTCTTTGGCGGCGTCCAAATCCGAAATCGCGATCATAAACGTCAGGTTTGCCTTTTCCGGGCTGACTTCCGTCTGAATGATGTCGTTGACCACGACCTTGGCCTTCGCCAGATGAGCGAAAACTTTTGCCGCGTTGCCGGGAACGTTGTCCACGCCCACCAGGCAAATCTTGGCCATGTCTTTTTGTATCGTCGCGCCTGAAACCACTACGCCTTCCATCTGCGGCACCTCATGAGTTATAAGTGTCCCGTCAATATCTTCACTGCTGCTTCTGACGTGAATCGTCACGTCGTACTTCTTGCCGAACTCGATGGCCCGGGAGTGCATCACGCCGGCCCCGAGGCTCGCCAGCTCGAGCATTTCATCGTAGCTGATCTGGTCCATCTTGACGGCCTTCTTGAACAGCCTCGGGTCCGTGGTATAGATTCCGTCAACATCGGTATAGATTTCGCACAGTTTGGCGCCCAGGGCAGCGGCCAGCGCCACGGCGGTCGTGTCGGAGCCGCCCCGGCCGAGCGTGGTGATATTCTCGTTCTCGTCGATGCCCTGGAAGCCGGCCACGATGACGATCTTGCCCTCGGCCAACTGCCGGTGGATTCGGTCGGCGTCGATGCTCTTGATCCGCGCCTTGGTATGAACGCTGTCCGTGAGCATCCGGATCTGGCCGCCGGTGAAGCTGATCGCCTTCTGGCCCATGGCGTCGAGCGCCATGGCAAAAAGTGAAACCGTCTGCTGCTCGCCGGTGCTGAGTAACTGGTCCATCTCCCGTTTGGGTGGATTCGGATTCAGCTCGAGCGCGTCGGCCACGAGCTCGTCCGTTTGGTGGCCTCGGGCCGAGGCGACGACGACCACGCCGTAGCCCTTCTTCGCCGTTTCAATAACGCGCCGTGCGGCCCGGCGAATCTTTTCCGCATCCGCTACCGACGTGCCCCCGAACTTTTGTACTAAAATTTCCATCGTTTATCCGTTTATATTCAACTTGTCTGTACCTTCTCCGAACTCGTGTTTCGGAAAGCGTGCCTTTATACAGAATTCGGATTCGGCTGTCAAGTTTTTTAGCTTTTGAGGAAAAATTCCATCAGCTCGAATCCGTTGTTTATTCTGAACCCGCTTCGGGCGGCGTTGGCCTCGCCGAAGGGGGCGTGGAGGATGCCGCTGATGCCGTCGCCCGCCATGGCGAAGGGGACCGGCTCGGCCGAGTGGGCGCACGTTCGGACGGGGGTTGGATGATCCGGGACGACGAGAATCCGCCAGCTCTCGTACTTCTGCATCGCCTCGAACACCGGCCCGACGATATGCTTATCGACCTGCTCGATCGCCTTTTTCTTCATCTCGGCGTTGCCGCCGTGCGAAGCTTCATCGGGCGCCTCGATATGGACGAACACGATGTCGTATTTGTCGAGCGCCTCGATGGCCGCGGACGCCTTGCCCTGATAATTCGTGTCGATGAAGCCGGTCGCGCCGGGAACATCGATGAGGTCAAAGCCGATCAGCCGGGCCAGACCTTTGACCAGATCCACGGCGGTGATGGCGGCCCCCTTGAGTCCGAACCGCTTTTGAAATCTTTCCAACTGGGCCTTGCGGCCCTGGCCCCAGAGCCAGATGGAGCTGACCTGGTTTTCCCCCAGGTCTCGCCGGACTCGGTTTACGTCATGATCGGTGAAAATCTGCTGCGAGCGCGCCATCAGGTCAATCAGCAGCTCGGCGCCTTTGCCGCGAGGCAGGAGCTTCTCGATCGCCGTGCCGATGTAGTCGTGGGGCGGATACGTCTGAACGGCGAACTCCATCCCTTTGAAGACCAGCAAGTGCCTGTAGCTTACGCCGACGTGGAAGCAAATCTGCTCGCCGCCCAGTTGGGTATCCAGCTCCTTAATCAGATTGCCGGCTTCCGCGGTCGAGATGTGGCCTGCGCTGTGATCAGCCATTTTGCCGTCGGCGATTGTCACCAGGTTGCACCTGAAGACCCAGTCTTGCGGGGCGAGCTTGATATTTCGTGCGACCGCTTCAATCGGTGCCCGGCCGGAGTAATAGCGCCGCGGGTCATAGCCCAGCAGGCTCATCTGCGCCACGTCGCTGCCGGGCTCCATCTCATCCGGAACCGTCCGGACGAGTCCCTGCCTGCCGACCGTGCTGATTTTGTCCATGTTCGGGGTTTGGGCGGCCTCAATCGCCGTCTTTCCGTCGAACTGTTCCAGCGGTTCGTCGGCCGCACCATCGGGAACGATGATTGCATACTTCGTCGTCAATCCTTGTCCTCCGGGATATCCACGATCCGAATGCAGACCGGCTTGGCACCGATGACGTCGAGTTTCGCCATGTCTTTTAACGCAGCGGCAATGTTCTTCTGCTTGGCCGGATGCGTCGTGATAACCACCGGCACTGTATTCCCAGGCCCTGTACCTTCGTGCTGTAAGGCGCCCGATATGCTGATCTGGTGGTCGGCCAGCACTTTGCTCCATTGCGCCACGACGCCGGGCATGTCCTTACACATTACCCTGATATAGGCCCTGCTCACGAGGTTGTCGATCTTCTCGATGACCGGGGCCGTTCGGCTTCTGGGTCGCAGATTCAACTGCCGGAACGTCGTGGCGGAATTCCCCAGAGCCACGTCGATAATATCTGCGACGATGGCGCTGGCCGTGGGCATCATTCCGGCCCCCCGGCCATAGAACGTGAGCTGGCCAACAGCGCTGCCGAAGATGCTGACGGCGTTGAACGGTCCATCCACGCGGGCCAGGACGTTGTCTTTGGCAATGAAGGAAGGATGCACGCGCAGTGAAATCCGATTATCGTCGTCCCTTTGTCCAATCGCAAGCAGCTTAAGACAATAGCCCATCTCGGCGCCGTAGCGAATATCGTCTTTCGAAATCCCTTCGATTCCTTCAATGAAGATATCGTCAAGCGTGATTTCATATCCAAAGGCGATAGAAGCGAGGATAGCCAGTTTGTGGGCGCTGTCGCCGCCGCAGATGTCCAGCGTCGGGTTCGCCTCGGCGTAACCTTTCTGCTGCGCCTGAGTCAGAACCGTCTCGAACTCCTCATCCTTAGAGCTCATGTAGGACAGGATATAGTTGCAGGTGCCGTTGACGATGCCGTACATCGCCGTGATGTGATTGGCCGTCAACCCCGTTCGGATCGCCGAGATAATGGGGATTCCCCCCGCGCAACTGGCTTCAAAAGCAATACATCGACCGTTCTTTTGAGCCGCCCTGTAAAGCTCATTGCCGTGCTCAGCCAGCAGGGCCTTGTTGGCGGTCACCACGTGCTTTCCCGCTTCAAGCATTCTAAGCTGAACATCTTTAGCGGCACCGGTGCCCCCGATCAGCTCAACACCTATCTCGATGCTCTTGTCGTTCAATAGTTTGTTCAGGTCGTTGGTCAGGACGCCCGCGGGCAGCCTGACGGGACGCTCTTTGACCGTGTCCACATCGACTACACAAGCCAGCTCGAGCCGAACACCGATCTTCGCGGCTATCTCGTCCGCCCGCTCGGTTATCAGCTTCGCCACGCCGGTGCCCACCGTGCCGAAACCGGCCAGCCCAACTCTTACAGTACGCTCAGCCATAGAGACACTTTTCTACTGTTCTTGCGACAATTTCCAAACCCTGCAAAAGCAAGTCTTTACATCCGTATATCCCCCCTCCATTTTATCGGGGTGCACTCCCCGTCAAATTAGCTAATTTTAGTAAGAATCTAATGGAAATCACCTTCCGGCGTCAAGCAGAAATTGCCGAGGACACGGGTGCAGCCCTGTGCCCACAGGCATCCCGAGCGCAGTCGAGGGATCTCCCGAGCACGCGGTCCGTGTCATTCGGGTCTGCCCTTGCCCCCTGTGGTTTCCCCTTATCCTGTCGAAAAATCGCCTCGCTTTTCCCACTCCGGCGTGCTAAATTCGCACCTTGAGCGGCGTACAGCACGAACAGACGTTTGAGGAAAAACCAGCATGGCGGAAAATTGCCGGTCATTATGGTCAATCGCTGACAGAGGGGCCGGCGGCCTGATAATTACGGAGCGACAATGGAAACGACGAAAATAGCGGTGTTCAGAGGTAAAGAGATAAGAAAAACGATTCACAACAACGAGTGGTGGTTCTCGGTTGTGGACGTCATCGCAGCATTGACCGACAGCGAAAACCCCGCCGTTTACTGGCGCGTCCTGAAGAAACGTCTCAAAGACGAGGGCGCAGACCAAACCGTTACAAAATGTAACGCTTTGAAAATGCCCTCCGCCGACGGCAAAATGCGGCTGAGACAGAAACGATGTTCCGCCTTATCCAGTCGATACCAAGTCCCAAAGCAGAACCCTTCAAACGCTGGCTGGCGAAGGTCGGCTATGAGCGACCCGGCCGCCCCCTGGACCGCGCCCGGGACTACTGGAAACAGCACGGCCGAAGGCTTGTCATGCTGAGCGGAACGCAGTGGAGTCGAAGCATCTGGCTGCGAACGTAATGCTCGCCACGACTCATCTCATAACCGCTGATGAACGCAGAGAACGCTGTTTGGGTTTAACCACGAAGACACGAAGAATCTAATTGATTTTGGCCATTCAGATTGCTAAATTCATCCCTTGAGCGGCGTACAGCACGAACAGATAATTTGGGAAACGGCGATATGGCGGAAAAAGAAACACTGTTTGGGTTTAGCCGCGAATTAACACAAACGAACACGGATCCCGTCCTGAATGAGCCAAAACCCTGAGGGACGAAGGGGTAGTCGAAGGATCGACGCGGATTTGCACGGACTACTAGGAAGAATTGAGTATGGTGGCCCGAATAGTGGTCCGTTAAGACGGTCGCCAGATGGGGAATCCTCATTTCTGGCCTGAAAAAACAGATCAGGAGGACAACAATGACCTTAATGGACCGCCATTCTATGGTGGCCCCGGAATTTCGAAAAGTGTATAATCATTGTCAGGCAGGCAAGATGACTATACATGTGCACTAGGCATAGAAATGACGCAACTTATAAAACTATCTGCAAACAGAACAAAAAGCCCAAACAATGAAAATGGATCATCTGTTGTGTCGGGCTCAATAGACCGAGTTGAAGAGTTGAATAGCGAGGCTCAGGCACGGTGGGCAGACAAACTGTATGTCGACCGCTCGCTCACTCGCGCAATGGTGAGCTTTCAAGCCAATAAGAGCAAAGCTGTTTATCGGTGGTTCAAGTATAAAGAGGCTTTTTCCGCCGGTCTCGTTGAGAACTTGCTGGCCAGATACCACATCGACAACGGCACTGTGCTCGATCCATTTGCAGGAAGTGGGACGGCCCTGTTTGCGGCAGCCGGCTTAGGGCTGAAGGCCGAAGGCATTGAACTGCTTCCGCTATGTCACATTGTTATTGCGACCAAGCAACTGATTAACCGGGAGTTGAGGGATGCGGATGTAAAACGGCTTGTCTTCTGGAAGGAGGAACGGCCCTGGAAGGAGAGCAAGGCTGCTAAGCCCATAAATGAACTCAGGATTACGCGCGGTGCGTACCCACCAGTAACGCTCAATGCGATGGGACGATTTCTCAATGCATCAGAACAAGAGGATCCGAGAGTAAAAGCTGTGCTACTTTTTGCCTTGCTATGCATTCTTGAGAGTATCAGTTTCACAAGAAAGGACGGGCAGTATTTAAGGTGGGACTACCGCTCGGGGCGACGCCAAGGAAAAAAAATCTTCGACAAGGGTACGATTCTTGATTTTGACAAGGCCATCACTCACAAGCTTCACGAGATTGTTGCCGATTTGCGCTCTGCTGATGTGCCCGAAGATTTGTTCGCCGAAGCGCGCTCAAAAGCAGAGATCAAACTGCACAGCGGTTCGTGTCTAGACCTCCTACCAAAGCTCAACGCCGAGTCCTATGATGGACTGATTACCTCTCCACCATACTGCAATCGATACGATTACACGCGTACCTATGCGCTGGAACTCGCTATGCTTAATGTTGATGAGGTGGGATTGGCTATGCTCAGGCAGCAGATGCTGAGTTGCACGGTCGAAAATCGGGCAAAAGACTTATTGGCATTGAATGCGAAATGGGAAGCCGCCATTGCCGCCGCCGACCAACATGCGCTGTTACAGAGCATCCTCGCTTACTTGGATTCACAGAAAGAACTCGGTTTGCTCAACAATAGCGGTATTCCCCGGATGGTGCGTGGTTACTTCTACGAAATGGCTTGTGTCATCTTCGAGTCAGCACGTGTGCTAAAACAGGGGGCGCCGCTCATCATGGTGAACGACAACGTGCGATATGCTGGCGCAAGCATCTCAGTGGACATCATTCTTTCGGAACTTGCCGAACATTTAGGGTTCAAGCCGGAGCAGATTCTCGTGCTCCCAAATGGAAAAGGAAACAGTAGCCAGCAAATGGGCACGCATGGGAGAGAAGCGTTACGCAAATGCGTTTATGTCTGGCGAAAGGAATAACAAAATGGTGAAACCGTATCTCGAGCACCTTAAATCCTCTAAGAGCCTTGAGACAACCTATGAGGCTGTTCGTGCCGGATTTGTCGCTCTTGCACTCGAAAAGAATCGGCGTGCGACGCCTTTCGTCGCTCAGGCTCGCGCATTGAAGACTGCGGCAAGCAAGGCCCGTTCAGCCAGAGACCTGCTCAAGATTCCAGATATCCAAGCCGCTCTGCTGACGGCCGCCGGAGTGTCAGATAAGGCCACTAACCACCTGCAAGAATCGGACAAACACGAGGCCGTTGACGGTCTCATAAAGAACTTCCTCGAACCCGCAGGCATGAACTTCGTCGAGGAACTTGTCTTCAGATTTTTGCTGACGCGAGGAGATACACTTGGCGGTTCTATGCGGAACATTGGAGGCTTTATGGCGCAGAAGAAGCTCACGCGAGCCATCCTCGCCTACCTGAGACTTGTCGGATACGAGTGCCAATGGCTTCACAGTGAAACGAATACTTGGGCGGAATTGCCGCAGGATGACGCCGATGTGGAGTTATCGCTACGCGGGCTATCTTGGGACACAGGAAACGCGCCCCGAACGCTCGTCTATAACCTCACAGTTCCATTGTTCCGAAACAATGTGGATTTGTCGCTATTCAACTGTTCTGCCGGAGGACTGACGCATGAAGTCATCAAGACCCCTTCAGCTTATATCGCTCTCGGCGAATTGAAAGGTGGCATTGACCCGGCAGGAGCAGATGAACATTGGAAAACCGCCAGGACAGCACTAAACCGGATTCATGAGGCATTTTCGAAACAGCGACTCAAACCGCATACTTTCTTCATTGGGGCGGCGATTGAAACCAAAATGGCCAGGGAAATATGGGAGATGCTCAAACGCGGGAGATTGGAAAACGCTGCAAACCTCACCGATGACGATCAAGTTGCTTCCGTTTCAAAGTGGCTATGTACACTCTGAATGAAATGAAAAAGACCACTGCTTTTGTTAGGCACGGCTGCCCATTTCAGTCGGGGATATTGGCGGCAGTGACTCGGATCTTATATCTCCCTTCGATGCGCCGCAAGGCGGGTCATCGGGGAAACGGCAAGCAGTCACCGCCCACGGCGGCCGAGCAATAGATCGAACAGGCAGACGGCCAATGGAACAGGAAAGAAGGCAACACGACTTGATTCTCCGAGTTGATGGCCAGTCCTTCTCGCTGAATGAGATAAAAGCTGGGAAATTCGGCACTGAAGGCACTGAGCTACAGACGATTATCCTATGGCTGCTTCGCAAGATGAAAAGTGGACAGTGCTCCCAGAGGTTTCTGTTCGGCAGGCTGTGTAGCCACCTGGGAATAAGGGCTTCCAGCGAAGCTCGCGACAAACTGTTGAAAGTTTTCATGGATAACGTGCGAAAGTTGCGAGACGCAGGTAAGGTGGAATTCGTGTCCGGCAAGACTCACCTGAACATTAGGCTCGTTACGCCCTAAAGGCAGGGCACTTATTCGCCGTCCCCGGCGGCCGGCCCTCGTGATTTACGAATTGCCATTTACGATTCACGATTTTCTATGGCCAAGCCATGAGTTTACCATTTTCTCGCCGTTCTCTGTACCTTGTGTGGCAAATCCAAAACCGTGCAAATCTGCGTAAATCCGTGTCTGAGGTCGGAACTCGGAGGGCCGAAGTCAGAAGTCCGTCGTCCGTGTCCTCTTTGGTCTTATCGGTCTTTGCGGCCGGCGGTAGCAAGAGACAATCCGGCCGGCATTACCCCTCCACAACGGCCAAAATACTGTTGACTTAGGCGCTCTTTATATGTTAGAATAGGTAAGATTATGGTGTGAATACTACGGCTGGACGGTGGAAAGCAGCATCGACAACGCACAGGGGTACCTCTGTAATTGCCGGGAGGCGGAATGCGTCCGATAAGAATACAGAGCAGCCACAAGTACACCATTTGAAAGGAGTTGACGGTTTCTCCATTGGCAGACTTAGCGGTCTGGCAAGAAGGGTTATTATGTTTGAAGGCAGATCGGCAAAACACACTCCCGGTCAGAACCCGGATTCTCCCGCTCGAAAGAGCAGCACCGGCGGAGAAAAAAATCCGGGCGCATCAGCCGACGACCGCACTCTTGGATGCCGCTACGAGCTGAAGTATCACATCACCGAGTCGAAGGCCGCGGCGATCGCGCAGTTTGTCAAGCCGTACCTGCAAGTGGACCGGTACTGCAAGCTGCAGCGAAGCGGCGACTATCCGATTGTCAGTCTCTACCTGGATTCGCCGGACTTGCAACTCTGCCATGAAAGCCTCACGGGCCAGAAGAATCGTTACAAGCTGCGCATCCGCAGTTACACGGACGAGCCGGATTATCCCCGTTTTTTCGAGATCAAGCGCCGGATCAACATGGTCATTGTCAAGAGCCGGGCACGCGTGATGGATCGCGACGTACCCATCCTGCTCGCGGGACGGACTCTGCCGCCGCAGAATTATACCGCCGACATCGAAGCTATTAACCAATTTCAGTTGTATGTCAACAGCCTCAGAGCCGGGCCGGCGGTCCTCATTCGCTATATGCGGCAGGCATTCGAAGACACCTCCGACACCAAGGTCCGGGTCACCTTCGACCGGGAGCTGGCGTACAAGGTCACCAGCCTGCCCGAGGTTCGGCTCGGCGGCTCCGGATGGCAACGAAACGCCTATACCGAAGGGGGCGTCGTCCTGGAGATCAAGTTCACCGACTTTTACCCGGCGTGGCTGAGCTACATGGTCAAGTGTTTCGACCTGGAGCAGCAGTCCATATCGAAGTATGCTTCGTCAATCAGAGAGTCCTGCTCATTGAGATTTTGTGCACCCCAGCAGGCGGGGTACTGATTATGGATAGAATGTGGCAAATATTGGAAGGGACGTCGCCAACCGGGAACGTTTTTACGCCGGAGTCGATTCTTCTGTCCCTGCTGCTCGCCTTCGTTCTCGGGCAGGCCCTGGCCTGGGTTTACTACTTCACGCACAGCGGCCTGTCGTATTCCCGCTCTTTCGTGCAATCGCTGATCCTGATCTGCATCGTCGTGGCCATGGTCATGGCCGTCATCGGCTCCAGCATTATCACCGCGGTCGGCCTGATGGGGGCGCTGGCCATTATCCGTTTTCGCAATATCGTCAAAGACACCCGAGACGTAGCGTTCATTTTCTGCTCCCTCGTGGTGGGCATGGCGGCGGGCTCTCAGCGCTACGCCGTCGCTATCGTCGGGACCGTTGTTCTGAGCCTCATCGTGATTTATCTGTACGTGTCCGGGTTCGGAACACACGAGTCACACAACGGCTTCCTGAGGTTTACGTTTCGCGGACGGATCGGACCCGACAGCCCGATTCCCGCCATTCTCGGGCGTTTCTGCAGAAGCTTCAGCCTGATATCAGCCCAGGACAGCAGCTTCGGCACCTCCGAAATGGAGTACGCCTATCAGTTGACAATACGAAGTACCGCCAAAAGCGAACAGATGCTGGCCGAGCTGCAAAACATCGACGGCCTTGAGAACATCAATCTGACCATGCAGGAACGGCTCCTGGAGGTTTAACTGAGGTATGAAAAGGACCGGATTCGCACGTTTTGGATTTCGCTGGCGCCCGCACCTTCTTCCGGTCCTGGTGTGGCTGGCAACCGTCGCGTGCATAGTCGGACTTTTTGCACGCCGTTCGCAGCGTTTCGAGGTCCTGGGAATCGCCGAAGGTCAACTGCACCAGGTTGCGGCTACCTGCCCGGCACGGATCAGGAGCGTCTCGGTGCAATTATTCGACAAAGTGACAAAGGGACAGACTTTAGCCGTCGTCAATACGGTCCTTGAAAACGAGCAGCCCCGGGCCCAGTTGCAGGCCCAGTTGGACACCCTTCTGGCGGAAGTCGAGCACCTCACCGCACAATTAGTCCCCACCCAGGACAGCCTCTTTGCTGAAAAAGCCGACCGCGAGAGCACCCGAATCAGCGACGCCAGGAGGTTTTCGGCCGACGTGGATAACGCACGGCTCGAAGTCCTGCGACTCAAAGCCGTGGTCGAAACCGACAAGATAACACTGGAAGATCTGGCCGTGGACGTGAAGATTACCGAGGACCTTGTGGCCAAGCAGGCCGTTGCGCCTTATGAGCTGCAGAAAATCAAGGTCCAGTACAATGCGCTGGCCAAGAAAATCGAGGAAAACGAGCGGCTGCTCGAACAGGCAAACGACACTGTGAAACAGGCGATTCAGCGAGAGAGCCAATACACTCAACAGCAGCCGTACCACCCCTCGGTGGATGGGGCTCTGGATGTCATTCGCAAAGCTATAAAAGTCCAGGAAAAGCGAATGAGCGAATTGCTGATCGAGATTGAATCTCTGGACGCCAGGCAAACGCTGGAGTTGAAGGCCCCGTTTGACGGCGTGGTCAGTCAGGTTCTGCGCCGGCAGACAGAAGTCGTTTTGGCCGGCGAACCGATACTGACGGTAACCGATGCGAACGTCACCGACATTGTCGCCTACGCCACCGAGGAGCAGATGAGCGAGATTCAGGAGGGTATGGCGGTCGAGCTGATCAAACACGTATCGCCGATAAGGGTGCAGATTGAGCGTTCCGAGGTGATCTTCATCGGGCCGACCGTCGAGCAAATGCCGGCCCGGCTATGGCGGAACCCCAATATGCCGCAATGGGGACGACCCTTCCTGATAAAAGCCCCTGCGCGGATGAAGCTGGTCCTGGGTGAAACCGTCGGGATACGCAGATTGAAGACCCCAATATGATTCGCACATGGTTTGCCAGCCCGGTGGTTTGTTTGACGATGGCGGGCCTTATGGGCTTGGGTCTGTCCGGCTGTGCGCAGCACAACTATAAGGGTGAAGCGGACGAACAAGCGTACGGCATCATCGACCAGAAGTGGCAAGATCGCTTCGGCACAAAAGCAAACTACAAAATCAGCGACGTGGCGCCGGACCCCAACGACATTCAGGTTAAGAATGAGCCCACAACTTTCGAAGTTTTGACTCTCCCCCAGGCGGTTGCCCTGGCGACGGCGCACAACCGCGACTACCAGACACAAAAAGAGGCCCTCTATATCAAAGCCCTGGATTTGAGGCTGACCCGGCACGAATTCGAGACCCAGTTCTTCGGCGGCGCCACCGGCGGATACAACGCCGACCGCAACGACGAGGCCATTGGAGTTGAGACCAGCGCGGGATTCAATCGTTTGCTGGCGGGGGGAACCCGAATCAGCGCCAGGCTTGCCGGCGCCTGGGTGGACGTGCTGAGCGGCAATCTTCGCAGCGGCCTGGCGTCTATCCTGAGCGTCACAGTCGCCCAGCCTTTGCTGCGGGGCAGCGACCGCCGAGTCGTTGTGGAAAACCTGACACAGGCCGAACGGGACACCCTCTATGAGGTTCGTTCCTTCAATCGGTATCGCCAGGCGTTTGTGGTTTCGGTGATCAGTCAGTATTACGGCGTCCTTCAGCGATATGACGCTGTGAAGAACGCCGAGAATCATTACATGACGCTTGGCTGGCTCGATCAGCGCGTCGCCGACCTGGCCGGCGCCGGACGCGTGCCTCTGCTCGAGCTGGACCAGGTCCGGCAGGAGAAACTTCAGGCCGCGAACACATACTCGACGGCGCAGAGACAGTATGAGCAGGCACTGGACGAGTTCAAGATAACCTTGAGCTTACCGGCGACGGCGAAACTGCAATTGGATGAGAAAGAATTCGAAGCCCTCGGACAAACAAAAATGACTGAGCCTGATTTCTCAGAGGCGGAGGTCGTCGAAGCGGCATTGCTTCAGCGTCTCGACGTGGCCAACACCGCCGACGCCGTCATCGACGCCCAGCGGAAGGTCTTCGTTGCAACCGACGGCTTGCGGGCCGGAGCCAATCTGGTGGGCACGGCCGGGGTTACTTCGGCAAGACGGGGCGACCGCCAGAGACTCGGATGGCTCGCCGAAGAGTACGGCCTCGGCGTCGAGCTCGACCTGCCCCTGGACCGGGTCGCCGAACAGAACGTCTATCGCAAGGCCCTGATCACGCTGAACCAGCGACAGAGGGAATATGACCAGGCGGCCGACACGGTGACATTGGAGGTTCGTCAGGCCCATCGAGACCTCACGGAAGCCGCCGAGCGCTACAAGGTCTCGTCGGACGCCCTCAAATTGGCTCAGCAACGTTTCAATAAGACCTTCTCGCTCCTTCAGTATGGCCAGGCCAGCAGCCGCCGTGTACTGAGCGCCCAGAACGACCTGCTCGACGCTCAAAACGCCGCCTCGCAGGCCCTGCTCGATTATACAATCGCCACCCTGAGCTTCTACCGCGATACCGGCGCGCTGCAGGTCCTCCCCGACGGCATGTGGAAGCTCTGAGCTTCTCTCCAAGAATTTTCGATTGCCAATTGCCGAACGACGAATCATCACCACGAATAAACACGAATGAACCCGAATCTTTACCCTTCGACGTTGGACATTCGATGTTCGATGTTCGATATTCGGCGTGCCCCTGATAACCTGATCTTCTGATATCCACTACCTGATTACCTGATTCCCGCTGTCCTGCACCCTGTTTTTCGTGTCCTGTCTTTTAGAATTCCTTTGTTTCCGGCCCAGCCGGTGAGTATGATATTGATTGAGCAGCCGGCGGCGCATGAAGGCAGCCCTTTAGTTCTCCATGTGGATGGAAGGAGCTGACGAGCGATGAACAGGCGATATGGTTTCACCCTTATTGAGCTATTGGTTGTTATTGCAATAATTGCTTTGCTTCTGGCCATCCTGTTACCCGCGTTGGGCAGAGTACGGGAGCAAACAAAGAGAGTCGTTTGCTCCTCTCAACTGCGACAACAGACGCTGGCACTGGTCTATTACACAGAAAACCATGACGGCAAGGTCATGGGGGTGGGTGGGCCCGGCAAGCCCTATTGGTTCCACTTGATTGCTCCCTATCTTGGCGACAAGCTGTACGAGAAAGATCCCCAGGCCGCCTTCGAAGGTATGATGCAAGTGATCATCTGCCCGTCCGTCAGAGAGCGGGCTGACGGCAAGTCTTTACAGCGGGGCACCGCGACCCGGTCCTGGGCCTTCTGGTGGGGCAGCCATGGCAAGAGCTATGCCGAGGGCAGCTACACGATCAATTCATGGCTTCAGCCAACCGGATATTATCAAGTGGGTACGAGCGATCCAAGTTACGGCAATTATTTCCAGAGTTTCTCTGATGCTCGAGGCGATGTGCCTATGTTTGGCGATGGGATGTGGGTCGATGCCTGGCCCAGGAGCACCGATCCGCCCCCATCAAACTCATTTAACGGCGATAACGGCGACAAAGCCAGTATGCACAGGTTTTGTATCGCCAGACACCGCCAGGCCATCAATCTGGGTTACGTCGATACGCACATAGCCGCCGTGGAGCTGGAGCAGTTGTGGCAGCAGTACTGGCATCGGGGCTACGAACCCAGATTCGATGTGGTCGTGCCGAAGTGATTCGGAAGATAAAGTACGTCCCTATTAAACCCAATAGATCCAATAAATGTAGTTTCCCCGGCGTTAGCGGGAGAAAGGGAGTATAAAGATGGGGTTATTTGATTTTATGAACCCTGAAAGAAGAGCTGAACGGAAAGTAGAAAAGACAGCCCGGAAACACCTGACTCGTATTTATAAGCTCTACAGAAACGTTGATGAAAGAACGCTAAAGAGTGAACTCTTTGCCGCAATAAGAGATCCTGATTTGGAGGTTCGAAAATGGAACGCATATTTTCTACGGTATTTTGGTGATGCGAATGCAGTAGAGGTCTTACTTGAAGCCGCTTTCAAGGATACGGATACCGATGTCCGCCGTATAGCGACAGACAGTATCGGTACGATTGCACTGGGGAACAGACATATATATGGTGGTGAGAAATATAGGGCAACGGAAGAGGCAAAGGATCTAAACGTAGTTTATGGTCTTATTCAGATCTTGGAGGGTTCCGATGATACTTGCCTCCGTTGTAGTGCGGCCCGGTCATTAGGGGATATTGAGCGGGCCGAAGCAATCCTATCTCTTCAGAGAGCATCGGGAGATTCGGATCCGAATGTGAGCTTCGATGCCGCATGTTCCCTCCGCAGGATTGGTTTGAGCCTACATTGCGAGGAATGTGGACAATCATATACTTTAGGAAAAGATGCAGTTGTTGTTACAACGCTTGGAACAATGAGACGTTTCGCCGCCGTCAGTGTTCTTGGAGATGGTTCAAGCTTTGTTGACAATCAGAAAGATCCGGACCTGATTGCTCTACTTGAAGGGCCGTATAGTTCCCTAGATCGGAAAACGCATAGAGATCAAGAGGCTGAAATTGCCATGATCTTCCGCCAACTATACACACATAGGCCTCGATGGTGGAAGTGTAAGAAATGTAGTAAAGTACAGAAGTATAGCATACCTGAAAGCGCCGAACCCAATCGGAAGCCTGGTGCTGAATCGTGTCCTCCAGGACTCGCCTCTCTTGTTAATCTTCTCGAAGAGTATGGTTTTCGCAATGATGTCTTAGATTTGGATCCCTATGAAGCAGCCTTGGAGAGAATTAAAGATTACGGTGAAGCAGCGATTCCTCTACTGACCGATAGACTGGGTAAAAGCAAGTATATCGCATTCGCCTTAGGTTTGTTGGGCACTGACGCGGCAGTTTCTACATTGGCTAAGGAACTCGGCTCTCGTGATTGGCGTCGTGTGGAGGCGGCGGCCATTGGGCTTGGCCTTACAAAGAATCCGAAGGCGAAAGATCATGTTCAATCGCTGCTTGGATCGAGGCTTGACCGTGAGGTGGCCGAAGTCCACTCAGCCTTGGCTCGGGCTATGAGCCAGCTCTACACTCCACCTCCTGAACAGCAAAAAGAAGACACACCAGTCGTCGATAGGCAATACGTTTGGCAACAAATCCAAGCGATTCCCGATAAACCGGGTACAATTCAGGAAAGGAAAAGAGCTCTTGCTCTCACTCGCGCCATTATCAAGGAGCTTCCACAGTTGGATGTTTCTGTTCCAGGCCGCGACTACACTCCTGAGGATGCGAAATCGCGAGCCTGGTCTTGTCTTGGCTCCACGATATATTATTTGTTGAATCCTGATTCTTTTACTTTCGACAAACCATGTGAGGAGGCGAGGTACTGTTTTGAGCAGGGGCTCGCACTTCAACCTCAGGAAGAAACCTATGCTATGTGTGTAAGACTCCTGAAGAGCCTTGAAACCCAAGAATGATAGTTCAGGAGGTGTGAGGGTCACGAAATCGGGGGCCTCATGTAACGAGAGGCAATCCGTGGCGAAAGCACCATGGACCTTACACCTTTGATAGATCAGCCCGACGGATTTCAAGTTAGCGAATGAACTATATGGGATAGAAAAGCATTATGGGAGAATCTAAGGTGTCCCGTACGAATGGCACTGACATAGCGTTAAGCTCCTATCAAAGCAGCCCTTAACTCAGCGCGTGGCTTATTCATCAAGTTGTATTTTTTGGGCCTTCGTTTTTTCACTCTTGGTTCAACACGATGTGGGCGGTAGGGAACTTCTTGGGTCACAATCAAATCAAAAACCTGTTTTAGGAGAACTCTGTTCTGCCGTGGTGTTGTCACGCAGATATGGGGGAATCGGGGGACGCCTTAGATATTCTCTTCTGATGCAAGATGGAAATGGTGCGATTCATCGCACCCTATTCATGAAAGGCTGCCTGCTGTCAAGTACTACGCTTTCTCTTTTTTCATGTTTTCTTTTCTTGAGACAACCTTTGGCCGTGTAATGG
>Ga0315295_10000094_pt1 | contig 73793 bp, 68 predicted proteins | sample YL17G14_0_MG_FD_204453 | JGI IMG/M metagenome (GOLD analysis project Ga0315295, IMG submission 204453) | Sediment microbial communities from Yellowstone Lake, YNP, Wyoming, USA - YL17G14_0 | ecosystem: Environmental > Aquatic > Freshwater > Lake > Sediment | place: USA: Wyoming | collected... | reverse complement strand
ATCGCTGACGAAAGCATACTGATGATTGTACAGGTCGGTGATATCGGCGGACGCTTCAAGAGCGAACAGGTCGGTCACGGTCGAGTTCACGAAGAGCACGCTGCTCGAGCCGAAGAACATCACCGGCGAGTCGTCGAAATAGTCAGAGGGGAAGTAGCTGCTGTTGCAGTAGGTGGAGATGTCACCAGCAGAGTGTCCTTTGATCGTGGAATCCGTCAGAACGAAAGTGGAGTTGTCGACCACGAGGTGCCCCGGGAACTCCAGCACGGAGTTCTTCGTGGCCTGGAAAACAGCACCGTTCTGCATGAGCATGCCCAAGCTAGGGAAGTCATATATCTGGTTCAGCAGGGTCGTCAGCACCGAGTTCTCCATGATCAGCTGTCCACCGTCTTGTATGACGAGGGTGTAGATATGCTCGGAAGCCGCCGGGTCGCCAGTAGGCCCGCAGTCCTGCGTGAAGCTGATGCCGCCGTCGATGACGTGCACCACGCCCCCCGCCTTGATGGTCAGATTACCATCCATGTAGTGAGTCGTTCCGTATATCGTCCAATCCGACACCTCGTAATCACTGCCGATGTAGACGTCGCCGTTAGGCAAGTAGGAAGGCAGCAAGGCCCTCCCCACGTTCGGAACGCCGACTATGATCAGACCGGCGAACAGCGAGAATACAAGGCACCATACGATAGCCATGCTAGCGAATTTACTCTTCAGGGCACCACAATCCATGATTCCACCTGACCGTTAGGGTCCCACCTGCGCAAATAAGCTATATCTGGATATAAATAGATATCTTTACAAGTGATGTTTTAGAAACCCCTGCTGGCTAGAGTCGGAAATCGATGAAAAAGGGAGAGCGGCGAACGGATTTTCACCCTGCCGACCTCCATGTTCACCTGCGCCTGATGATCTTGCGGATGGAAACGGAGCGCCTGACCTCTTCCTTTCTCTCCTCTTCTGCGGGCCTCTGCTCCTCATGCTTGGGCTGCTCTTCTGGCCGGGGCTCGACCTTCTTCTCCTCTACTTCGGGCGCCTTCGCCTCTGGCTTCGGCTGCGGCGGCCTGGGGTTCTTCAGGTCGGCGCCGCAGGCGTAGCAGGTGTCCGCGCTGGCGCTCACTATCGTGCGGCATTCGGGGCAGAATGCTTCCGCATAGCCGGACTCCTCGCTCTCCACCGTCTTCGGCTTTGGCGGAGGCTCGGGTTTGATCTCCTCCTCCTGGAGCTCTGGCTCTTTGGGCCTCGGCTCTGGCCTGGGTTCCTCCTTGGGAGGCACTGGGCTCGGCACTGGGGCGGGCCTGGACAGGGTCGTCGGCGCAGGGATCGATTCCCTTCTTCCAAGGGAGCTCTCGCGCTCGCTCAAGACCGACTCGCGGTCGTTGAGGGTCCGCTCCCATTCCACGAAGCGCCGCTGCTCGTCCATCACCAGGCGCTTGCTCTCCACCAGGAGCGCCCCCTGCTCTGACAGCACCTTGGCCTTGGCCAGGAGCTCCTCCCGGCGGGCGGACATCTCCTCCAGCACTTTCTTCAGCTCTCTCTCCTCTACCAGCACCTGCTCCTCCACGGCGCTGAGGCGCTGGGTGGCGCCCTTCATCGCTTCCTCGTATTCTGTCGAGCGCTCGGCGAGGCTCAGGACCTCCTTCTCCTTCTCCGTCTGCTCGCGGTCCCGTTTCTCCAGGATCGCCCGGCCGGAATTCAGTTCCGTCTCCAGCTGACGCAGGTTGATCTCCAGCTCGGCCAGTTCCTTGGACTTCTTGGAGACGGTTTCCTCGCGCGGCTCGAGCTCGCCCTGCCTGCGGTCCAGCTCCACCTGCTTGGCGTTGAGCTTCTCCTCCCTCTGGTCGATGAAATCCGAGCGCTGCTTGAGCTGCGTCGCCACTTCGTCCAGCTCGTCGCGGCGCTTCTTCAGGTCCGCCTCTTGCGTCTTGATCTTGTCCTTGAACTCCTCGATGACCTGCCAGATCGGAATGTTGTCTCCTGCCAAATGTATGCCTCCAAGGTATAACAGCTAGCTTGCTTCCCGAGCGTTGCCTGCTGTAATCAACGATTGACTCTATAATCCTTTTTCCGGCTGGCAGACCTAGGCCAGGGAAGGTCCGAGCACCGTGAGGCCGCCCGCGCCAACTTCGAAGGTGTGCCGCTCCATGGAATGCTCGCAGGCGCGCATCTTCTCCACCCGCAGGTAGCGCGCCAGCTTCCCCCGGCTGCGGTCCAGTCCCAGCTCCACTATGCCATCCACTAGGAAGCCCTCGTTGCCCAGCATGTCCGAAGGAGAGTTGGGCGCGCGCTCCATCACGATGAAGGACATGAGGTTCAGGTCCCTCAGGGTCTTGAAGAAGTAGAACATCATCTTGCGCATGCCGCTCGAGTCCTCCATGAGCGAGTACAGCGCACCCAACGAATCGAGGGTGAAGACCGTGAAGCGCTCCCCATGCTTCTTGCGGTAGTAGGTGAGCATCTGCTCGATGAACTGGACGTAGTCGGTGGGCCTGTCCCCCTCCACGATCTCGTCCAGCTCCCTCAGGTCCGTGATGTCGGATATCTCTAGGTTGTCGGAGACCTGGAGGCCCAAGGACCGCATGTTGCGCAGATGCGACTCTCCCGTCTCTTCCAGAGTGATGTAGAGCCCGAACTCCTTGACCTTCTCCAGGTAGGTGGACATGAGCGAATAGCAGAAGCTGGTCTTCATGGAGCCCGGGGAGCCGGTTATGAGCACCACCTTAGGCGGCTCGATGTCCGTACGAAAGACCTTGTCCAGTCCGGGAATGGAGTTCTTGAACATGTGACCGCACCGCGCTATGCCGATTGAATGCGGCCCGCGATAGTAATACTTTTTGCCATGACCGCTCGCCCGGCGGACCTCGGGACCGCCCGCTCAGGCCGCCTTTGCCGGCCTCTGCGCCGAGGCGATGAGGAAGATGGAGGGCGATCCTCCATCGCTATCGCCGATCTCCCGGGACTTCAGCCTGAGGTAGTCGCGCAGGAGGCGGTACGGGATCACGTCGTTCATCGCTTGGTAACCCTCGGTCATAACGATCTCCGTGAACAGATCGGCGGCATGCTCGCTGGTGAAGATGGAACGAACCCTCACGTCCCCGAACCCGGCCCCTTCCAGGGACGCCTTGAGATCATCGCGGTGGAAGTAATGAGCGACGTGATTGTGCTTCCGGTGCTTTTCGATCGTCCCTTGGTCTTTGATCGATGAGAGGCTGTCCACGGAGATGATCAGCCTTCCGCCCGGCCTCAGGCAGCGGTGGATGCGGCGCAGCGCCAGCTCCCAGTCGGGGATGTGCTCGAGCACGCAGTAGCTGAGCACCTTGTCGAAATGGGAATCGGGCAGCTCCAGCCTGGTGATGTCGCCGGCGATCAGCTCGATGTTCTTCTTTCGAGATGCGAACCCCGCCAGCCGCCGGGCATATTCCAGCGATCCCTCTGAGAGGTCCACGCCCTGGATCTCGTCGCACCTCTGGCTCATCATCACGGTCTGCAGCCCGGAACCACAGCCGACGTCCAGGACGCTATCGCTGGGCTGGAGGTCGGCCAGGCTCATGAGCGCTTCGTATTCCACGATCTTGAACGGCTCTCTGATGAAGAAGCGGTTCGGATACAGCCGGACGGCCGAGAGCATCCTGAGCACCAGCATCCTCCTTTCGTCGATCAGGTCGAACCACGCTCCTGTGCTCGCTCGATCCGCATGCTCGCTCCTTAGCCCGGTGCTTCAGCGAGGGCGTCCAGACGACCCCTCACTCCTCGTTCCCTTCGTCCCCGTTGGCGTTCTCGTCTTTATCCGTGATTGGAAGGAGGACCTCGTCCTCCTTTCCCTCGGTGGAGGCCACGATGCTCTTGTCCATCTCTCCCACCAGTCTCTCCACGGCGATGACCGTCTCCCCTTCCTCCAGGCGCTTGGCCCTCACGCCCTGGGTCAGGCGTCCGGTCACCCGGAACTCGCTGACCGAGGTGCGCATGACGTCACCGGAGTCCGAGGCTATGAGGATGCCATCCTCATCGGACACCTCCAGCACCGACACCACTTTGCCGGTCTTGGGGCTGATGCGCATGGCTTTGATGCCCCTGCCGCCCCGGTGGGTCTTGCGATAGACGTCGCGCACCTCCTCGTCCTCTGGCTCGACGCCCTCCGGCTCCGCCTCCTTTTCGTCCGTCACCGTCTCCTCTTCCGCTGGGGCTTCCCACTTGCCTACGATCGATACTTTTCCGTAGCCTCTTTCCGTTATGGTAAGCAGCTTGGAGTCCTTGGTGACCAGGGTCATGCTGACGACCTCGTCGCCTTCAAACAGGCGGATGCCGATGACGCCCGTCGCCGGCCTTCCCATCGAGCGCACGTCGTTCTCGTCGAAGCGGATGGCCCTGCCGTTGCGAGTGCCAAGGATCACTTCCTTGGAGCCGTCCGAGATCCTGGTGTCGATGAGCTCGTCGCCTTCCCTCAGGCCCAGAGCGATGATGCCGTTGATGCGCACGTTCTTGTATGCGACCAAGGCGGTCTTCTTGATGATGCCCTTGCGCGTGGCGAAGACCAGGTAGTGCGTGGAATCGAACTCCTTCACCGGCAGCTTGTTGATGACCTTCTCCCCTTCCTCCAGGCGGGGAAGGAGGTTGACGATCGGCTTGCCTTTGGAATGCCTCCCGCCCACGGGTATCCTCCAGGTCTTGAGCAGGAACATCTTGCCCTGGCTGGTGAAGAACATGATGTTGTCGTGGGTGCTGGAGACGAAAAGATCGGTCACGTGGTCCTCCTCCTTGGTCTCCATGCCCATGAGCCCCATGCCCCCGCGCCTCTGCTGCTTATAGGTGTCCAGGGGCAAGCGTTTGATGTACCCGTCCTGGGTGACCATGATGACCATGTCCTCCACCGGGATCAGGTCCTCGACGTCCAGGTCCACGGCGTTCTGCACGATCTCCGTCTTACGCTCGTCGCCGTAATCGGTCTTGAGCTGCAGCAGCTCGCCCTTGATTATGGAGAGGATGCGCTCTTCGCTGGCCAGTATCGCTTCCAGCTCGGAGATGAGCTTCTCGATGTCCGCGAACTCCTGTCGCAACGATTCGAGCTCCAGCCCGGTGAGCTTCTGCAGCCTCATGTCCAGGATGGCCTTGGCCTGCTCCTCGTCCAGCTCGAAGCGGGCCATGAGCGCGATCTTCGCCTCTTCGGGGCTCTGGGCAGCGCGGATGATCTGGATCGTTTCGTCTAGAGCGTCCACCGCCTTTATCAGCCCGATGAGGATGTGCTCCCGCCTGCGGGCCTCGCTCAGCTCGAACTGGGTGCGGCGGGTGACGACCTCCTTGCGGTAGGAGAGGTAATGCTGCAGCGTCTCCTTGAGAGTGAGCACCTTCGGCTCGTTGTTCACCAGGGCCAGGTTGATGACCCCGAACGTCACCTCCATCTGAGTGTGCTGGAAGAGCTGGTTGAGAACGATCTCGTCCATCACGTCCCGGCGCAGCTCGAGCACGATGCGCATGCCGTCGCGGTCGCTCTCGTCCCTCAGGTCCGTGATACCGTCGATCTTCTTGTCCTTGACCAGCTCGGCGATGTTCTCGATGAGGTTGGCCTTGTTGACCTGGAAGGGGATCTCGGTGACGATGATGCGCTTCTTGCCCTCGACCTCCTCGATGCTGGAACGAGAGCGAACCTTCAGGCGGCCCCTGCCCGTGGAATAGGCCTCGATGATGCCAGAGATGCCGTAGATGATGCCGCCGGTGGGGAAGTCTGGACCTTTGATATAGTTCATCAATTCCATGGTCTCCAGCTCGGGCCTGTCGATGAGCGCCGTCAGGGCATCCACCACCTCGTTCAGATTGTGCGGGGGGATGTTGGTGGCCATGCCCACGGCTATGCCCGAGGAGCCGTTCACAAGCAGGTTCGGGAGTTTGGACGGAAGCACGACAGGCTCTTTCAGGCTGCCATCGAAATTGTTCGCCCAGTCGACCGTATCCTTGTCTAGGTCGGCTAGCACCTCGCCAGCGATCTTCTCCAGTCTGCATTCGGTGTAACGCATGGCCGCGGCGGAATCCCCGTCCACCGATCCGAAGTTGCCTTGACCGTCCACCAGGGTGTAGCGCAGGGAGAATTCCTGGGCCATGCGGACGAGCGAATCGTAGACAGCTAAGTCGCCGTGCGGATGATATTTCCCCATGCAATCTCCCACCACCCTGGCCGACTTCATGTGCTTCTTGCCAGCGGTCAGGCCCATGTCGTACATCGCGTACAGGATGCGCCTATGCACCGGCTTCAGCCCGTCTCGGACGTCGGGCAGAGCGCGGGAGACGATCACGCTCATGGCGTAGTCGATGTAGCACTTCTCCATCTCCCGTTCGATGGACCGATCGACGACCTTGTGCCATTGCTTCTCCTTTTCCTTGCCGTTCTGTTGCGGATCGCCTTCCATGTTCCCACCTCACACGTCCAGGTTCTCCACTTCCTTCGCATGGGTGATGATGAACTCCCTCCTCGGGCCCACGTCATCACCCATCAGTATCGTGAACAGCTCGTCCGCTCGCACCGCATCCTCGATCGAGACCTGCTTCATGGTACGCCTGGCAGGGTCCATGGTCGTCTCCCAGAGCTGCTTGGGGTTCATCTCGCCCAGACCCTTGTAGCGGTTCACCGATGCCCCTTTTCCCAGCTCGGCGATCGCCTCGTCCCGCTCCTTCTCGGTGTAGACGTAGATCTCCCTGCTCCCCTTCGCCACGCGGTAGAGCGGTGGTTGCGCTATGTACACGTATCCGCTGTCGATCAGAGGCTTCATGTGGCGGAAGAAGAGCGTGAGGAGCAGGGTGCGGATGTGCGCCCCGTCGACGTCGGCATCGGTCATCAGCACGACACGGTGATAGCGCGCGTTCGCGATGTTGAATTCCTCATCGATGCCGGTGCCCATCGCCGTGATAAGATTCCTGATCTCCTGGTTCTTCAGTATCTTGTCCATGCGCGCTCTTTCCACGTTGAGGATCTTGCCCCGTAAGGGAAGGATCGCCTGGAACTCCCGATTGCGACCCATTTTGGCGCTATTGTGCACGAACACGCCAGCAGCCAAAGCGAAGTTGTGACTGCCAGGCACTTCGATATCATACACGTCCGCTTTTTCTTTGAGCCGCTCAACGGAAACCACTGCGTGATTGTGTCTGATTACGGCCTCGGTGGCGCGCCTCATATCGTTGTCGAAGTATCTCTCACATACTCCGAGGTCCTTAACCCTTGAGTCCTTCCGATACAAGGGCATGAGCGAATCCCCCTTCATGAGCCTCTCGGCGATCATGTAGCTCCCATCCCTCAGCATGAAAGGGTGATCTGGAGTGCAGACGACGCTCTCCCCATTGTCCAGACTGACACGAACGACGTCGGTCTGTCTTCGAGTGATTCTCGCATTGATCGCCAGTTCTACTCCTATCTTCCCATCCCTACGAATCGTGTAGCAGAAGTGCTCCCTTCCTTGCTCCTGCTCCGCCGCTAGCTGCTCGAGAGAGAGAGTCCTCCCATCCGCGAGCGCGATCTCGGTGTCTCCTGAGAGACACCCGCCTGCTGAGTTCCCCTCGACCAGGTACAGTTCGCTCTTCGCCGGGTCCTTCTCCGAGCAATCTGCCAGCTTGCCAGGAAGCGAGGTCGATTCCAGATATCCTTTTCGGCGGGTCAGCTCGCGCGCCTTCCGTGCCGCTTCCCGCGCCTGAGAGGCCAAGATGCAGCGCTTGATGCAGGCCTCTGCCACCTTCGGATTCTCCTCTAGGAACTCGAAGAGCTTCTCGTTCAGCGTACTCTCCACTATTCCCTTGACCTCGGAGTTGCCCAGCCGGGTTTTGGTCTGCCCTTCGAACTGCGGTTCGGGCACCTTGATGCTAAGTATGGCCGTCAGCCCTTCCCTCACGTCGTCTCCGCTCAACGCCTCCTCGCTCGGCTTGAGGAAGCCGTTCTTGCGAGCGTAATCGTTCATGGTGCGGGTGAGCGCGGAGCGCAGCCCGATCAGATGCGTGCCGCCTTCGATGGTGTTGATGTTGTTGACAAAGGTGAATATGGACTCGTTGTAGGCGTCAGTGTACTGCATGGAGAGCTCGATGACCATGCCCTCCCTTTCGGCATAGATGTAGATCGGTCTCTCGTGCAGGGGAATCTTGCTCTTGTTGAGCGTGGTGACGAACTCGTTGATCCCACCTTCATAGTGGAAATGCTCCTCGCGGCCGGTGCGCATGTCCTTGAAATTGATGACCAAGTTGCGGTTGAGGAAGGCCAGGTCGCGAAGCCGGTAGGCGAGCGTGTCATCGTCGAAGTTGATGTCCGGGAAGATCTCCCGGTCAGGCATGAACGTCATGGTCGTGCCGGTCTCTTCGGTAGGACCGACCTCGGCCAGCCTGGAGCAGACCACCCCGCGCTCGCAGCGCATCATCCACTCCTTGCCTTCTCGTCTAACGTGCACCTCGAGCCGTTCCGAGAGCGAGTTCACCACGCTCAGGCCGACACCGTGAAGACCGCCGGAGACCTTGTAGGACTTGCGGTCGAACTTGCCTCCGGCATGGAGATGCGTCATGACCACCTCCACCGCCGGCTTGCCGTACTTCTCGATGATGCCCGTGGGTATGCCTCGACCGTCGTCGGCCACGGTCACGCTGCCATCGACGTTGACCGTGACGTCGATGCGGTCACAGAAGCCACCCATGGCCTCGTCGATGCTGTTGTCCACGACCTCGTAGACCAGATGGTGCAGGCCCCGGGCATCGGTCGAGCCAATATACATGCTAGGGCGCTTGCGCACGGCCTGCAGACCCTCTAGGACCTGAATCTTGTCCGCCGTGTAGCTGTTGTCCTCCATGATCCTCACCGTGTTCTTAAGTTGAAAGCGATGCGCCTTTTTCGATTCCCAACGCCTGCTGAGATAGAGCCCTGAACCCATCCCTCTGACGCTACGACCTAAAGGCTAGCTAATATATATAAAATTCGCTTACCATCTGGCTATATAAGTAGACTAGACCTCCCGGGAAGGGACCCGGAACTGGCGTTTTTCTAGCCCTCGGGAACGCCTTCCTCCTCGCTCCCGCGAGAGGGCTCCGAGTCAAAGTTGAAATAGGCCAAATCGGTAGGGTTAGTGATGTCGCTCATGGCCGAGGCGCGCAAGGGCCTTACCCCAGAAATCGAAGCAGTAGCCGCCATGGAAGGCGTGGAGGCGGAAAGGCTACGGCGCTCCGTGGCCGGCGGTCGGGTGGTCATACCTCGCAACCCACTCCATTCGCCGAAGGAGTGCGGTATAGGGGAGGGATTGCGGGTCAAGGTCAACGTCAACATCGGCACTTCGCGCGACCACGTGGACGTGGAGGAGGAGCTGGAGAAGGCCAGAATAGCTCTGCGTTACGGCGCGGACGCGCTCATGGACCTTTCCACGGGCGGGGACATCGATGACATCCGTCACCGCATTCTGAGGGAGGTGAACGTCCCCGTGGGCACGGTGCCCATCTACCAGACGGGACTGCGCATGGCCCGGCAGAGCGCGGTGGTGGACATGGACGAGGACGACATCTTCAACGGCATCGAACGACACGCGAAGGATGGCGTGGACTTCATGACCGTGCACTGTGGCATCACCAAGGAAACGGTCTCCTGGCTCAAGCGCTCGTCCCGCATCACCGATGTGGTCTCCCGCGGCGGGGCGTTCCTGGTGGCCTGGATCCTGCACAACGAGAAGGAGAACCCGTTGTACGAGCAGTTCGACTACTTGCTGGAACTGGCCGCGAAGTACGAGTTCACCCTGAGCTTGGGCGACGGCCTGAGGCCCGGATGCATCCATGACGCCACTGACGCACCCCAGCTGCAGGAGCTCTTCACCCTCGGATCGCTGGTGAAGCGCGCCCGGGAGAAGGACGTGCAGTCGATGGTGGAAGGACCCGGTCACGTGCCAATGGACCAGATCGAGGCCAACGTGCGGGTGGAGAAGTCGGTCTGCGACGGAGCGCCTTTCTATGTGCTCGGGCCCCTGGTCACGGATATCGCCCCAGGCTACGACCATATCACCGCGGCCATCGGAGGGGCGATAGCCGCCTACCATGGCGCGGACTTCCTTTGCTATGTCACTCCATCCGAGCATCTCTCCCTGCCCACGCCCGAGGATGTGAAGGAAGGATTGATCGCCTCCAAGATCGCCGCCCATGCGGCTGATCTGGCCAGAGGACGTGGAAGGGAGCGGGACGATGCCATGGCAGTGGCGCGGAAGAACCTGGACTGGGAAGGGATGTTCGCCCAGGCCATCGATGAGGAGAAGGCCCGCCGCTACCGGGGCAGGGGACACGATCAGGACACCGAAGGCTGCTCCATGTGCGGGGACGTTTGCGCCATCAAGATCGTCAAGGAACACCTGAAGAAGGACCAGACCTAGGAAGCGAAGGAAGAAGTGGAGCCACTGGAGGGGATCGAACCCCCGGCCTACGGTTTACGAAACCGTCGCTCTCTAGCGACCCTCGACCCCTCGGCCGAGAGTTGCCGCTGAGCTACAGTGGCGGGCAGGATGCCAACAAAACGTGCTCCCATTTAAAACTTTCTTGGTGCGCTCCCGAACGCCTATCGGCCTTGGAGCTCGAGTCCAGCTGGGCACAAGCCATATATCGGACCTGGGTGATTTTGTCCTGATAGGCGTGCTGTTGGAACTTGGAGTGCCAGAAGGGCAGGTCGTCGACAAGCATCGGGGCGGAGAGGGCGTGCTCAAGCGGGCGCTCGAGGACGTGCGCAAGTACGCCTTCTCCGGCTACCTCAAGCTCGATTTCTCTCTCAACGGCGATGTGGCCGAGGGCCTCATCACCTTCAATTCAGGGGAGCCCAGCATCGCCCTCTATGCCTACCGCAAGGCCGGGCCAGGGCGAGGGGAGAGGGTGTATCAGGGCGGCCGGGCGGCCGAGTTCATGTGGGAGGATTCCCTCTTCGTGGAGTCCTCGGTTTCGTTGCATTCCCGCGTATCACTTTCCGAGGTGGAGCGCCGGTTCCCTGATGCCCGCGTGGGGCGGGTGGAGCTCATGCCACCGCCGTCCCTGACGAACCCTCGCCTCAGGGGCGAAATCCACCACCTGGCAGGGAAGGAGGACCCGACCGCCCAGCGCATACTGGAGTGGGCAAAAGAGGGCTATAGCGTAAGCAACCTGATCCGGCTGTACACCAGCGACCCTTCGGCGGCGATGCGGGCCTTGCCCTATTTCGAGGCGAACATCCAGCGGCTCCAAGGTCTAGAGGAGGTGCTGCGGTTCCTAGATACCGAAGGCTACGAACGGGAAGCGGAATCGCTCATGCGCCGCATGCGCGACCCCGAGAGGGTCTTGGACGTTGAGGGTGAGCTTGAGGGATTGAGGAGGCGCATCGAGGGCTTCGAGGAGAAGGAGGCAGAGGAGGAGATCAAGCAGGACCAGGAGCGCAAGAAGGTGGACGAGAAGATCGACTCCGTCTACGACCTTATCCTGCAGTACCACCGCCAGCTCACCTCGGGCGAAGCGCAGACCGCTGTGTGCGAGCGATGCGGCTCCGCCCTGGACGGAGAGGGGAGATGCCCCACCTGCCCATCAGCTGCCCCTCATTCCATTTTCGGGCGGGACCTGAACTCCCGTTTCACTTTCGAATCCTTCGTCTCCGGTCCGGGGAACAAGTTCGCCGAGGCTGCGGCCAAGGCGGTGGCGGAGAGCCCGGGACGTTCCTACAACCCTTTGTTCATCTACAGCAAGAGCGGCTTGGGCAAGACGCACCTCGTTCAGGCGATCGGCCACCACATCGTCGCATCTGGCTCCAAGAAGGTCATCTTCGCCCCCACGGAGACGTTCGAGAGCGACCTCATCGAGGCGGTGACCCGGAACAAGCTGGACGAGATGCACCACGCCTACCGCGGGACGGACGCGCTGCTACTGGACGACGTGCAGTTCCTGGCCGGGAAGGAGCGCATCCAAGAGGAGCTGTTCCAGACGTTCAACGCGATCCTGGAGCGGGGGGGACAGGTGGTCCTGGCCTGCGATCGTCCGCCCAAGGAGATACCCTCGTTGGGGGAGCGATTGATCACGCGCTTCGAGTCCGGGCTGATAGCGGACATACAACCGCCTGACCTTGAGACCCGCTTGGCCATTCTAGAACGCCGAAGCTCATCAGAGAGGCTCACCGTGCCGAAGGAGGTCCTGGCCTTCATTGCCGAGGTGTGCAAGGACAACGTGCGCCAGCTGGAGGGAGGGATGAACCGGGTGGTAGCCTTCTCCTCGCTCATGAATTCCCCCATCACCATCGAGCTTGCCCAGGATATCCTCAAGCAGGAAGAGCGCACCTCCAAGCGACCGGTCCCGGTCCGGGTGGAGCTGATCGCTGGCAAGAGCTACCTCCTGGAGGAGGAGAAGCCCGAGCTCGCCTACCGCCTGATGACGGGGAAGGTGAGGGAAGGGTATCAAGGACTGGCCATCGTCCGAGGACATCCCAAGGCTCTGAAGCAGAGACTGGGTGAGGCGGAGGCGACGGTGCTCTGGCTCACGGACAAGGAGAGCAAAGAAGAGAAGACCATACCTCCGTCCCTGGAAAGGATCATGGTCACCATCGAGGAGTTCATCAAGGAGAGGAAGCGCTCCATCGTCCTATTGGACGATGTACAGTACCTCATCAGCAACACGGCGTTCGAAGGCGTGATCCGTTTCGTGCGCACCCTGGTGGATGAGGTCGCGGAGCGGGAGGCGATCTTCATCCTCTCCCTGGACCCCGAAGGCCTGAAGCCGCAGGAGCGGTCCATACTGGAAAGGGAAATGGAGGTCGTGCGCTCCTAGAGAACCGGCAAAAGAAGATCAGACGTACTTGGCCTCGGACTTGAACTCGATGAGACGCTCCAGCGCCTCCTCCCACCTCTCCATCTTAGCGGCCATGCCTGCCTCCTTGAGCACCTTGATGAGCATGGATATGTCCTTTCCCTCCGCCTTGGCGTCGAGCAGTTGCGATCGGGCCTTCTTCAGCTCGCCGTTCAGTATGTCCGGCAGGGTCTTGAGGATCTCCTCCCTTCCCTTTCTGGCCAATATCCCCATCATGCTCCAATCGCCGTGCTCACCAGCGTCCCTCGCCTCGGAGAGGAGCTTGCGACCCTCGCGCACGTCCACGTAGAAACGTTCGCAGCTCTGGATGAGCTTCTCCAACTGATCGGAGAGCTCGCTCGCCTCGATGTACTTGCCCGTGAGTCTCTCGGCGGCCTTCTTGCCTTCTTGGGACTCGCGCAGGGCGCCTTCCAGGTCCGCTTCCTTTCTCCTTTCCTTGATGCGGTCGATGGCCTCGCTGATGCTGACCGGGTCCGACCCGAGGGACTTGGCCACGTCCACCAATTTCTCCAAATACTGGATCTCCCGGTCCAGACGGGAATCGATGGCTGCCCGGATGCTCTCCCGGCATTCCTTGACGTAGCGCACAGCGGAGACGATGTCCTTCTGCTTGCCGGACCGCACCGACTTGTCGATGAGGCGGCGTCCCTCCGAGGAGTCGATGCCATGCTCCTTAGCTATGGTGAGGAGCGGTTTGACCTCCGCCACCATATCGGGGAACTGGCGACGAAGCGCCCCCTCATCCACCATGTCCTTTGGTTCTGGCTTGATCTGTTCCGGCTCCGGCGCCTTCGGCCCCTCCGATGCCGGCTTCGCCCCCACTTCCTCGAACTCCGCGCCGCAATGAGGGCATTTGGCGGAGTCGGCGGGTATCGTCCTCCCGCACTTGGGACAGGCGACCTCCGTCACCTCTTCGATGACGAACTCCACCCCGCACTTGGGGCAGTTGGAGATCTCGCCCTTGATATGGATGCCGCATTCTGGGCAATCGAACTCGAACGCCTCTTCGTTCGCGCCGCTTCCCGAAGACATCTCAGCCAATGGACCACTCCAGTGTCGGGGATGTCTATCGCCCAATGAGGTAAAATAACTGTCGTTGCGGACATCATCGACCGCCCTTTCCCCTTCTCTGAGCGGAGAGCTGAACGACCATCTCCCTCGCACCGTTTTCCGGGGCGGGCGTCTCGCTGATGATGGTCAGTTCGCCTTTCCAGCCCCGCAGTGCGCGCACGAGCAAAGAGAAATCCGGCTGCCTCTCGCCCAGGGTCAGATGCCTTCGCTCCCCTGCCTCCGTGAACTCGATGCACGAGTAATGGGAGTGCAATCTTCCGTTGCACATCGAACCTGCCTCTTCGAGCACGGCCCGGAATCGCTCCACCGAATCCAGGCCACCTCTAGAGCGGGCGTGCAGATGGGCGAAGTCCACCACCGGCACCACCCCCTGCAGCTGGGAGGAGACGCCGGCGATCTCGACCAGAGTGCCCCAGGACCCCCGCTTGCCCATGGTCTCCAGGCCCAAGAGCACCTCTTCCGTCCTCTCCTGCTCCATGGTCCGCCGGCATTCCCTCAGTCCGGTCAGAACCGCCCTGGTCGCTTTGCCCGGTTCACCGCCAGAATAGGAGGCGGCGTGGATGACCACCACGTACGCTTTCATCAGATGCGCCAGGCGAACGCTCCTCAACACCCATTCCCTGCTCTTGCGCATGGTCTCCGGGTTGAGGGAATTGAAGTTGATGTAATACGGTGCATGGACGCTCAGCAGTACGCCTAGCTCGTTCGCCCTTTTCCCCAGGGCGATGGCCTTGTCCTCGGCCATGCGCGCCTGGCGCACGAACTGCACCTCCAGGGCGTTGAAGCCGAGCTTCGCGCAGCGCTCCACCGCATCCACCGGTCCCTTGCTGCCCTCGGGATAGCCGGCCGGTCCCACCCGGATCATATGGATGAAATCCCTAGGGGCGCTATTAATCCTCGCTCCAGAGGGATCGGCGGAAGGTTTTAATCGGACGAGGACATGTTTCGTGAAGGGTAGGCATGAAGCCGGAGATCGAAGCAGTGCGCATCGAGATGCCGCAAGACGCGAACGTCATCATCGGCCAGACGCATTTCATCAAGAGCGCGGAGGACCTCTACGAGGCGATGGTGAACTCCGTTCCGGGGATCAAGTTCGGCATTGCCTTCAACGAAGCCTCCGGGCCGCGGCTGATAAGAGCAGAGGGCAACGATGAAGAGCTCGTGCAATGCGCCACCAAGAACGCCCGCGCCATCGGGGCGGGGCATCTGTTCGTGGTGATCATGCGCAACGCCTATCCCGTGAACGTGCTCGACCGTATCAAGCACGTGCCGGAGGTGTGCACCGTCTTCTGCGCCACCGCCAATGACCTGGAGGTACTGGTGGCCAGGACCGAGCTGGGTCGGGGAGTGATCGGGGTGGTGGACGGACAATCGCCCCTGGGAGTGGAGAACGATGAGAACGCCAAAGAAAGAAAAGAGTTCCTCCGCAAGATCGGCTATAAGCGTTGAGGAACGCGAGCCTCTGGACGAGTACGAGCAATCGGCGAAGTACTACGACGTGTGGTATGAGGACTTCACCGAAGATGTTGGCTTCTACCGGGGCCTGGCCGAGCGCACAGGCGGCCCAGTATTGGAGTGCATGTGCGGGACCGGACGAATCATGATACCCCTGGCAGACGCGGGATTCGAGCTCACCGGTGTCGATCGCAGCTCGGCCATGCTGGACATCCTCACGGCCAAGCTCGATCTGATCGGAGGAAGGGTGGAGCGCAACATCGACATCATCCAAGGGGATGTACGCACGTTCAAGACCTCTCGAAGGTTCCGCCTGGCCGTCGTCCCGTTCAATTCCTTCTTGCACCTGCTGACGCGCAAGGAGCAAGAAGAGACGCTCAAGAACATCTGGGGGCATTTAGAGAAGGGAGGCTTGCTTTCCATCAGTGTCTTCAATCCTCGCCTGGATAGGCCCGAGGGCCTGATGAGGCACCGGGGCACCAAGATCACGTCCAAGGGGGAGGTCATCTCCAAGTTCGAGGCCCAGTCCTTCGATACCACCAACCAGACGACAACGGTGCATTACTTCTACGACATCTCCCGCCAGGACAAGGAGTTCCGCCGCGTGACCACTAGCATGAGGTTGCGTCTGCTATTCTTCCAGGAGGCGGTGGAGATGCTGCAGAATGCCGGCTTCGACGTCATCGAGACCTATGGCGATTATGCCCTCTCGCCCTTCCGCAAGAACAGCGAGCTGATGGCTTTCGTGGCGAGGAAGCTCTAGATGGACCTGGGACCGATCGACCTGGACCTCACCCTGGACTGTGGACAAGCGTTCCGTTGGAGACGGGACGGGAAGATATGGGTGGGGGCGGTCAGAGGGAAGGTCATCCGCCTGCAGCAGCGTAGATCGAAGGTCGACGTGGAAGCTGAGATCTCATCCAGAGAGCTGGAGGCGTACTTCCGCCTCGATGACGACCTCGAGGAGATGAAGGATGCTCTGGCGCAAGACGCCTACGTACGGAAACTGATGGAGCGTTTTCCAGGACTGCGACTGCTGCGGCAGGAGCCCTGGGAGTGCGCCGGTTCGTTCGTCCTGGCCACCAATGCCAACGTCCCTCGCATCAAGAAGATGGTCGAGAGCGTTTGCCGGACATACGGCACGGAAATCGAACCGGGTCTTTTCTCCTTCCCCACGCCCGAACAAATCGCCCAAAGAGAGAGGGAGGCGCAATCATGCGGGCTTGGCTACCGTTGCCAGAGATTCGTGCAGTTCGCCGTTTCTGGCGTTCGCGGCGAGCTGAGGTTCGAGCGATGGAAAGGGGTTCCTTACGGGCAGTGCGTCGCCGAGCTGAAGCGCTTCCACGGCATCGGGGACAAGGTGGCCGATTGCATAGCCCTCTTCTGCTTGGACCACTTGGAGGCATTCCCGGTGGACGTGCGCATCAAGCGGGTCATGAGCTCGAAGTATGCGATCGAGGGCTCATACAAGAAGGTGAACGGTTGGGCCAGATCGCACTTCGGAAGATATGCTGGCTACGCCCAAGAGTATCTGTACCTAACAGAGGATGTCAGACTATCGAGACGATAGAATTGGATCAGGTGTCTATCTGGCAGCTGACGCACTGGGGCGCCCTGACACCGGTGTGGGTCTCGTAGACCTTGACCAGCATGCCGCTCTTCTTCACCATCTCGCAGATGCGACAGGTCTCGGTGACGATGTCCGAACCGTTGATCATGCGCGCGGCGGAGGCCTCGACCTCCTTCTTGAAGTCCTCGTATTTCCCGCTGTTCTCGATCTCCTTGCTAGTACCCCTCTTGGCCTTGAGGTACTGAGAGATGGCCGCGTCCGTGACGCCGAAGCGTCTGGCCACCTCCGCCTGGCTCAGGTGGTGCTTGTCGACGAGCTCCCGGGCCAGCTCCCTCCTGATCGAGGGCAGGACATACCAAACGATCAGTTCGCACGGGATCTTCATGAAAGCGCAAATGGGGTTAACGATATTTAACAGATTTGACGCGAAACTGAAACGCACGGGAGTGGCTGCGAGGATTCAAATATTCACAATCGTTTACAGAGGGCCTAAATCCTCTTCCTCGATATAGGACGGAGGACGTGAGCTTCCATGCCGATTGATGAGATAGTGGTCACACGCAAGATCGTCGAACGCTATTCCCGAGAGTTCCTAGAGAATCTGGATGTGGATGTGGTCATCGCTGGCGCGGGACCAGCCTCGCTCACCGCAGCCCGCTACCTGGCCAAGGGGGGCAAGAAGGTCGTCATCTTCGAGCGCAAGCTCACTCCGGGCGGCGGCATGTGGGGGGGTGGCATGACCTTCCCCGTTATCGTGGTGCAGGAGGAGTCCAAGTCATTGCTGGAAGAGATCGGCGTGCGCCTTGAGGATGCAGGGAATGGATACTATACCGCCGATTCCGTAGAAGCTTCCGCCAAGCTGATCGCCTCCGCCCTGGATGCGGGAGCGAAGCTCTACAACAACATCACGGTGGAGGACGTGATGATCCGCCAGGACCGGATCTGCGGCGTGGTCATCAACTCCAGCGTCGTGGAGGTCGCCAGGCTGCACGTGGACCCGCTGGCCATCCGTTCCAAGTACGTGATCGATGGCACCGGCCACCCGGCGGAAGTGGTGAACGTGGTCGTGCGCAAGGTGGGCCGTCTGAACACGCCAACCGGCCGCATCGAGGGCGAGAAGAGCATGTGGGCGGAGGTGGGTGAGTTCATGACCGTGGAGAACACCGTCGAGGTGTATCCGAACCTCTACGTCACGGGCATGGCCTGCAACGCGGTCATGGGCGCCCCGCGCATGGGGCCCATCTTCGGCGGCATGCTGCTGTCCGGCCGAAAGGTGGCCCAGTTGATACTGGACCGCAAGGACTGATCAGTCCTCGCCCGGGTGGGTGAGCTCGTAGAACTCCTCCACCTCCCATTCCGGGGTCTCGTCCGCCTCTGCCTCGTTGAGGACCAGGCCTATCTCGCGAAGATGCTTCCGCACCGACCCCTTCAGACCTTGTTCGCCTTGCATCTCGAACATGATGAGGTCGCTGCCCTTCTTGCGCGCCCGGAACATGCCCACCATCTCCGGGCCTCGGAAGAGGACGTAGCACCAGGTCCCGAACCGCTCTTTCACCTGCGGCTGGATGTAGTACCACAGATTGTCCATGGGAGTGAGCACGAACTCCTCCTTCGACAACGGTCCGATCTTCTCGATCTCGCTAGCGAGCGCCCAATGCATGGTCTGATCATCCTGCATCAGGAATCCTTTGACCAGGAAACCTTCGTCCTCCAGCTCGGCCAGTATCGAGCGCAGGTCGCGCATGCGCAGCTCGAACTTCATGAAGCGGGAGAGGTTCTCGGCGCTGAAGAGCCCGAAGTTGCGGAAGAGCAGGCGGACCACCTCCTTCTGTGCCTCGCGCTGCGTGAGCCTGCTTTCGGTCGAGGCGCGAATGCGATTCGCCCCGTCCAGGTAGGTTCGCGAACCTTGGTGCAGCCGGCGCATCGCCTCCTTCGTCCTCCTCTCGCCCACGGGGGAGAGGTCGAAGAGCCTGCGCTTGGAGACCGTCCCCGACTCGATGATGATCTGCAGCAGGGAGCGCATGTCCTGGTCCAGGGGAACGGATTTCGCTTTGGAGTAGAGGGACATATACTCCGAGGTGGTGTAGAGGGTGAACTCCGGAACACCGATGCCGCGGACCAGGAACCCCTGCTCGGCCAGTTTCTTCAACGGTACCTTGACCTTGGAGCGAAGGAACGCGTCCGCCTCGGAGCGCAACCCTCCAGTGGACTTGACCGCCTCCAGGATGTTCCTGAACCGGCGCGAGCGCAGCACGCGCTGCTTCCGGAACACGTAGCTGAAGACCTGATCCCGGGTGAACACCTTGGCCGTGAAGCGACCCTTGACGTAGAGGCCGTTGGTGGCCACGTACCCTCCTTGTCGCAGGATCTCGTCCACCTCTGGAGGCACTTCCGCCGCATCCTTGCCCAATACCTCCCGCAGCCGGACGACATCGTAGCCCAGGAGCTTGTAGAAGGTCATCATGCGATCGATGGCCTCCAGCGCCGGAGCGAGCAGTTTGTCATGGTCCAGGTCCAAGGAGCGGACCTCCACGCATCCGCTCATGTTCCATTTCTCCGCCGCTCCGACCAGGCGCCCTTGGTGCAGGATGGGGAAGACCCAGCCGTCTCCGTAACGGGAGGCGATCTCCGCCCACATCGGCTGCACGGATGGATCGTAGAGCGAGACTATTTTCGTGCCTTCCTCGGAAGGAACGAAGGATTCCAAGCGCTCCGCCTCCTCCGCCAGCAGGTACATCTCAGTGTGCAGTTCGCTCACCGTGATGGTGCTCACTTCCAGCTGGGAGAGCGCCCGCTTGACCTGATCGGGAGAGAAGCCAGTATAGCTGGTCATGGCGAAGAGCGGCACTGGACCGTAGGCCAGTAGGAAGCGGCGCACCAGCTCCACGACCGCGTCCCCATCGAACTCCTTGGCCTCGAACGGCAGGTAGACGTTCTCCCGAGCCCACTCCTCCCCTTCGTCGTACCTCCGCACCACATACATGTTCCGGTCCAGACGGTCGAGGCTCTCCTTCAGCTCCTCCTTCTCCAGGCCGAGCTCGGACATCAGCTGGCGCATGCTCATGCCCTGATAGGAGGCGATCACGTTCAGGATGCGCTGGTCCTGCTCGCCTAGGCCGGCCATGCGATAGGCGGCCACATAGAGAGCTGCATCCTCATCCAGCACGTAGCGGACCCGGGCGCGCCGGAAGCGGCCCAATAGCAGCCTGCCGCTGGTGCGCAGCCGCTCCCAATCTCCCACATCGAAGGATGGCACTCGACGGTGTATGTCCACCGGCATGCCCATCTCCCCGAAGAAGCGCACGCACTCCTCGATGCTCTGGAACGGCCCCTCTCCCTTTCTCCTGCGATAGGAGTCGATGGTCCGGGAATCATAGACCCGCTGGCCCCCGGTCCTCAGGCGCAGGTGGTCCAGCTTGAGCATGTATTGCGTCCGCTCGGAGATGACGAACCTTCCTTCATCCAGGATCTCCTCCGCCGTCAGGGCGGACAGGGCGCTGGCGACCTCCGCCTCCTTTTGTCCGATGACGAAGGCAACCTCATCCGCCGATGCCGGTCCGAACGCCCCCAGGAAGGTGATGATGGCCTTGTCCAGCGCCTCTTGCTTGGAGGAGAGCGATATGCTCCTTCTTCGATAGCGCCACTTGCCTTCCTTGTGCGATACCCGCCCGACCACTTGCATCATTTCCAGCACGTGGAGGGCGCGCAGTGCCTTGTCGACGTCCACCCCCAACCCCTCAGCCACTTCCGCGGCCGAATGCGAGTCGGCAAGAAGCTCGAGCGCCTTCTTCTCTGTCTCGCCCAGCTCTCGGTCCTTGGCCAGCAAAGGGGCGTAGGTGGAGAGGTCCTCGGAGGCGACGTAGTTGATGTCCTCGATGTGGACCGAGGCGATCCTTCCTTCCTCCAGCAGCTCCGAGGCCCATGCATCCACGGTGGCCTTGTCCGGGTCGGAGTAGGGATATACGCTGCGCCCGCGCTCCTTGAAGATGTGCAGCGGGCCGGTGCGCTTGAGCAACGTCACCAGCTCGTCCTTGGTCGAAACGCGTCCGCGCTTCCTGGCGAAGTACGAGACGACCGCCTCCCGCTCGAACTCGAAGCGGTCCAGATCGCCCTCCATCACCCTTTCCAGCACTTTGCGATGCAATTCCTTCAATAGTGCGGACCGGTCCTCCATGAGCACTATGTCCGATATGCCCGCCAGCACGATGCTGTGCGCGAACGGCGAAGGAGCGGAGGAGAAATCGATGCATGCCACGTCCATCTGCCCTTTCTCGATGCCCTCCAACACCGCCCGGGCGTTGGCGAGGTCCATCACGTCCTTCAGGATCTCGCGGTATGTCTCGTCGATGACCGGAACGTGCTCCAGGTTGCGCAGGTAGTCAAGCAGATATCCCGAGCGGACCTGCTGCCGGTTGACGGACACCTCCCTGCCTTTGTAGTTGCGCAGTATCATGAAAGAGCGGGAGGCGGTGTGCCGGAACCTCTGCTTGAATATCTCCGAGTCCTTGATGGCCTTGCGCAATACTCCCTCGAGCTCGTCGCTCTTGACCAGGGAGCGCATGTCGGCCAGGGACACTTGACGCGGCACGCTGATCATGAAGGCGTCGTCCAGCACCGACACGGAAACATTTGAACCGAGCTGCTGGGTGAGCTTAAAGGCGTACGCCCGGGAGAGAGCGTCGTTCACCCTTCTCCCGAAAGGGAAATGGAAGATGACGTTGTGCTTGCCCCCCCGGTCCAGATAGCCTTCCACCGCCAACGTCCGATCGTTGGGAATGAGGTTCACGGCCGAGCGCTGCTCTTTGAAATAGGATACTATGGAACGCGCAGAACCAAGGTCGATGTCGAAATCGCGGCCCAGCCAATCGATGACCTCGTCCTCGGGCTCATCGAGACGCTCCGCCAGTTCCCTCCGGAAACGGGCGATCTCCACGCTGAGGTCGAAGGAGCGGGGCAGCATCTCGCCAGTCCAGGACGGCACGGTGGGCTTGCGACCGGAGGCGGAGCGGGCGAAGGCCTTCATGCCCTTGGTCTTCAGGTATTCGTAGGAGCGACCACCAAGCACGAAGACGTCGCCAGGCGCCAGGCGCTCCACGAATTTCTCCGATAGGTCGCCAACGAAGGCTCCACGCTCGTTCACCACTTTGTAATTGGCCTCCTCCGGAATGGTGCCTAGGTTGAGGAAGTAGATTATGCGCCCGCCCTTCTTCTTGCCGAAGCGCCCCTCATCCTCGTCCAGCCATATCTTCGAGTAGACGCCCTCGAAGCCCTCCCGACTGCCTAGGTAGCGAAGCACTTCCAAGAAGCTCTGCTTGCTCAGGTTGCGATAGCAATGCGAGCGTCGCACCAGATCGAAGGCCTCGTCCGCCTCCCACCTTTTTTCGATGCTCATGCCCACGATGCTCTGCGCCAGCACGTCCAGGCAGTTCTCTGGAATGGTGACACGATCGATGTTGCTGCGATGAGCTGCGCGGCAAAGGACAGCGCACTCGACCAGGTCGTCCATGTCGAAGACGATCATGCGACCTTTGGCGGTCTTCCCATGCGAATGCCCGCTCCGGCCGACGCGCTGCATGCCCTTGGCCACGGACTTGGGCGAGCCTATCTGGCATACCAGGTCCACGAAGCCTATGTCGATGCCCAGCTCCAATGAGGTCGAGGAGACGACGCACCGGAGCTGCCCGGTCTTCAGCCGCTCCTCCACGTCCAGCCTCGTTTCTTTGGCCAGAGAGCCATGATGCGCCTCGATGCTCTCTATGCCCCTTTCCTTCAATTTGTAGACCACGCTCTCTGTCCCGCTGCGGGTGTTGGTGAAGACGATGGTGGAGGTGTGCGAATCGATGAGCCCCTTCAGCAGGTCGTACATGCGGGAGTTCATGACCTCGTAGGAAAGGGTGGTCATGTCCTCCACGGGGCAGAGCACCTTCAGGTCCAGGTTCTTGCGCGTCTTGACCTCGACGATGTTCACGTCCCGCCCCTTGCCCTTGTCGTAGCCGACCAGGAACTGGGCTATGTCTTCAATGGGAGCGAGAGTGGCCGAGAGACCGATGCGGGTGATCTGCTTCTTCACCTGAGCCTGCAACCTCTCCAGAGTAAGGGAAAGGAAGACGCCGCGCTTGGAATCGCAGATCTCGTGGATCTCGTCCACGATGAGATACTCGACCGAGACGAACCTCTCCCGGAACTTGGGAGCGGCCAGGGCCAGCGCCAAGGACTCCGGGGTAGTGATGAGGATGTGCGGAGGCCGCTTGAGCATCCGCTGCCTCTCGGCCTGGGGGGTGTCGCCCGTGCGCAGCCCCACCCTGATGCTCGGCATGTCGACGTGCTCTTTGCGCGCCAGCTCGGATATCTCGCGCAACGGCTCCTCCAGGTTGCGGTTGATATCGTTCGCCAGCGCCTTCAGGGGGGAAACGTAGACGGCGTAGATCTTCTCCTCTAGCTTCCCGCCCTTGGCACACTTGAACAGCTCGTTGATGATGCTCAGGAACGCGGTCATGGTCTTGCCTGAGCCAGTGGGCGAGGAGACGAGCACGTGCTCCCGCCGGTGGATTATCGGTATGGCGTATGACTGCGGTTCCGTGAGATCGCTGAACTTGGAGCTGAACCACTCCGCGATGAGCGGCTCCATGAGGCCCATGACCTCTTGCTTCGTGCTCCTCTTCGCTACTCTCTCCATCTCGTCCTCGATGCCTTGAAAGCGCGATTCATTGGCCATGCCCCTATTACTACCTTTCGGGGAGGTGGGCGGAGCCAGGCGAGCGACCTCTGGCATTCGTTCCTTGAGAAGGTACGTTCGGATGATCGTGAACTCCTTTCGTCGAGAACGATCCGCTTTCTTTGGTCGAGAAACACGGTCGGCCGAGGACGATCGTCCTGGGGGTGGCGAGAAAGGTTCTTATCCCCTTCCAGCCTAATGCGGTGCTTGACTTGAAGCGACCCGCCATCCTGACCATCGCGCTCCTGCTGATGCTGCTGAGCGTTCTTCCTCCGTCGCCAGCCGAGGCTGCAGGGCCGCTCAATCCGTTCTTCATCAGTGGCACAGCGGTCAACGAGACCGGCGTGCCCCTGGTCAACGTCAACGTCAGCGCCACGAATGTCACCACCCACTTCAGCTACCATGCATTGACCGATGTCACCGGGAACTACAATATCTCCCTGCCCGCGGGGACGTACAATCTCTCGGCGGCCATGGTCAACCGCACTGCAAATGTGACATACCACAACGTGCTCGTCGGACCAGGGAACGTGACCGGACTGGAATTCACCCTGAGCGAAGTGCTCGGCCATGTCTCGGGGCACGTCACGTCCGGGGAGGTCGCCCTAGGAGGCGTGACCATCACCCTGAGTGGCGCCAAGGATTATGTTGCCACGAGCACGAACCCCTTCGGCGCCTTCAGCTTCAATGGAGTACAGCCAGGTGCCTACGTGGCCAAGGCGTCCAAGATCGGCTACAACGACAGCTACTACCCCAAACCGGTGGATGTCACTCGCGGCTCGTCCGTCGAGATCACCTTCACCCTCCAACCGCAGTTCAGCCTGGTCTTCGGCCGGGTGTCGCTCGGCGGGAATCCTGAGGAGGGAGTGAAGGTCGTCCTCCTGTCCGGCTCGCAGACGATGAAGGAAGCCCAGACGGACGCCAACGGCAACTATTCGCTCAACAATGTCATCGCCGGCGATTACGTTCTGCAGTTCAGCAAGGCCGGATTGCAGGAACGTTTCGTACCTATCTCCGTGGCTCCGAACCGCGAGCAGCGGCTGGACCTTTCCATGCAGCTGGCGCCGGTCGAGGGGCTGAGGGGTTTCATAGGCGACCTGGACCTGACGCACTCGCTGATGGTGGTCGGCCTGGTCATCGCCATCCTCATGACGATGGTGGCGCTCCTCATTCGGAGCAAGGGGGCCAAGAACCCGAAACTGCTGGCCTTCGAAGGGGATGAAGCTTCGCAACTAGAGAAGAAGGAGCAGAAAGGGAAGGACGATGGGTCAACCGAGTAGGCCCAGCTTCTTCTTCGCCACGGCAACGTTCTTCGTCACCTTGGCATCGACCTCCTTGTAGAGGCTGTTGCCATGGGCATCGATGGCCACGGTCATGGGACCGAACCCCTTCACCGCTAGCTCCCACATCGCCTCGGGCATCCCCAGGTCCAGCCATTCCACGCCTTTGACCTCGACGATGCCTTCCGCGCCCAAGACCGCCGCCCCTCCGGTGAACGCCAGGTAGACGCAACCGAACTTGACCATGGCGTCCACCGTGGGCTGAGACATTCCTCCCTTCCCGATGATGGCCCGGACGCCGAACCTCTCGATGAACTCCGGCTCCATGGTGTTCATGCGCGAGCTTGTGGTCGGGCCGGCCGCCACCACGTTCCAGTGGCCGTTGACCTTCTTCATGATGGGACCGCAATGGAAGATGACCCCCCCACGCAGATCGTACGGCAACTTCCGCCCTTCCCGGGCGTATTCCAAGGCTCGGATGTGCATCTCATCCCGGCCTGAGAAGATCAATCCGTCCAGAGTAACGGTATCCCCCGATTTCAGCTGCCTAGCATCCTTCTCGGACAAAGGCGACCTGAGCTTCAGCAGAATCCCTCCTTTGAGTATTCCACGTGGCCATCTTTGAAGATGCGGGCCGAAGCTCGCCGGGAGGCCCAACACTGCAGGCATATCGCCACGGGCAGGCTGGCAGTGTGCGTGAACGCGTCCTCGATCAGTACCCCTAGGACCGTGGTCTGTCCTCCCAGCCCCATCGGCCCGATGCCCGAGGAGTTGAGCGCGTCCTTCAGCTCTTCCTCGAGGCGGCGCAGGTCCGGGTCCTTGTTGGGCACGTCAAGCCGCCTCAGCAGCGATTTCTTCGCCAACAACATGGCCTCGTCCGCGGTCCCGCCGATCCCCACCCCGACGATGGTCGGAGGACAAGGCTTCCCTCCCGCGGCCACCACCGTGTCCAGGACGAAGGCCTTGATGCCCTTCGCTCCCTGGGAGGGGTTGAGCATGGAGAGCGCGCTCATGTTCTCCGAGCCGGCCCCTTTGGGCATGACGGTTATCTCCGTGAAGTCCTCGTCCGAGGGATGAAAATGGATGTGAGGCATTCCTTTGCCGAGATTATCGCCCGGGTTCGCCCGGGTCAGGGGTTGCACCGCGTTCGGTCTCAGAGGGATCTCGGACGTGGCCCGAGCGACCCCCCGGCGGACGGCTTCCTCCAGATGAGGAATGCACCGACCGGAGACGAAGAACACTGGCAACCCGGTGTCTTGGCACATAGGCAGGGTGCGGCGATCGGCCATCTCCACGTTCGCCAGAATCGTCCGGAGCTGGATCCGTGCGATCTCGCTCGTCTCCTCTTCCTCCGCCAGGCGCAGCGCCGTCAGCACGTCCTCGGGCAAGGAGGTCACCGCCATCCGCAGAAGGTTGATGGTCACGTCCTCCACCAGCTTGGTGGTCCTCATGTTCCCGGGACCAATATTGCCTTGGGTTCATAAGTAGAACGCTCTGCCGGACGACGACGATGGTGTTATTCCGACGTATTGCGCTTCTGAAGAGGGAGAGGCATGCGCATCGAACTGATGCTGATTGGCGACGAATTGCTGACCGGTGAGGTCGATCCCTATCCGACGGAGATGATCAAGACCGTCCGTGCCAGAGGAGCCTACCTCTCCCAGATGGCGGTGGTCGCGGACGACCTGGATGCCATCGTGGCGGAGATCGAAGCTGCGCGTGCTCGAGGGACGGAGCTGCTGGTCGTGACGGGCGGGCTTGGCCCGACGTTGGATGACGTGACCAGGCACGCCCTGGCAAAGTACTTGGATGCGGTTCTGGAGATCGATCCCGAAGCCCAGACCTGGTTGGAGGGGTCGCTGCGGAGGATGCATGGACGTCGGCCCAAAGCCAGCGAACAAGCGTTGCTCATGGCCAAAGTGCCCAAGGGGTCGAAGGCCCTCCGCAATCCGGTCGGGGCGGCCTGCGGCATCGATGCGCTAGCGGGGGAAATGCGCATCCTCTGCCTGCCTGGATTCCCGAAGGAGATGATGGCGATGTTCGCGCTGCACGTCCTCCCTTGCATCGTCTCCGAAGGCCTGGTGGAGCGCGAGCTCCGCATCAAGCTGCGGGAAACGACCATGGAGCCGCTGTTCCAGCAGCTGGTGAGGGAGTTCCAGGTGCGGATCGCTTCCCTGCCCAAGGAGGATTGGAGGGAGAAGGGGAACGTGGTGGTCATCAAAGGAAGAAGGGAAGAGGTGGAGAGAGCAGCGGAGCTCTTCCTAGAACTGGTGCAAGAGAAGGAAGATGAGTTCCTGGACTGATCACGGCACTAGGTAGACGTCCTCCTCGTGAACGAAGACCCGCACCGTCTCCCCGCTCACCTCGAAGTGCTGGGGCTTGCGCACCTCCACGGTGGCGAAGGTCCGGGGATGCATTATCTGCACCTCGCGCTTGGAGTCTGTCAATACCACCGCCTCGTGTATGTCCTCGATCTTGCCGATGACCTTCACTTCGTGCAATTCCATGTTGCCCACGTTCACCGGCTCGTGCGTCTTCAGGTCCAACAACTTGGTGCTGGTGGAGGTAATGGCCATGACCAGGTGCGGCTTCGCCTTGTGAAGAACGACCTCGCCCCTCATGTAGGCCGGCAGCCTGACCAGGTAGGTGACGCGATAGACGTCCCTCCCCTCCTTCTGCGTTACCAGGGTCGAAGACTCCTTGACCTCCGCCCCGAGCTTCTCCGCCAGCGTCTTGGCGATGCTCTTCCCCAAGGAGATGGAGGAGAGGTAGGCGTCCAGACCACCGGGCACCTCCTGCAGCTTGCTGATGAACATCTCCCGGTTGTCGTTCTGGGCCTCCTCCACCCGGGAGGTGATCTCCCCTAGCAGGTGCTGCTTCTGCTTCTCCGTCAGCTTCCGCTCCCGGCCACGGACCTGGATGATGCTCTCGTAGTAGTTGCCGACCATCTTGCTGCAGCGCGGACAGACCGTGCCTTTCAGGCGGACGGTGGTCTTCGCTTCCTCTTCCAGCTTCAGGTCGCTGTACTCGATCGTGGAGAGCACGTGCACGTGGAAGTTCTTGACGTCCGCTTCCTCGATCTTCATTTTCACCTGGGTCAGGTCCGCTCCCCTCTTCGTTTCGATGGAGCGCTTGACCGCGTCCCGGATGGCCTCCGGCAGCGAGGTGAACTTGCGCCACTTGCCTTCGATGAGGTACTCCTCGCAGTAGGCGCACCGGAAGAGATCCACGTGATCTGGAACAGATGTGAACCGATTGTTCTTCAGAAAGCATTCGACGCACAGGCTCTCATAGGTGGAGCCTTCACGCCCGCAGCGGACGCAGAACATCTTACATCTTCACCATCTGGACGTGGGGCACGCCTTGGATCGTGATTACACACTCTTCATTAATCAACCTATGCTTGGAAGCGATGCCTATGGTCTTCTGGCCGACCAGGTTGGCGATGGTGGCCATGCTCAGACGGTTGACCAATGTCTCTTCGTCCGCATCCTCACCCTCGTAGAAAGAGGAGCACACCTCCAAACGCAGCTCGCCTTCCCTGAGACACCGTCCCACCAGGTCCTTGTCGCACGCCGCCACCACGACCTCTCCCCCGCGACGGTACATGCGCACGGTGATCATTCGCCCACCTCGGAGGCCAGCTTGTAGTACCCACCCGAGGGCTGGAACACCTCTCCATTGTCAAGAAGGCGCTTGAGCAGGGTCCTTACCCTTTCCTCCGGAACGCCGTCGTTATCGGCCAGCTGGATGAGCATCTCGATGCTGATGCCCTTCTCCCGGTCCGCGTTGTGCTTGATCAGCTCCCGTATCACCACGATCTGCTCCCGCTGCGACCGGGAGATGCCAGTGGCGATGATGTCATAGTCCAGCATGCCATCCTCGCCCGCGATCTTGCCCAGGTAGTATTCCACGATCTGCACCGCTCTCTGAGCATCGCCCAAGGTGACGGCCTTGCTCAGCCTTGCCCGGGCGCTGGCCTCTGCCAATCTGACGTACGCTTCAAGCTGCCTGGCCGTGATAGGAACGGATTTGCCTTCGCCCTCTCCCTGCTTGCGTATCCGCAGGTAGTTCTCGCTGATGAGCTTGATGGCGTCGTCGCTGAGGATGGGTATGATGCGTTTTGAGTAAGCCACGTACTTGCGGAAGAACTCCTTGGAGAAGAAGGGCTCCAGATTCTCTGTCTCCTTGAGCATCCTCTCCAGTTCCGAGGCCTCGACGTCCGAGAGGTCGTCTCTGCGGAGGATCTCGCCCCGGCGGTGCACGCCCAGGATGTGCTTGGTGATCCTGGCATCCTTTTCGGCCTGGGGCTTGTCCGTCATGGCGAAGATAAGATCGAAACGGGACATGAGCGCTGGAGGAAGATCGATCTGGTCGGCGACGAACTGCGATTCCTCGAACCGCCCGTACTTTGGATTGGCGGCGCCGAGGATGGAGCAGCGGCATTGCAGCCGGGCGGTGATGCCGGCCTTGGCCACTGAGACGGACTGACTCTCCATGGCCTCGTGCATGGCGCTCCGGTCTTGATCGGTCATCTTGTCGAGCTCGTCAATACTGGCTAGCCCCTGGTCAGCCAGCACCAGCGCCCCCGCTTCCAGCGTCCACCGGCCCTCGCCGAACTCGTCCTTGACCGCCGCGGCGGTGTTGTGCACTATGAAATCGTTCGCCACGAAGGTGTGTGACCCCTCGACCGTCAGGTCGTAGACGTAGCTCGGCAGGTTCTCCCGCATCTCGTGCTTGTCCTGCAGCCTCATCCATTCTAGTCCGCCCTCGTTTCGCAGCAGCACCTCGTCCCCCGGCATCAGGTCCGAGGAACGGGAGAAGGCATCCGCCATGCCGAAGCGGCGCGCCTTGACCCGGGTCTCCGGCGTTAGCGTTATCCTCTGCCCACTGGCCGCCACGAGTTCCACAAGAAATGAAGGGGTGTTTATTCGCCATATGGACTTGAGCTTTCGAGGCTCGGTCGGACCACCCCACACCGAATCCACCACGTGCCCGTTGCACGCCTCCGACCACATGCCCGGCTTGATCTCCTTCGGCTTACGAAGCTTCGTTTCCACGAACTTGCCTATCTCGATCGGCTTGCCGTCGACGATGATCTTGGTCTCGGGATGCACGCACAGGCCCGCAGCGGACGATGACTTGCCTGAGGCGTAGATTCCCCTCGGCGCCATCTCCGCCATGTAACGAAGGATCTGGGAATTGTGAGAGATGATCTCATTGGTGACGAGGTTGTGCACTCCCTCGACCTCGAGATCGTATACGTAGGGCTCGGGGGCATCGATCTCCTCCTTCCTTAACAGCACGTCCCAGTTCAGGCCGCGTTTCAGGCCATGGGTCTCGTCCGGACCGCACTCCCCTCCACCGGTGGCGATGGCGATGTGCTGCCCTTCGTAGATGAGCGAGGCAGGCCGGAACTGAATACGAGGTCCGTTCTGCACGAACAGGGGGTGGGTGGGCGTGACGCACAGCTTCCTTCCGCCTTTCGTGGTGATCTGGAGCATCTTCTTCGGAGCGGTGCGCTTCCAAACTCGAACCGCTTTCGCAGGCTCTATCGCGCCCCGGCTGGAGAAGGCCATGACCTTCAGCTCGATAGGCGCGTGCACTCCGTCGTCCACCTTCTCCACCGGGCCTTGGACCAAGCCTTCATCGACAATGTCCCTTATCGGCCGGGATGAGCAGTCGGCCAACATCACTTGGGCTTCCCCGGTCACGCACTTGGCCACGCCCGGATCGCCGACCAGCAGGACGTGGATGTCCCCTCTGATCTTCGTTCCGTCGTCCAGGGATTTGTGCACTCCGCCGAAGAGCTGCAGGGCGATGGCCTCTTTCTCCTTGTCGTAGCCGTAGATGGTGGGCGATATGGAGGCGATGAAGCGCTGGAAGAGCTCGGGATCGCGCGAGACCCGCAGGATCTCCAGCTCGTCCTCCTCGCTGATCGCCACCTCTTCGTACTCCTGGGTCTTGAACTCCACGGAGAGAATGTCTAGGTTGATGTCGAAGAGGGTGGACTTCTGCACGGCGCCTTTCTGCACCGAGCGCACGACGCCGTTGAGAATGACCCTGTCCCCGGGCGAGATAGCACCGGCCAGATCGTCCTCGATGTAGCCGGTGAGCCTCTCGGGCTGCGCCCCTCCCCTCAGTCCCTCTGGATTCTCCTGGATCTCGATCTTCTGCGTATCCACGTACCTGGAGTCTTCCGAGAGCAGCTTGAACTTGGTCGAGGAGGTGGTCTTTCCGCAGCCGCCTTGATCTCGATAGCACTCCAACGGCTCCTTGAAGTACATGCCCTCCTGCGGCTCTCGGATGACGAAGCCGCATCGAGCACACTGGAAGAAGGCGTCCGTGATCTTCGGTCGTACCTCGGTGGCCTTCCTTGCCAGCCCTTCGACCGCGATCAGCTTGCCCAGGTGGTCCGCTCTGATCCTCCGGATCTCGACCTTGCTGTCCTTTGGCAGGCCGGTCAGGCGCAGGTTCACTTCCACCTTCTCCCGACCTGGAGGCACGATCTTGCGCACCGCCAGCTTTCCGAGCAGGAGGGCTTTGAGAGGATGATGCAATAGGTAATCGGCCATGTCCGGGTCGAACATGTCCAACTCCGCATAAGGGATGAAGACGCTCCGCTGCTCTGGGTAGAGGTCGGCGACCTCGATCACCTTGACCCTCTGCCCACTGGTCTCGAAGAACTCTTCCCATTTGGCGATGAGGTCCTCATCGGTGTAGTCGGACGGCAAAAGCGGTCACCTCGGCCCGCAGCTAGAGGCGGGGCTTCCAATATGCGCTTCCCTAATAAAAAAGGGATAGGTGGGTGTTGGCGGGGTGTTGTCTGGTCGCAGCATCTGGCATACCTTCGATCCATTACCCTGGTCCGCCGCCTACTGGCGTTCGCGCCCTGATTCCTCTTGGGGCTGAACGTAGTCTAATTGGATTTTGACCACCTCCGCGCTCGTCTCAGCTTCGCTGTAACGCTCCAATGGCTCGGCGTTCAAAAGCAGGAACTGCTCCCCCCAGGAGAACTTGCGCATGACCAGCCTCGCCTGCTCCTTCTCCCCCATGATATACAAGGCGGCGGCCACGGCTTCCGCGCTGGTGAGCCTCAGCGGCCTGCCCCAATTGACCGGATTGGCGGCCAGCAGGAAGGGGAGCGCCCTGGAGAACGCGCCTTCGCGGACGGGAGGGAAGCCCTCGATCCGGTTCCAGGAGAGGTCCATGACCACCAGGCCGAAATGCCTCGCCTTGGAGGTGTCCTCCTGGGAAAGGGCCTTCTCCGCCAGGGGGTTGAGGACCACGCTCCCTCGGGGGATGCTCTTGAACGATGAGAGGGGCTGGGCCAGCTTGAAGCGCAACATCTTCTTGGCGGTGCACTTCTTGGGATCGCACTCGCCCTGGTCGTACACGAAGATGGGGATCATGGCGCTCGCTCTCCGAAACGTTGCATTATCCAGGCGCGGATCTCGTCCCGGACCCGGCGGAACCTCTCGAGCCTTTCTTCCATCAGGCCTTCGACGATGGCCGGATCTTCGAAGCGGTGGTGAACGAGTTCCGCTCCACCGGGGTAGATGGGGCGTTGTTCACGTGCGGAGTCGCAGACGGTGACCACGACGTCGAAGTAATGGTCGAGCATCTCCTCGATGTTCTCGAAGCGCTGCCGGGAGATGTCCGCGCCGACCTCCGCCCTGACATCGATCACCAAAGGATGGACCTTGTCCGGCCTGGTTCCGGCGCCGAAGGCTTCGTACCGATCGCCATAGAGGTGGTTCAAGAAGCCTTCCGCCATCTGCGAGCGGATGGAGTTGCGGGTGCAGATGAATAGCACTTTCCTCCTTGTGCTCTCCACCTGCGGCGACTTCCACATCAGCCTCGCTCTGTCCTTGGAGCGGATCGCCCGGAGCGGCTCCCTCTTCGTCACTTGCTCCCCCTTCTGCTGACCTGAGTCCTGGACGTGCTGCCGCACTTCGGGCATTTGATTTTGGCGGTGTCGCTATAGAGATCGGCGGCGATGGGCCGGAGCAAGGAACCGCGTCTGGCACTGAACTCCTTCCCGCATTTAGAGCAAAGGTAGGTCGTTCGCGGCACATACCACGAGGCGGTGCGTATCAACCCGATGAGGGTGATGATGAGCCACAGATACCAGTAGGTCGGAAGAAGTAGGACCGCTGCCGCTGCTATGATTGCGATATAGGCGATGAGGAACGTCGCTCTGAGCCTCGTCCGTCTCTTCGATCCCTGCGCGTCTTCCATGTTCTCTCTCTTGGTATGGAACGCCCCGAGATAAACCCGTTCCCGGGCCCGCTAGGTTTATCGGTCCATTCCTCGCTAACGTGCCATGCCACCATGATGACAAACCCAGCTCTGATGGGTGATGACAGACGGGCGAGCTGAGTGGCGTCCTTCGGGACAAGGTTTATTTTGGCGACAACCCATATACGGCCCGGTGGATGGGATGCCTACTGGATATGATCTATTGCAGCAGAGTGGAGACTTTCGAAGGCACTGGCTCAAACGGATTGCCGCCGGGTCGATTGACGCGGCCATCGTAGCAGTGCCGATCTCCTTGGCATTGGTGAACGTGAGCTCAGCGACGAGCGTGCTGTTGGCTGGCGTATTCTCGGGCGTGGGCTGGTTCCTGTACTCTGCGATCTTGGAAGGCTGGTTTGGGCAAACCATCGGGAAGAAGCTGCTTCATCTGCGGGTTGTATCCATGGGCGATAAGGGGCGGTTCCATCAGGCGGTGGTGCGGAGCGTGCCCAAGGTCTTCTGGTATGCCTTCCTTCCCTTCGATCTCTTCGCGGGCCTGGGCATGGAAGGGGATCCGAGGCAGCGCTGGTCGGACCACGTGGCGAATACGACCGTGGTCTGCTACCAGCCGTCCGCCGTGAAATTAAAGAGGAAGAAGTTGCAGGAAGCCCAGACCTCGGATGCCAAACCTATGCACGAATGAGCCTTGGACGAGAACCGCCCTCAGTCTTTCTTCTCCACCCACCACACCCAGCCGCCTTTCTCCTGCGAAATTTCACCGTTGATTAGCCCTTGACGGCGCATCCTTGCCAGCTCACGGACGATTTCATCTGGGCACTGGCCAACAATGGGATCCAACGCCCTTTGTATCTCCTCGGTGGTCATTTCCTGATCCCTGAGGGCTCGGATGATTTCATCATATAACTTGGAATATGGCATATTTGAATGGCGGCTCTCGGTCATCAGCAGACACCCTAGGACACTGAGTTGATAATAGGATTGCCTTTCGTGTGATTGTCGTTGCCAAGAAGAGCAGCCAATAGAAAATCGGATGTTGGGGGGATCGCCCCCCAGAAAGGGTTTGCGTCAGGATGCCCTGCTCTCGCCTAGCCGCCGGTGAAGGTCAGGGTACCCATCGAGTTGCTGGTGGGGATGTACCTCAATAGGATCGTGTAGCTCACTGCAGTCGTGCCGTTCACAAAGAAGTAATCGCCCGCTCCCAGGTATGTCGCGCCTGACTTCGTCCATCCAGAGGCGGTTATAGTGGGGGTCACGATTATCGTGATGTCCGTTTGCTTAACCGTCGTGGATGTGATTGACACGATGGATATCCTATAGTTGCCCGCTGTGGGTTCCGCGGTCTTGGTCAGTGCAATCGATGGCGTGTTGCTTCCGCCTCCCGAGCTGAAGCCCATGACCATGACGTAGAGCACCGCTGCCAGTACCACGGTTATTGCCACCATGAGGATGGTAGCGATGACCGGGGACACTGCCTCGGCGTTCTTTCTCAGCTTCCAAGTTTTCTTCATTGTTCAGTCCTCCTAACGTAGGGTCGTGCCCTACAGTGAGTAGGTCATTTGTCTGTTGCCTTTTATAAATATTGCTATCCCAGAATCATTCCGACAACATCCTGCGACGATATCTGGAACCTTGAAATTGTCGTCGCTAGGACAATCGAGGTCCTACGAACATCAAATCAAATCGTCAACGTATAGTCGCACACCAGTGCCAGCATCTCCTTGACCTCCGGTTTCAGGGAATCGGGCAGAGAGAGCACCACCGGATATGCCTCCCTCACCTTGAGGGAGTTGAGGAGCACGGTGAAGAACTCCGAAAGCATCTTGATGTCGTTGTGGATGGCGAAAGAGTTCACGGAATCGATAATCACCAGCGCCTTCTTTCCCTCGTTCTGACGGGCGAAGTACTCAATTTTCAGCACCACATACTCCAGCATGCTCGGGCTCTCGACGTGGGCCACCCTCTCCCCTGGCTCGATCTTGCCCATGAGGGTGTGCGAGATGCAGTCCACGAAGCGAACGTCCTTGGTATCCACTTCCAGCGCCACGAGGGCATTGGATAGGGTGGATGATGGGACCGAGGCAGTGATGTAGAAGCAACATAGACCCTTGCGAGCGCTGAAGTCGTCCACCAGCCCACGGATAACATCGAAGTAGCTATCGACCTTCAGCTCCAGCGCCACCGCCACCGAGGGGCCGATCTCCTCCAGCTTCGCGGCCACCTGCGCATGCAGTTCTTCGGCCATCAGCTCCCTCCTTTCAACAACGGGGTCACGAGTACACCGTACGATGTAAGATCGATCACGTACCTGGCCCGAGAGTGACTGGTGCCTTTCATCTTCACCACTTGCATGGTGCGCAGCAGGTCCCCCTTCCGGTCCAGGTTGCCCAACAACACGATGCCATCGGATACAGCTGCCAGCACGCCGGACGTTCCTCGGCTGGAGACCAGCATGGCGGTGCAGCCTTCCTTGTACAGCACCTCGCTCAGCCGGGTGAGGAGGATGGCATCCAGCGTCTCATCCTTCACGTCCGTGAGAATGGTGTCCACGGTATCGATGACCAGGCGCGTGACCTTGGCGGTGGATACCACCTTTCCCAACGCCCCTACCAGCTTGTCCACCGCCGCCTCGTCCATCTGCGTGGGCGAGACTCCAGCTGACCTCAGGACCTCTGCCAGCTCCAGGATGGTGATCGTGCCCTTCTTGAACATCGCCTCTTTCAAGAAATCCAGCCGCGGGATGTTGGAGAGGAGCTTCTCCTGGCCTTCCTGCGTGGTCACCATGATCCCGATCTCACCGTGGACCGCTCCTCGGGCCAGGAACTCCATTGCCAGGGTGGTCTTGCCCGTGCCCGACGGACCGGTCACCAGCACGATATTGGAGGTGGGGATGCCCCCGCCAAGGATGTTGTCCAATCCATCGATGCCGGTGACGCATCTACCTCGCTGCGCGCTAGTGGCCATCGCTGGAGTCATGCCACGGAAGGATTATTAGGGTTTGCAGTGCCCCCCGGAAAGGATTATTAGCCTCAAGCCTTCTAGCGCGGTCATATGCAACCAGTGCTCCAAGTGGCGTTGGACCTCATGCATCTGAAACGCGCGCTCGCCATCGCGAAGGAGGCGGTGGCAGGCGGGGCGGACTGGATCGAGGTCGGCACCCCCTTGCTGAAATCGGAGGGTTCGGAATCGCTCCGAGCGCTCAAGAAGGCGTTCCCCCGGAACACGTTGGTAGCGGACACCAAGACGCTGGACGTAGGCGGATTCGAGGTGGAGATCGCCGCCAAGGCCGGCGCGGACATCGTCACCGTCATGGCCTTGGCAGACGAAGGCACGATCTCAGAAGCATGTCTGACGGCCAAGCGTTACGGCGCCCGGGTGATGGTGGACCTGATGAACGTGCCCGCTCCGACCAAAGCGGCCAGGCGGGCTGAGGAGCTGGGTGCGGACCTCGTCTGCCTGCACGTGGGCATAGACGAGCAGATGAGGGGGCTGGTCTCCGCGGCTAAGCTGGTGCGGGAGGTGTCCTCTGCCGTATCGGTGCCCGTGGCGGTCGCCGGAGGCATCAATGCCGGCAGCGCGGGGAAGATGGTCTCCTCGGGCGCGAGCGTGATCATAGTGGGCGGGGGAATAATCAAGGCCGAGGATGTGCGTTCCGCGACCGAAGCCGTGAAGAAGTCGATGACCGGGGCGAAGGTCCCGCTCCAGCTCTCAAGGAAATACGCCTGGGAGGAGCTATTCGAAGCGTTCTCAAGGGTCTCCACTCCCAACATCGCCGATGCACAGCACAAGCGAGGGGTGATGTCCGGGATCCATCCCCACATCGCCCACGGACAGAAGATGGTGGGACGGGCGCTGACCGTTCTCACGGCCAACGGGGATTGGGCGAAGCCCGTGGAAGCGATCGACCGGGCCAAGAAGGGCGATGTCATAGTCATCGACGTGGGAGGGAGCGATGTCGCGGTCTGGGGGGAGCTCGCCTCCTGGAGCGCCAAATTGAAGGGAGTGAGCGGCGTGGTCATCGACGGGGCCGCCCGGGACATTGACTCCATTCTAGAGATGAGCTTTCCGTGTTTCTCCAGGCACATCGTGCCGCATGCCGGCGAGCCCAAGGGATACGGGGGCATCGGCCATGAGATCGTATGCGGAGGACAGACGGTGCACGTGGGAGATTGGATCGTCGGGGACGAGAACGGGGTGGTGGTTATCCCCCAGGAACATGCGGTGGAGGTGGCGAACCGCTCCGTCGACGTGTTGGAACGCGAGAACCGCATCCGCGAGGAGATCAAGCGGGGCGGAACCTTGTCCAGCGTGCAGGAGCTGGAGAAATGGGAGCAGGTACGCTGATCAACCTCCACACGCACTCGCATTTCTCCGATGGCTGGTTCTCCCCTCAGGAGATCGCGGCCAGGGCAGCGGAGGGTGGATTGACGCACGTGGCCATCACCGATCACTTCCAAACCTCCAAAGTGCCTCGATGCCTGACCTCGAAACAGATGGACGGATACTTATCAAACATACGCGACCTGGACCGGAAACATGATGGCGGGCTACGGGTCCTGGCAGGCGTGGAAATCGACACCTCTCCCGAGCGCTGCGACCTGCGCTCATTGCCTGTAGGGGACCTGAACCGACTGGACCTGGTGCTCTTCGAGTATGTGAACGACGAGCAGATGGGCGGGACCACGCTGAGTGAGCTGGACTGGCTGCTCAGCCGCCTGAAGGTTCCTTGCGGCCTGGTGCACGCGGATATCGTCCGAGTGTTCAGTGGCATTACGCCTGGCGAGGTGGCGGACCTGCTGCAATCCTGCGGCCTCTTCGTGGAGGTGAACACCGCCTCCTTGTACAAAAAGAAGGGCGTTCCGTACTACGAGAGAGCGGAGGAGCACTACCGGGCCTTCAAGAACAAGGTCCGAGTCTCCGTGGGCACGGACGTGCACCGCCTCATCGACGAGGTGGTGAACGTGGCCAAAGGCTACCAGTTCCTCGAACGCTGCGATCTGATGGATATGCTTTTGCTCTGAGATGCTGACGGCAACAGAAGAAGGGGAAAGGCGTTTCGCGGGGCTCAGAACTGACCCATGTCGTTGGCCATGTTGCGCAGCCTGGCCACCCTCTCGCTGGTCGGCGGGTGGGTAGAGAAGATGCGCACCAGACCACCGGCGGAGAACGGGTTCACGATCCACAGCCCCGCGGACGCGGGATTGCCGAATTTCAGTGGCTTGCGGCGGTTCTCCTTCTCCAACTTCTCCAGTGCCCTGGCCAGGTACAGGGGCTTTCCGATGAGCCTGGCCCCTTCGGCATCGGCCTTGTACTCCCGGCTGCGGGAAATGGCCAGCTGCACCAGCAACGCAGCGATGGGCGCGGTGATGGCCACCACGATCATCAGTACTCCGGCCCCGTTGTCCCGGCGGTTGCCGAACATCGATCCCCAGAGCGCCCAGCGCGCGGCGAAGGAGATCGCTCCAGCGAGCGTGGCGGCGATGCTCATGACCAGGATGTCCCGGTCCTTGACGTGGGCCATCTCGTGCGCCAGCACGCCCTCCAGCTCCTGGTCGTCGAGCAATCTCAAGATGCCCTCCGTCGCCGCCACGACCGCGTTCTTGGGGTTGCGGCCGGTGGCGAAAGCGTTCGGGGTCTCGGAGGGCACCAGAGCGATCCTCGGTGTGGGAAGGCCCGACTGGTCGGCTATCTTCTTCACGGTCCGATAGAGCCTCGGGGACTCGCTCTCGCTGACTATCTTCGCCCTGTACGACCAGAGCACTATCTTGGATGAATAGAAGTAGGATATCATGTTCATGAGCGCCGCGAAGGCCAGAAAGACCACCGAGCCGATGATCCAGCTGCCCATAAGGTAGCTTCCCACTAGCCAGCCAACGACGGCGAACAACGCGAACATGAAGACGAAAAGACCCAACATCCTCAGGGTCGATCCAAATGCTCCCATATGTTCACCTCTTTTCCCACTCATGAAAGCGCTGCTATTTAACCCTAATTGACCTTCTACAAAAGCGTTGCCATGAGCGACCTGAGGTTGGGTCTGAGCGGCCTGAAACCTCAGACCCCCACGAAGGCGACCCGCCTCCCGCTCTGCCGGGCGACGATCTTGCCCTTCTTGACCAGCTCGTCCAGCATCTGAGTGAGGATGTCCTCGTCCACGCCGGTGATGGCCAGGAGCTGCTGGATGGTCTGCCCTCCTTCCGACTGGACCGCGGACATTATCTTCTCCCGCCCCCGCTCGATCTTCTCCCGCGCCTCGGCCTCGCGTATCTCGCGCTCCCGTTCCACGGCCACCCGATCGAGTTGAGACCGCATCATCTCCAGACCGCGGCTCTTGAAGCGCTCCACATCGAACTGCAGCAGGTCCTGCAGCTCCTCTGTGTCCAGGCCAGCGTCCCTCCAGCGGGCCATGCGCTCCTTGTATCCCAACTGCTGTCCGGGTAGCGATTCCAGCGGCCTGCCAACGGAAGGCTCGTAGATGAACCCCTGACCTTTGAGGCCGGCATGCAGCGCCTCCAGCCTCTCGATGCCTGCCGCTGCGTCGGGGACCTCGGCCTCAAAGGTGTTCGTCCCCCTGGCCCGGACGAAACCGAACCCCCGCAACAGCTCCTCGGCCTCCTTGGGCGATCTTCCCTCACTGGAGTATACGATCTTGACGTACGCCTTCATCTTAACCCCTCCGTGGCTCCGACCTCGATAATTTGTATGCGATAATTAACTTTTGGCTCAACTTACAAAAGCCAAGAGGTGCATGCCTCGAGCTGGACTTCTAGGTGTGAGCGTGGCCGGCGAGACCGAGTTCATGATGTCGCGATTCCGCACGTATTACGTGGAGCGCCCGCCACCGCCTCCCGATCGCTTCGGTCGCCGGGAGTTCGGGTTCATGTTCTTCGACAAGAGCTTCGTGCAGAGGCATTTGGCGTTCCCGAAGAAATCGGAGCTGCATGCCTTCCTGAAGGAACGCGTGCCGGCTCACGTCTACTACTCCTCCGCCTATTATGAGATACCGGACGCAGAGCGGATGGAGGACAAGAAGTGGCTCGGCGCCGATCTCATCTTCGACCTGGATGCGGACCATATCCCCGGGGCGGACCAGCTGACCTACACCGAGATGCTGGCCCGGGTGAAAGCTGAGATGATCCGCCTATTGGACGAATATCTCCTGGGCGACCTCGGGTTCGATGAGAAGAAGGTGAAGGTGACGTTCTCAGGTGGACGGGGATATCATGCGCACGTCTTCGATCCCCGGGTGCTTTCGCTGCGCTCCCACGAGAGGAGAGAGATCGTGGACTACGTCACCGGCACCGATCTGAGCGTTGATTGGCTCGTGCCCGAGGAGGCCCGGGTGGGCATCCGGATCAAGACGGGCAGCCGGTCGCTCAAGACGCGCGTTCTGCTGGGAGAGGACCGGGGCGGCTGGCGGGGGAAGGTGCGCCCGGGGCTCATTTCCCTTCTAGATGAGATGGAGGGCCTGGGACCGAAGGACGCGATGGTCCGATATAAAGCATTCCAGGGCGAAAGGGAGGAGGTCGTCACCGGGTTATTTGAGGATCTGTTCCAAGGAGCTCGTGGGAGAAGGGGTCGGGACCTCATACTGACGAAGGGCAATCTGGCCAACGTCCGGGACAAGCATCAGACGGCCTTCCTGCGGCTGGTGGACATGGACCTCAAGCCTCGGCTGGCAGGTGAGGTGGACGAACCGGTCACCAGCGATATCAAGCGATTGATCCGCATGCCCCATTCCCTGCACGGGAAGACAGGATTGAGGGTCGTCCCTATGCGAAGAGCTGACCTAGATGAGTTCGAGCCTCTGCGGGACGCGGTGCCGGACACCCTCACGGATGAGCCGATCAGGCTGCACATGAACCGGGATGTGGACGTCGCCCTTAGAGGCGAGAGGTTCATCCTCCGGGGGGATGTGGATGTGCCGGAGTTCGCCGCCCTCTTCTTCATCTGCAGGAGGGAAGCGACGCTCTCCGGGACCGATTCTCTGGATTAGACCGTGGGCGGCAAAAGTATTTATCTGGAGGCGAGCATTTTTCGCTGGGATTCATGCTCAGTGGAAAGGATGAGTTGGCAGGCGGAATACGCATGGCGCAGGTGCGCCGAATAAAGAAGTACCTATATCTTGTCCAGATCGCCCTGACCCTCATCATACCGATCTTCGTAATACTGGCCGAGGGTCGCGCCAGCCTGGTGCCTTTCTACTTGCCGATCAACTCCTTCATCTACTTCGTTCTCCTGATGGTGCTGATAATCGCGGTGGAGTCGTTCTTCTTCAAGATCTTGGAGATGCGGCTCATCCGCTCCGACAGCACCAGATACTACGTCGCCAAGCGAGCGATCCGACGGGCGCTGCTGGTGGCCATCGTCTCCGCCGTGGTGGTCTTCCTGCTCTGGGCCCCCTTCGTTTCCAAGGCCATTGAGGATTCCTTCGCCGCCGAAGGAAGGATCAACAACACCGGCGGCCATGCTGCGACCGCCTATGCAACGTTCTATGACCGCGATCCGCTCGGGCTGTCATCCGTCAACCACATCACTGTAAACGCCAATTCCGGAGTGGCGCGCGTCTACGTCGTTTCGGAGAAGAACTTCAATCACTCCAAGGACAACATCTCGCTCCTCGTCCAATACCGCATCAACATCTATGATTACGAGGCCAATCCAGCTCTTAGTATCGAAATAAAGAACTTACCCTACGGGAAATACTACATCGTCCTGGATACTGTGGAATCGACGGCCACCAGCATCGACTATTCCGTGCATCCGGCGTTGTCTCCCGTCTTCCTCAGCTACGTGCCGTTCTTCGCGCTCATGTTCATCGTTGCCTACGGGGCCTGGATAGCTTATTTGATTCCGATGAAACGTAGGTATTCCTCCGGCGCGATCTACACCTGAAGGGCGCAGCAGCGCTCTGCGCGCAGGACTTCGAACCCTTCCGCGACGGCCCACTCCACTGTGGCCGGGGAGGGCATGGCCATGTGCCTGATCCCCAGAAGTACCGCTTCTCTCTCCAGTCGCCGGCGACCGCGGGGACGCATGCACCCCAGGATGATCGGACAGCGGGCTAGCATCGTCGCCTCCTTTATCGCTCGGAGCACTTCCTCGTCCGCCGGTGGCTGGCAATCCTGCAGGGGCGTTCCCGGCGTCGGAAGGAAGACCAGGAGCACCAACGACCGGATGGGATACCGGGCGGAGAGGCGGATGCTCTCCATCGCGTCCTCGTTCCCGTCCTCCAGGCCCACGGTCACGTGTGGCACCACCCCTTCCGCGCCGGCGTCGAAGAGCGAGGCGAGTGTATCCTCGTAATCCTCCGGGTCCATCGGCGAATGGAGAACCCCCTGGATGACCGCCCTCGTCTGGTGAACGTCCACGGAATAGCAGTCCGCTCGCGAGCGTACCAGCGCCCTCGCTTCCTTGATATCGAGCATGCCGGTGTGGATGTTCACCTCCAGTCCGTATCGCTCTTTCGCTTGGCGCACCGCCTCCACGAAAGGCAGAAGGGGCACCCGGCCGCGTTGGTCGCAGCCGCCGCTGAGCAGGAATCCTCTGCCCCCTCGGGATGACAGTCCCTGGGCGGCACGAAGGAGCGCCTCGGGCGTGCTCACCTTCTTCATCCCGCGCAGATAGTGCCCATGGCAGTGATCGCAATGCAGCGCGCACTTTTCTCCCGTGACCGAAAAAGAAGGAAAGCCCTTGCCTGGATAGTAACAATGCAAGGTGCGGCCAAGCGTAAGCATGTGCCCCTCCAATCAGCAAAAGCTTTATTCGTAAGTTCCGCTTCTGTGGCGGAAGGCATGCATATGAAAGCGTTCAGAGCTACCGGTGCCTATAGGATCAAAATGGGAGAGTACCGCAACGACCTCCAGGATTTCAAGGTGGAGATCGCGGCCGCGGATGAAAAGGCGGCGGCGGAGAGCATCTACTCCAACTTCGGCTCCAGGCACAAGGTTACGAGGAAGGACGTCCTGATCAAGGAACTCGTGGCACTCAAGGACGATGAGATCACTGACCCGGTCGTCCGGCACCAGGTCGGTGGTGGTCCCAAGTGAAGGAGGATGAGATCCGCCAGGCACTGGCGACCCTCGACCTCTACCGGGCGCAAGCGGAGACGCTGGCGGAACAACAGCAGATCGTGCAGCTCTCACTAGAAGAATACTCCCGGGCCAAGGAGACGCTCAGCAAGTGGAAGGACGCGTCCGTAGGCTCGGAGATACTCGTCCCCGTAGGAGGCAACTCCTTCGTCTTTGCCAAGGTGGGCTCAAGCGACAAAGCCCTGGTCGGAGTGGGGTCCGGCCTGACGGTGGAACGGCCGGTGGAGGAAGCGCTGAAGACAATCGAGGCGCGCCTCGCGGAGATGACGGACGGACTGAAGAAGATAGTCGACGGTCGAATGGCCGTCGAATCTCGGGCTCAGCAGCTCACACAGCTGGTGCAGGCCGAGTACGATCGCCTGCAAAAGGCTCAGGGCCGGTGAGGTTCTTTGTTCGAGGCGCTCAAGCGTCTCTTTACCAAGAAGAAGAAGGATGAGCCCCTTCCCGAGAAGGCAGAGGAGGTCGTAGGGGACTCGGGCAAGAAGATCGACGTAGCAACCATGGACGAGGTGCTCTGGAGCCTCGAGCTCGGGTTGATGGAGGCCGATGTGGCGCTTCCCGTGGTGGAGGAGATCAAGCGAGAGGTGCGCGCCGATCTGGAAGGCAAGCGCGTGGACCGCCGCTTCTCGGTGGAGGACGCCGTCCGCCTGGCGCTCAAGAACGCGGTGGAGAATGTGCTCAAAACGAACACTTTCGATTTTGACCAGTTCGTTATCAAGCACGATAGGCCGGTGGTCATCATGTTCGTGGGCATCAATGGCACGGGCAAGACCACGGCCATAGCCAAGATCGCCCATCGCCTGCATAAGATGAACCTGACCACGGTCCTGGCCGCCGCGGATACTTTCCGCGCCGGGGCGATCGAGCAGCTCAGCATCCACGGGGACCGGCTGGCCACCAAGGTCATCAAGCACACCGCCGGGGGAGACCCGGCAGCGGTGGCCTACGACGCGGTGGAGCATGCAAGGGCGCGCAAGAGGGACGTCGTCCTGGTGGACACCGCCGGGCGCATGCAGACCAACGTCAACCTCATGGACGAGATGAAGAAGATCAAGCGCGTGGCCAAGCCGCATCTGATCGTTTTTGTGGGCGACGCGTTGGCGGGCAACGATGCCATCGAACAGGCTCTTGCGTTCGACAAGGAAGTGGGCATCGATGCGGTGGTGCTCACCAAGATCGACGCCGATGCCAAGGGGGGAGCGGCATTGTCGATCGCGTACACCATCAAGAAGCCTATCGCATTCCTATCCACCGGTCAAGAGTACGAGGAGATCATCAAGTTCGACAGCCATTGGATGGTCGACAGGCTTTTCGCTTCCTGATCGTTCGAATACCTGGCCCAGGTGCCACCGGGATCAACTGATCTTTCAGCGGATCGTGCTGGAATAGCAAAGGCTGGCCATGAGCGTGGCGAACACCTTGGCGTCATTCACCAGGTTGTCGATGCGACAGTACTCGTTGACGGTGTGCGCCATTTCGTCCACCGTCTCCCAGGCATAGGCGTCGTGGCCAGCCAGACGGAACAGGTTGGCGCACGTTCCCCCACCGATGCCGCGGGGAACGACGTCCACCCCGCGCACGCGCTTGATGGCGCTGGCCAGGCTGTTCATGGCCACCGAATCGGTGTTCGAGGGCGGCCCGCTCTTGGTGAACTGCTCCGGCTCCACGCTGACCTTGGCCCCGCTCCGGTCCTCGAAGACCTTGGCCGCCATCCTCACCGTCTCCAGCACTTCCTCGGCGTCGTATTGCGGAAGCACGCGGAAGTCCAGGTAGAAGGTGTCCTCCCCGGGCACGGTGTTGATGTTGCCCACCGTCTGCAGGCGCTTGGTCGGCTCGAAGGTCGACCCCGGTGGAAGGAAGGCCGCGTCCTGCATGCCATACTTGGCGTTCAGATGCTCCAAGAGGAAGTTCATGAGCTGGTTGCCTACCTTCATGGCATTGATGCCTTTGCTCGGAGTGGAAGCGTGGGTCTGTCTCCCCTGCACATGCACCTTCAGCCAAATGATGTGCTTCTCCGCCACTTGGACCACGCTGCCATCGCTGACCCCGTAGTCCGGAACGTAGATGAAGTCGTTCTGGTGGAACACCCCCTCTCGGATCAGGAACTTGATGCCCTTTTCACTTCCTACCTCTTCGTCCGAGACTATGGCAAGGGCCATGGTGCGCTCGGGCTCAAGACCCATCTGGTTGAGCGCCTTGGAAGCGAATAGCGATGCTATCAGCGCTTGGCCGTTGTCCTCTGCCCCCAGGCCGTAGAGCTTGCCCTCCACCACCTTGGGCGAGAAAGGAGGGTAGGTCCATGAATCCAGATCTCCAGGAGGAACGGTGTCCATGTGGGAAACCACCCATACCGCCTGCTCTGATGCCCCTCGCTTCCGGGCGACGATGTTGGGTCGGAGCCGCAGCCGCACGCGCTCGTCTAGCGCGTCAAACATCTCCACGTCCTCGTAGCCGCACTTCTCTACCAGCTCCCTTACGAAGCGGGCGCGCTCGAACTCCCCCTCGCCACCGCTCCCCGGACCGATAGCAGGGATCCTCAGCAGCTCGGTCAACGCCTCCACCATGTCATTGCGGTAGCTTTCCACTGTCGCCAAGAGCTCATCCAAAGACGGCATTCTGAATCCCAGTGATGCATAACTTATGCATTATTAAATTTAGGGTTGCCACGGTGGGGGGGCGATAATCTCGTTCCCATGCCTGGTGAAGCGGACGTTGGCTCGCGGGTTCTATCTGGACACGATCATGGAGACCGCGTTTCCCCCGCCCAGGCAGAGCGTGGCCAGGCCGGTACGAGCGCCCCTGTCCACCATCCCGTGGAGCAGGGTGGTCAGCACTCGCGCTCCGCTGCAGCCTATGGGGTGGCCCAGGGCGACCGCGCCCCCGTTCACATTGAAGCGATCGTCAGGCACGCCCAGCTCCTTCTTGACCGCCACCGATGCCGTGGCGAAGGCCTCGTTGTGCTCGAATAGCTCGATGTCGTCGATCTTCAGATCCAGCTTCTGCAACAGCTCCCGCGTGGTGAGTATGGGCGCCTCCATGATGTACTTGGGCTCGACGCCGCCAGTATGATACCCTTTGATGGTCGCCATCGGTTCGATGCCGTGCTCATCCGCGTAGCTTCGGGAGGCGATCACCAGGGCCGACGCTCCGTCGCTCAGCTGCGAGGCGTTCCCGGCGGTCACCACGCCGTCGGCCTTGAAGGACGGCTTCAGTCTCGCCAGCGCCTCCATGCTGGTGTCCGTCCGGATGCCCTCGTCCGCCTTCAGCTCGATGTTGCCCTTCTTGGAGGGTATGACGTAAGGGATAATCTCCTTCTCGAATCTGCCCGCGACGGTGGCCGCTTGCGCCTTCATGTGGCTCTGGTAGGAGAGGAGGTCGGCGTCCTCGCGGGACACGTGGAAGCGCTCCGCCACACGTTCCGCGGTCAGCCCCATGTGCATATTGCTGAAATGGTCCCACAGCCCATCCAAGACCATGGAATCCACGATCTTGTCGTCGTTCAGGCGGTAGCCGAAGCGGGCGTTCTTCAGCAGATAAGGCGCCAGGTCCATGCTCTCCATGCCTCCGGCCACGATGACCTGATGCTCGTCGGAGCGGATGGAGTTCGCCGCCAACATCACGGCCTTAAGGCCGGAGCCGCACACCTTGTTCACGTTCAACGAGCCGATCTCCGGTCGCAGGCCCGCCTTCATGGCCGCCTGCCGCGCCGGGTTCTGCCCGATGCCAGCGCTGAGGACGTTGCCCATTATGCATTCCTGAATGTCCTCGGGCTTGAGCGTGGCCCGACGCACCGCCTCTTTGATGACGACCGCACCCAGTTCCGGCGCCGGTACGTCCTTCAACGTGCCACCGAACTTGCCGATGGCAGTCCTAGTAGCGCTCAGGATGACGACTTCTTGCATGACCTTGCCTCCGATGATGTCGAATCGTGCGGTGGTCCCGAACGCCGCACCAGTGCCTTTCAACCAAGTGTCCGTATATTAAATTGTCGATTAGTATGTTCGACTTAAAACGTATAGCGATTGGCCCGCTGCCTTTTGAGGGGTTTGGAGAGGTGCCGCCTGGAACAGACCGGGGGCTCGTACCATCCAGGCGCGATGTCCCTTGCCTCGCTAGCGATCTCGGCCGCGGATGAGGGCGCCTTGCGGCCGCAGGACTTGCAGCGATATCCCCCTGCCCTTCCCATGGATTGCGTGCTCTTGTCGCAATGATGGCACCGGGGATTGGAGCGTTTGACCTTGACCTCGGCCTTGGATATCAACTGCAGCTTCTCGATGTTGAGGGTGCGGGGCCGCTCGCGGAGCTCTCCGAGAAGCCTTACCTCGTCCCCTGGTCTTAGCTTCTTGACCACGTCCCGGAAGGAGCGCGACGGTTCGTAGGCCGCGCAATCCAGCTTTCTTCGCCCCTGCGCTTCCACCTGGAAGATCACGTGGCCCCCTTCGATCGCCCGAGGAAGGCTCGCCACCGTTGCCAGCAACGAATATGAGCGATTCGGAAGCAGCTCTTTCCAGCGGCGGATGATGTGGTCGTCCGTTCCCTGATTGGTGATGAAGAGCAACCAGCGGTCCTTCTCCTCAGACCTGATGGATGCTAGGGCTTCGACAAGCTCGTCCGGATCCTCTCCCCTGATACCGAGGAGGATGGGGCAGGGGGAGTGCGGCGCGATGGCCACTTTCCCCAGCCCTTTGTCATAGTTGTTGAACGTGGATGGGAAGCATTGGTCCAAGGAGCGGACGTCGTCGGTGCTCACTTCGCGGGGTGTTCCCCAGCGGTCCCTTTCACGGTAGGCTAGCACTTCGAAGGTGCGATCGCTCGGCCGCCAGGCCATGGCCGCCGCTGCGCCAATCACTCCCCGGCCGCCCTCCATCTCCAAGGTCCTGGCCCCGATGCGCCGCAGTTCCTCATCCACATCGCTCCGGGGCACGATCCCTCGCACCGCCTCCCAATACGATCGCGGTCGCGGCGGGCTGCGGCTGACCACCAGGCCGGGACTGGCGCCCTCCTTGATCATGGACCAATGCTTGAGCTGTTCCCCGGCCGTTGCCAGAACCTCTTCCGGGTCGGGTTCGCGCGCCAGGCTCTTGAATGCGTAGATCGGTTCCTTCCCGATGCGGCCTACCAGCCTCCTGGTGCCCCGACCTTTTCCGAAACGCAGGCACAGTGCCCCATTCCCCCGGGTCTTCCAGGGGACGCCGGGATTCAACCGGACCAGGCGCGGCCAACCGATCAGGTCCAGATGGGACAACGAACGCACCACCTCCGTGGCTAGGAACGTGGTGCACATCCAGCTGGTGGAATCGGTGTCGTCAAAGGCTACGTACATCTGGCCCGCTGGTGTGCTACGGTGGGGGGGTGCATAATCCTTTTGCTTGCGCCCGGGGCGGACACGGTGTTCATATCACCTTCCGGATCTCCCTTACGAACAGGAACAGGCCGTTCTCCCAGGAAACGTCCGCTTGCACCTCGACCAGAGACCCCGTGCTAGGCAGATCCTCGATCAGGCGGCCGGAGACGAACGCCAGTACCTCCGATCCAGAGGCGTCTCGAAGCGCGAGGACGCAGCCGTTCTCCCTCTGACGGACGTCTTGAAGCAGGCACACCAATTGAACGTGCTCGTCCTCTGGCCGTATCTCGCTCATCAGATTCACTTCCCTGGGCGCGTAGTCGCTGATGAAAAGGAGAGCGATGACCACGATTGAGGCGGCGATGAAGAGTGCCCGGACCGGGAGTGCCGCGTTCACGTTCCTGGAATCCGGTTCCGAAACGGGGCGTGCTCTCTTACCCTTAGACTTCGGAGGGGAAAGGAATGAATATGGGGGATGGGAATCCACCGAGACATGCCGAAGCCCGTCCTGATCGAGCATGCGGGTAAGCTCTCCTTAGCCGCGGTGGTCGTCTCCGGGTTCGTGGCGGTGGTCGGTTTGGCTGACCTTACGACCCAAGCCCTTGGATTGGGGGGTTGGGCCTATTGGATGGTGCTCGGCGGGATGCTGGCGTTCCTGTTCGGGCTCTACCAGTTCGCCTGCCACCTACGTGACCTGCGGGACTTCAACGCCTTCATGGCCGAGGAGAGCAAGGCGACCTTCGTTCGCAGCTTGGACGACGTCGAATATTTGGCGTGGAAGCTACCATCCAAATGCGAAGAACGGTTGGTGGAGAAGAAGAAGCAGTTCGGGGTCAAGTGAGCCTTGTGGATCGGTTCGGGTTTGGATGCTTCGTCCCCGGGGGGGAGGCCCCTTCGTTTCCTGTGGAACCTGCCCTCGCCGGTTAGACGGCGCCCGCGGGCGGCCCGAGGGGGCGCTGCTGCTTCGTTTTGGCAGGTTCGTTGCCTATCAAACGATAGGTTCCTCCAATCCGCTCTACCGAATCGATGGTCTTCTGCAGGTCGCGATCACGCAACGAAACTGCGAGTTCGATCCTCACGTCGCGCTCGATCCTTTCCACCTCACCCAGGTCGTAGAGGTATGACACGAGGCTCTCTGCTTGGTTCGTTGACGGCAAGGAGAGGCTGGCTTTGTTGGGATAACTGAATCGTTCCATGATGGTTCTCAACAGTTCGTCGACGCCCGCCCCGGTCGTGGTCGACGCCCACACCATTTCGCTATAATCCATCGATGCTCCGAACCGATTCCAGTCGACGCTCTTCTCTTCAGATATCATATCTGTCTTGTTCATGACCAATATGATTATTTCCGCCTTGACGTCCGGTCGCAGCACGTTCGTGGACGCGTGAAGTTTCCTCTCTATCTCTTCCTCTTTCTCAGAAGCATCTACAACAAGGAGGACAAGGTCCGCGAGATAAATCTCTTCGATGGTGCTCTTGAACGATTCGATGACGAACGGTGGCAGGTCGTGAAAGAATCCGATGGTATCAGTGACCAGTATCTCCTTTTCGGTTCCTTTGAGCCGTCGGGTGGTGGTCGCTAGAGTAGAGAACAGGGTAGAGTCGACAAAAGCGTTCGCGTCCGTTAGAACGTTCAAGAGGGATGATTTTCCGGCATTAGTGTAGCCAGCAAGGCTGACGAGATGTGCGCCCTTCTTCCTTCTCTGCTTCCTTCTCATCTCCGAAGAAGAAGAGATCTGATCCAATTCAGCGTCTATCTTCACCATCCGTTTCTTGACAAGATCGTAGTAGACGTCGACAGCGTATTCGCCACCCCCCAAGAAACCGGGGTGCTCGCCCGCCTTTGCGCTGTGTATCCATTCTTTGAGCAGCGGCACCTCGTACTTCAACCGTGCGCGCTCCACTTGCAGAACGGATTCTTTTGATGATGCATGGGTAGTGAAGATGTTCAGCACCAGTCTGATTCGATCTACGCACTCCACCTTCAACGCGTTCTCTAAGTTGTAGTGTTGGGACGGTTTGAGGTCTCCATTGATTAGGACCCCGTCGACCCCAGTTTCCTTTAGGAAATCAACCAGGTCCTTGAGCTTGCCCTTTCCTATAAAGGTCGATGGTTCTGGTCGGTCCCTTCTTTGGATTATCTCGAAAACCACCAAATAGCCAGCGGATCGGGCGAGCTCTTCCAGCTCGGCGACGTCCTCGTTCAAGGTGATTAATCCAACGCGCCCTCTGTCCACCGATCTCTGCATCGCGGTCCCGTTTCTCCCTGAACGACATCGAGACTGATGGTAATCGAGCTTCCGGTATGTTTGGTGTGTGTGCGAACGAGCCGCGTTGAATTGGCTCCCACGACAGGAGAAGTGGGCTGGTACCGGGTCATCAGCGGTACAGGGGACCGTCAAAAAAGCCTCCAAGCCGCTGGTCGGCGGTTCTCCACTGGAAACGAAGGGGTGGGGGTGACCGGCTCGGCCGCCGAGATAGCAGAAAAAAGGACGATGGATACCGCAACTCCGATAAAAGTAAGGTTCTTGTATCAGAGCGCTTCTTTTCCACTGCAACCCGGAGGGCCCCCGTCCCCTTTTCCATCGGATATGAAGGGGCGGGGCACCCGTGTCTTGGGGGGCGATTGTTGGGGGAGAGCTTTGGAGGACAACGTATTCCAGCAGTATCTCAAGGGCAAGCAGATCTTCAAGCGCAACCGAGAGGTCCTCCGCCCGTCCTACATCCCGGACGAGCTGCCGCACCGGCAACAGCAGATCAATCAGCTGGCCTCGATCATGGTGACCGCACTGAGGGGCGAAAGGCCCTCCAACGTGCTCATCTTCGGCAAGACCGGCACGGGCAAGACCGCCTCGGCCAAGTTCCTGGGCAACGAGATAAAGAAGGCCGAAACCTCGCTGAACAAGGTGACGTTCCTCTACATGAACTGCGAGGTGGTCGACACCCCATACAGCGTTCTGCAGAACATCGGGAACCAGTTCATTCAGGACTTCGACCAAAGGATACCATTCACCGGGTGGTCCACGGAGCGGGTGTACAACATCCTCCGGGAAAAGCTCGACGAGCAGGAGCGGGTGGTGATCATCGTTCTGGACGAAATCGACAAGCTGGTGTACAAGAGCGGCGATGACGTGCTCTACCACCTATCGAAGATCAACGACGACCTTTCCCAGGCGCGGGTCTCCCTCATCGGCATCTCCAACGACCTCAAGTTCACAGAGTTCCTCGATCCGCGGGTGAAGAGCCGCCTGGGGGAGGAGAAGATGGTGTTCCCACCCTACAACGCGGAGCAATTGCAGGACATCCTGATGCAGAGGGCGAGGCTAGCCTTCGACGAAGGGTCACTTGATGCATCCGTCATCCCACTTTGCTCGGCCCTGGCCGCGCAGGAGCACGGCGACGCGCGGAGGGCGCTGGACCTGCTCCGCATAGCGGCGGAGACAGCGGAAAGGGGGAACGAGGACCGAGTGACAGAGGCACACGTCTTCAAAGCTAAGAACCGCATCGAGCTGGACTGCGTGACCGAGGCGGTGAAGACCCTGCCTACGCAATCCAAGCTAGTGCTGCTCAGCATCATCGTCAATGAAGAGAAGAACAACGGAAGGCTGACCACCGGCGACGTCTATGGAACGTACCGGGACATGTGTAAGTTGGTGGGCTTGACCTCGCTCACGCAGCGCCGCATTACCGACCTGATCTCGGAGTTGGACATGCTGGGCATTATCCATGCCCGGGTGAAATCGTTCGGGCGCGGAGGTCGGACCAAGGAGATCGAGACGGCGGTGCCCATCGAGGAAACGAAGCACACACTGGAGGAGGACGAGGGCCTCCAGATGCTGAAGAACTACAGGCCGAAGACACAGACCACGCTGATGTAGGCCCCTATCTCCTTCTCTTCTTTCCATGTCGGTGGCCACCGGCGTGGCTCTTGTTTTTTCCCGCTGACTTCTTGCCCTTCTGCGGCTGCTTCTTCGGCTCTGGCTTGGTGGGGGGCTCCTCAGGAGTGGGCGCGGTCATTTCGTCGTCACCATCTTCCTTCTTGCCTTTGCACTGGCATCGCAGATGCAGCTTCGATTTGAGCCAAGCCTTGGCGTCGATGCCCTTGCGTTCCAGAATGACACCGCCGACATCAATAGCGATGGGAATGCCGATGATTAGGGCCAGGCAGACGAAGAGGTCGGTCTTACTGTTCTCCGGTACCTTGCCTTCCGGGGAGGGGCCGGTGATCCAGAGCTTGAGCAGACCGAACCAGGGCAGCTCTCCCCGGGCCACACCCTCTATCCACTCCACCTTCACCGGCTCCCGACAGATGGATGCCATGGGGCTCTGGTCCACGACTCCGTGGTTGTTGTCGCCCAAGGTTATGATGCCCCCGTGGGGCGTTACGCTCTGGCTTGCGAAGTAGGTGAGAATCGACTTCAGGTCGATCTTGACCGTCACCTGATCGTATCCAATCCCGGTCAAATTCACCTGGGTCTTGAGATCGTACCAGGTCTTGGGGGCGTAGGCTACGCTCCACATGCTGGCGGGTACGTCCTTCAAAGCGGGAATGTCAAAGCTATTTCCAGTTTGGTTGTATTCAACCGTGCACAGCGCGCGATGTATCACGGGGGTGCGCACCGGCGTGCCGAGCGGACGATAGATGACCACGTCCCCATTCTCCGAGTAGGTCTGGTAGCCATCCTTTACGCCGTCAAGGTAGGTGCGGATCTCTCCCAGTCCCGCGACCTTCTTCATGATGACCAGGTCCCCGGTATCGATGACGCCGATGTAGGAGGTGGTGGCAGAATGCTGCATGGAGTTCGACTCCACCACGACCAGGGGGGGCCAGATGCCGCTGTATGCACAGAGGCCGACCACGATCAAGAGCACGATCGCCCCCGCGATCAGGAACACCCGGAGTCGCTTCAGCACTCCGATCACTCGCTGGACCGCCTCGGGCACGGCGGCTTCATTGCGCATCTTGCTATTTATATGTGCGGTGATTGCCAGCTGGTCAATTGCCACTCCGACGCCGGTCGCCAACGCTCCGGCAAAGGTTTTTGAGGGGAGGAGAAGCTCACATCTCAGATGACGCGGCCGGACAACGACGCCTACTTCATGAGCATGGCCGAACTGGTCTCCTCCCGATCGACGTGCCTCAGACGCCAGGTCGGAGCGGTCATCGTCAAGGAGAAACGAGTGCTTTCGACCGGTTACAACGGCGCGCCCAAAGGCATCAAGCACTGCGCCGAGGTAGGGTGCGTAAGGCAGCAGAACAACGTGGAGTCTGGCACCAGGCACGAGCTATGTCGGGGAGTGCATGCGGAACAGAACGCCGTCATCCAGGCGGCGTACTTCGGGGTGAGCATCAAGGACGCGTCCATCTACACCACCAACTTCCCCTGCGTCATGTGCGCCAAGATCCTCATAAACGCAGGCATCCGGGAAGTGGTTTACAGGGACGACTACATCGACGAGCTCTCCCGGGGCATTCTGAACGAAAGCATGACGGTCGTACGGCGTGTCTAGGGGTTGCAGCGGAAGCACCGGAATCGTAGGTATTGATACGGTTCCCGGAGCTCCATGCTAGGGTGCGGTCCAGATTTCTCAATTGTTTACTAGTGTTCCCACAACCTGCGCGCCCGTAGCATATTTATATTGACACAGTATTCCCGACTCACCTTCGGGGGACAAGCCTGTGAGTAGGGCCGAAACACTTCTAAAGATCAAAGAGGCCGAAGCCAAGGCGAAGGAGACAATCACCGAGGCAGAGGAGAAGCAGAAGGCCATCGCCACATCCGCCCGCCGCGATGCTGTGCGGATGGTCCAGGACGCGGACGACAAGATGAAGGCGGAGTTCGATTCCGCGCTCGCTCAGGAGAAGGCGAGGATCGCCAACCAACGCGAGGACCTCCTGTGCAAAGGTAGGGAAGAGGCGGAGCGTCTCAAGTCGAAGGCGGCCGGCAACGTCCCCAAGGCGAAGGCACATCTCAAGGACCGCTTCGAGAGGACTATTGATGCTTCTTCCTGAGCAGATGACGAAGATCCTCATCGTGGGATCCAAGGACCGCTTCAAGGAGACCATCGACGAGCTTTACCGGCTGGAAGCGATCCATCCCATCGATTTCTCGTCGGAAGAGGCGGGCTTCAACCTCGGTTCGCCGCTGCCCGTGGCCTCGGAGGCCTCTCAGAAGCTGCTCAAGCTGCGCGCGGTGGAGAAGGACCTGGAGGTCGTGGCCAAACCGCTCAAGGACAAGGTCGAGACCTCCCGGATAGACAAGGAGATAGATGACGCCATCATCTCCTTGGAAGCGGAGATATCTAGCGCGGTGGAGACGCGCAACCAGATCCAGGGGCGCATGCACGAGCAGGAGAACCAGAGAAAGCTGCTCGAGCCGTTCACCTCATTGCCCGTGGACCTGGACCTGTACCGGGGGTACGAGAGCATCGCCGTCTTCGCTGGCATGGTCCGAACCGATCCCGAGGCGCTCATCAACGAGGCCGTTCACGAGTTCGAATTCTTCAGATCCACCGACGGCAAGTTCGTGGCCGTCTTCGTAAGGAGGTCCGAGGCAGCGGAGGCACAGCGCGTGCTGGCGCAGCAGGGCTTCACCGAAGTGCCCGTACCCCCTGGCAAGGGCAATCCCATGGACGTGGTCAAGGGTTTAGATAAGGAGATCGAAGCGCTGACCGCGGCGTTGGAGGGGGCGGAGGGCAAGATCGCCAAACTGCGCGAGAAGCACGAAACGTTCATCCTCGCCTCCGAGGAGCATCTAAGCATACAAGTGGAGAAGGCAGAGTTCCCCCTGCGGGCGGGAGCGACGGCGCACTCCTTCGTCATCGACGCCTGGGTGCCGACCAAAGCCCTCGCCGAAGTGCAGAAAGAGCTGCACGACAAGCTGAGCGACGACGTGCACGTCGAGGTACTGGAGAACGCCCCTCGAAAGGAGCATACCCACCCAGAGGAGGCGCATCCGGGCGTGGCAGAGGGACACGTTGTGGAGGAACCCCCGGTCAAATCCTCGGCCAAGAAACCGGTTTCCAGGTTCACGTTCCTCACCGAGCTCATCTCGGTCCCGAAGTACAACGAGATCGACCCGTCCAATGTTCTGGCGATCACCTTCCCATTGTTCTTCGGGCTCATGGTCGGGGACATCGGCTATGGCATACCGTTCATCATCCTTGGTTTGCTCGGGCTGAAGAAGGTGCGAAGCAACGAGTGGAAGACCATCTCCACCATGCTATTCTTCGGTGGCATTTGGGCCACCATCTTCGGTCTATTCTTATTCGGTGAAGCTTTCGGGATGCACTTCGCGCCACAATGGGTGGTGGAGCCAGGGGAAAACCTGGCGCATCTGAAGGCGCTCTACCCCTACGGCAACGAGCTTTCTTGGTCGTCCATGCTTCAATACAACCTGCCCCAAGATCCCTTCGGCATACCGATGGGACTACTCAGCAAACTGCACGACGTGAAGATGCTGCTCTACATCACCATCTGGATCGGCATCATCCACCTGTTCATCGGTTACGGACTGGGCTTCTTCAACGAGATGATGAGGCACGGGGTCAAGCAGGCCGTCTTCCACAAGTTCAGCTGGATATTGATAATGCTGGGCGGCGCGTTCATGCTCGTCTTCATTCTGGACCTCCTCGTACTCAACAAGCCCGTGGGTCTCGACGACACGCGATTCCTCCTCGGACTTGGCTTTCTGCTCCCCGGACTCGCCATTGGGCTCGTTGGAGAGGGCGGGAGGGCGCTATTAGAACTGCCGGGGCTTGCGAGCAACATCGTCTCTTACACCCGTCTCGCCGCCATCGGCATGTCCAAGGCGGGAATGGCGTTGGCGTTCAATATGATCTCCATCGAGATGCTCGCGCCCTCGGGCGGGGTGATGCTGGTCTTCGGCATCGTCGTCTTCGCCCTTGGGCATTTGACTATATTCGTCCTTGCTGTGCTGTCCGCAGGGCTGCACTCCGTTAGGCTCCATTATGTCGAACTGTTCCAGAAGTTCTATACTGGAGGCGGGTCGAAGTTCGATCCGCTGAAGATAGTGAGGAAATACACAGCAGAAAGGTAGGTGAAAGGAAATGGCAATAGAATCGGGCATGATTGCGATTGGCGCGGGATTGGCGGTAGGAATGGCTGGGCTTGCCTCCGCGTGGGCGGAGAAGGACATCGGTTCCGCCGCGGTGGGAGCGATGGCTGAGGATGAGAAACTGTTCGGTAAGGGCCTTATCCTTACCGTCATTCCCGAGACCATCGTCATCTTCGGGCTGGTCATGGCGATCCTGCTCTGGACCAAGATGTGAGCGCCCTCGGGCATCTTTCGTGAGGCCTGTTCATGGCGCTGGACAAAGTAGTCGGAGACATACTGGAGAGCGCCAGAAGGGACGCCGACCAGCTCATCCGATCAGCGGAGAAGGAGAAGACATCCATCCTCCAGCTGGCGCAAGAGAACGTTGCCAACAAACAGAAGGAGCGCGACAAGCAGCTCGAGGAGGCGCTGAAGCGCCTGAGGCAACAGGAGACCTCAAGCGCGGAGCTGGAGGCGAAGAGGATCATCCTCAACGCGAGAAAGGAGCTGCTGGACCGTGCCTTCCGAGAAGCTCTGCAGGACTTGGCCAAGATGAGCGACGCCGAGAAGGGGCAGCTCTACGGCCGCATCATGGCCCGGGGTAGCAAGGTCATCCCCAACCCCAAGGTGTATTGTCCTAAGGGCGAAGGCAGGCTGTTGTCGGGCATACCTGGAGTCGGTTCCGCGCAGGAAACGGACATGGAGGCCGGCCTGGTGCTCGAATCCATGGACGGAATGGTCCGTCTCGACTACCGGTTCAAGACCATCCTCGAAGGGATCTGGGAGAAGGAATTGAAGAACGTGTCTAACCTCTTGTTCGGGTGAAGTGATGTGGCCCAGCCTGGGTAAGAAGAAGGGGAACTATCCGTACGCATGCGCCAGGGTCAAGGCGAAGAAGAGTCTTCTCCTGACAAAGGACAACTACCCCAAGTTCATGCTGATGGACCTGAACGAGATCGGGCGCTTCCTGGGCGAGACCCAATACAAGACGGAGATGAGCGAGCTCGCTTCCCGCTGGGACGGCGTCAACCTCATCGAGCTGGGCACGAGCCGCAATCTGGCGCGCATGTACACCGAGATCCTCGGCTTCACCCAGGGCGAGCTTCAGGACATGATCGTTTCCTACCTGGGACGGTGGGATGCCTGGAATATCAAGACCATCCTTCGCGGCAAGTACTATGGCGCTTCATTGGAGGATATCCGCGAGGACCTGGTGGCCGCAGGCCGATTGAAGGAGGACGACCTGAACGCGCTGATGGCCCCGGGGTCGATACCCGAGGTCCTTGACGCGCTGAAGCGCTACGACATGTCGATACCCGAAGATGTGCGCGCGGCCTATGACAAGGAGGGAACCCTCTCACCGCTCGAGGACTACCTGGATAGGACATACTTCGAGAAGCTGTTGCAGGCGGTGGACCCGAAGCGCAAGCCGGAGCAGCGCTTCTTGAGCTACGTGCGCCGAGAGATCGACGCCACCAATCTCATGACGCTGCTGAGGTTGAAGCTTGAAGGCCTGACGGCCGACAAGATCGTGACCTATCACATCGTGGGCGGGGAGGAGCTCAACCAGAAGGAGTTCGCCCGCCTGGCAGCGGTGGAAGGGTTGGAGGCGCTGGCCTCCGAGCTGTCCAAGTTCTCCTTCTACGAGCATATCAAGGACTCGCTGGAGGTCATGAAGCAGACCAAGTCCATGACCGAGGTCTCCCTGGCCATGAAGCGATACGCGCAGAAGCAGGCCGAGACCTTTTCGCACGTGTATCCGCTGTCCGTGCTTCCTATCATCGATTACATGATTCGCAAGAAGAACGAAGTTGACAACATCCGCATCATCGCTCGGGGCAAGGAGAGCGGACTGGATGCGGAGCTTATCAAGAGACTGCTGGTGATCTGATGGACATAGCTGTGTTGGGGAACGAGGAGTTCGTGCTCGGTTTCAGGCTGGCGGGCATCAAGAGGGTGTACACCGCCGCTTCGAAGGACTACGAGCAGAAGATACTCGAACTGCTGCAGGACTCCTCCATCGGAGTGCTGGCGGTCAGTTCCACTGATCTTGACATTCTTAGCGTGATTGCCCGCAAGAAGGTGCTGGACAGCATCGCACCGGTGGTCGTGCCGGTGGGCAAGGGCGAAGGGGACCTTCGTGAGAAGGTGAAGAGAGCGATTGGCGTTGACCTGTACAAGACTGAGAGGGGTTGAAATGGCGAACCTAGGTGAGATTAGCAGGGTAGCAGGCCCTGTGGTGACTGCGACCGGGATTACTCCAAGGATGTATGACGTCATCCTAGTGGGCAAAGAGAAGCTCATGGGTGAGGTCATCAAGATCGTGGGGGACAAGACGGTCATTCAGGTGTACGAGGATACCTCTGGCGTTCGGCCGGGAGAGCCGGTCGTTTCCACCGGCATGCCGCTGGTGGCCGAGCTGGGACCGGGGCTCTTGGGCTCGGTGTACGATGGTATATTGAGACCGCTCCCGGAACTGATGAGGGCCATGGGCAACTTCATCACCCGAGGCGTCACCGCCCCCACTCTGGACCGCAATGTCAAGTATGCCTTCGCCCCCGCGGTCAAGAAGGGCGACAAGGTCACCCAGGGCATGATCCTCGGTACCGCGCCCGAGCGCTCCATAACCCATCGGGTGCTCGTGCCTCTCGGCGTCAGCGGCACGGTGCAGGAGATCAAGGCGGGCGATTTCACCGTCACGGACCCCATCGCCGTCATCGATGGAAAGGAGATCACCATGATGCAGAAGTGGCCGGTGCGCTTCGGTCGCCCGGTCAGCCGGAAGCTCATGCCGGACATCCCCCTCTTGACCGGCCAGCGCATTCTGGACACCCTCTTCCCCATCTCCAAGGGCGGGACCGCCGCCATACCTGGCGGCTTCGGTACCGGCAAGACGGTCACGCAGCAGCAGCTGGCAAAATGGTCCGATGCGGACATCGTGGTCTACATTGGCTGCGGCGAACGAGGCAACGAGATGACCGAGGTGCTCAGCCTGTTCCCGGAGCTGGAGGACCCCAAGACCAAGAAGCCGCTCATGGGCCGAACGGTGCTCATCGCCAACACCTCCAATATGCCAGTGGCGGCCAGGGAAGCTTCCGTGTACACCGGCATGACCGTCGCGGAATACTACCGCGACATGGGCTACGACGTTTCCGTGATGGCCGACTCCACTTCCCGTTGGGCGGAGGCCATGAGAGAGATCTCCTCCCGCTTGGAAGAGATGCCTGGTGAGGAAGGCTTCCCCGCCTACCTCTCAGCCCGCCTGTCGGAGTTCTACGAGCGCGCCGGTCGCGTGGACGCCTTCTCGGGCAGCCAAGGCTCGGTCTCCGTCGTAGGAGCGGTCTCCCCGCCTGGTGGCGACCTGTCAGAGCCAGTCACTCAAGGAACGCTGCGCATCGTGCGCGTCTTCTGGGCCCTGGATTCTAAATTGCGCGAGCGCCGGCACTTCCCGGCCATCAACTGGCTGACATCCTACTCGCTGTACACTAGCACCCTCGACTCCTGGTACCGCACCAACGTGGCCCCGGACTTCCCGGAGCTGCGTGCTTGGGCCATGGAGGTGCTGCAGAAGGAGGCAGAGCTGCAGGAGGTCGTGCAGCTGGTCGGTTCTGACGCGTTGCCGGAGGAGCAGAAGCTGACCCTCGAAGTGGCGAGGATGATCCGCGAAATCGTCCTGCAACAGAACGCCTACCATCCGGTGGACACCTATTGCCCGATGAGTCGCCAGTACCAAGTGATGAGGACCATCAAGCGCTTCGCCGACCTCTCCAAGAGGGCGGTGGAGAACGATGTCATGGTGGACGCCATTGCCAACATGCCATTGCGTACCAGGCTGGGCAAGTCCAAGTTCGAGGAGACAGTGGACAATGAGCTGGAGAGCATCCTCAAAGAGATGGACAAGGCCTTCGAATCACTGGGAGGTAAGTAAATGGCCGTAAGCAAGGAGTACAGGAGCATCTCACAGATCGCCGGACCGTTGGTCTTCGTGGAGAAGACCGACCCGGTGGGATACAACGAGATCGCCATCGTCACGCTGCCCAACGGCGAGGAGCGCCGGGGTCAGGTGCTTGATTCATCCAGTGACGTGGTCGTCATCCAGATGTTCGAGGGCACCGCGGGCATCGAACGGTCCGCTGGCGCCAGGTTCACCGGCGAGACGTTGAAGATGCCAGTGTCCCAGGACATGCTGGGCCGCATCATGTCCGGTTCCGGAGAACCGCTGGACGGAGGCCCGAAGATCACTCCCGAGGACCGATTGGACATCATCGGCTCGGCCATCAACCCCTGGGCCAGGGACAATCCGCGGGAGTTCATCCAGACGGGCATCTCCACCATCGACGGCATGAACACATTGGTGCGGGGGCAGAAGCTGCCGATATTCTCCGGCGCGGGTCTCCCGCACAACGACATCGCGCTGCAGATCGCCCGCCAGGCCAAGGTGCTTGGCAAGGAAGAGGAGTTCGCGGTGGTGTTCGGCGCCATGGGCATCACCAACGAAGAGGCGCAATACTTCATGAAGGACTTCGAGCGGACCGGGGCGCTGAAGCGCGCGGTGGTGTTCATGAATCTGGCCGACGACCCGGCCATCGAGCGCATCATCACTCCTCGGCTGACGCTGACGACGGCCGAGTACCTGGCCTACACCCTGGGCATGAACGTGCTGGTCATCCTCACGGACATCACCAACTATTGCGAGGCCTTGAGGCAGATCGGTGCGGCGCGTGAGGAGGTCCCCGGCCGCCGGGGATATCCTGGATACATGTACACCGACCTGGCCACTTTGTATGAGAGGGCGGGAAGGATCAAGGGAAAGAAGGGATCCATCACCCAGATCCCCATCCTCTCTATGCCAGGTGATGATATCACGCATCCGATTGCTGACCTAACGGGCTACATCACCGAAGGGCAGATCGTGGCCAAGCGCGACCTGCACCGAGCGGGCATCTACCCGCCCATCGACGTGGGCTCTTCGCTCTCCAGGCTGATGGATGCCGGGATCGGCGTGGGCCGCACCCGCGAGGACCACAAGTCGGTCTCGGACCAATGCTACGCCGCATACGCTGAAGGACGAGACCTGCGCGGCCTGGTGGCCATCGTCGGCAAGGACGCGCTCTCCGACCGCGACAGGAAGTTCTTGGACTTCGCCGACCTGTTCGAGAAGCACCTGGTGCGCCAGGGCAGGGAGGAGGACAGGGACATAGAGACCACCCTCAACCTGATGTGGGACTTGCTCGCACACATTCCCGAGAACCAACTGACCCGTATCGACCGGAAGTGGATCGAGAAGTATCACCCGGCGCACAAGCAGAAGCCCCAGGCGGCGTAAGGCATGCCCAAGCTGGACGTCAAACCAACCCGGTCGGAGCTCCTCGAGGTCAAGAGGAAGATTAAGCTCTCCCAGGCAGGCTACAAGATACTGAAGATGAAACGGGACGGCCTGATCCTGGAGTTCTTCAAGATATTGGAGGAGGCGAAGGAGATCCGGATCAAGGTCAACCGCGACTACGAGACGGCGATGGAGAAGATCGCCGTGGCCAAGGCGGTGGACGGCGTCATAGCGGTGAAATCGGCCGCTTTCGCGCTCAAGGTGCATCCAGAGATCAAGCTCCAGTCCAAGAACATCATGGGCCTGGTTGTGCCGCAGATCGAGGCGGTTAGCATCCGCACTCCGGCGGACAAGCGCGGCTACGGAGTGATCGGCACCTCCTCGTACATCGACGAGGCGGCCAAGGCCTACGAGGCGCAATTGGAGACCATCGTGGAGGCGGCGGAGATCGAGACCACGATGAAACGATTGCTGGACGAGATCGAGAAGACCAAGCGCCGGGTGAACGCCCTGGAGTACAAGGTCATTCCGGAGCTGCAGGAGGCAGAAGCGTTCATCCGCCTGCGCCTGGAAGAGATGGAGCGCGAGAGCATCTTCCGCTTGAAGCGCATCAAGCAGAAGATGGCCGCGCGGGCAAAATGAAATTAGAGGACATCTTTTCCGACCCGGAGAGGAAGGCCAAGCTTCTCCGGCTTTTCTGGATCATCTCCCTGGGGATGCTCGTCCTAGGCTACCTGATGATACTCATCTTCTGGAATAGATAGCACGGTCAGACCACAGCTGGCCAACTGAGGGTAAGCTCAACAAAATAGGAGGCTGGGAGCCCGAACCAAGAGGATTGTATGTCGCCCACGTTCTCTTCTGGTTCGGCCGGTGACCAGACAGCCCTGTAATAGTCCTCTCCTGAATTCGATCCTCCCGGGTTTCTCAGAAGAATCATGGTCCAGGTCTCAGCACGCAGGATGAATCTGTCCCCGTCGTGGGTCCACGATTTGATGGTAAGAGTGTGCCTGGTGACAGGATCCCCCAAACCCGCCGTGAGGGTGACACTTAACTCCCCCCAGTTTTCCATGTAGAACGTAAGTGTGGCGGCATACACACCCGCGTATTCGAAGCCACCGTGTCTTTCCCCAGAGTCATTGATCTGCATTCTGCCGAAGCTTCCCCCGGTCACAACTGGCCCTCTGGAAGCGAAATAGGCAGCGGAAAGAACCACGATGAATGCCAGTGCAGATAGGAGCAGGATTATCGTCTTCTTCTGGCTGTATCTCCTCGTGATCTGAGCACGCTCAAGGGTCAGTTTGGCGTGCGGAGGCTTCAACCTTCCTCACAAGAGCCATCAATTAAAATCCTTCATGGTAGCCTTCCCCGTCCCCAGGTGCACCAGTGGCATCTTCGCCGGGACGGGGTGGAAGTTGTGCATGCGCTGGAACGAGGTCTGCGCCTGCCAGGTGGAGGCGTTAATGAGCCTTACGCCGCGGTACTCCGAGACCCCGGCGCCGTGAACGTGGCCAGTGACGAAGACGTCCGGCACCGGATCGATGACCAAGTAATCCTTCTTCTCCGGGGCGATGGGGGTCTTGCCGCCGTAGATCGGCGCCATGTGCCTCCGCTTGAGCATCTCCTTCATCGCTTCCAAAGGATTGTCATATGTCAGGCCCTGGATGGCGTTCACCAGGTCGTCCATGCTCCGGCCGTGGTAGGAGAGGATGAGGCGTCCCTCGATCTCCATGTAGCATGGATTGCCAACGAGCATGATTTGTGAATCGAACATGCGCGCGATCTCTCCACTGAAGGCGGGTTGCGGCTCCGCTGGCCGGACGGCGTCGTGGTTACCCGGCTGCAGGACGATCCGAAGCCAATCCGGGAGTCCCTTGAGCAGCTCCGCCAAGAGGCGGTACTGCTCGAAGATGTCCTCGATCTCTAGCTCTTCTTCCTGGTCAGGAAAGATGCCGATCCCGTCCACGCAGTCCCCGGCGATGATCATGTATTCCAGACCGTCCTTCTGGCCCTCGGTCCGGACCCATTGCACCATCTTGTCCCACTGCGGCCGGAGGAAGGTGTTGCTCCCCACATGGATGTCCGAGACGAATGCCACCTGCGAGGTCGAGTCCGTAGGGGCCATGCTGCCCCGCAGCGGCACATCGGGACGGACGATATCATCCACCACGATCATCTCGCTCTTGCGAGAGTTCTTGCCGATGATACCTATGACCTCGTCCTGCACCACCGCCTCGTTGATCAGCGGCGAATCCTTCATTATCAAAGCGAGGCACTTGCCCTCTTCGTCCTCCAGCTCCAGCATTCTGTGGCCGTTCTTGGTGATGCGAACCTCGTTCACTATGCCGATGAGCTTGACCTCCCTTTCCAGCTTGAGGGCCCGGGGGACGCTCATGCAGCCTGCCAGCTCCCGCCTTCTGAGCAGGATGCGTTTGAGGGTCTGGAAACGGTCGTTGAAATAGCGGGCGAAGTCGATGATGTTGCCCTCGCAGGTCGAGTTGCCGGTGATGTCCTTAATCACTTTCACCTCGCCTCGGCGCACCGCTTCCCGTGGCGGGAGCCGTGGCGGGCAAGCTGGAGATTCGGGGGAAGAGCAGAACGTCTCCCTCAGGTCCTGAACGGAGATCACCAGAGGCTGCTGCGGCATCCTCGATATCGCCTCTTTGACGAAAGCAAGGGGGTCCGCTTGTTGCATGATGAATCCCGCCGCCTCCGGTTCGAGCAGGATGCCCTCGGAGGCGAGCGCTTCTAGAACCTGGTTCCACATCCGACCTCCTATGAAGAAGAGTCGCCTTTTAAATACTTCGTCCGGGATGCCGAGCGCATGTCATTCATCACCGCCCGCGTACACTGCTTTCCCACCGAGAATCCAGAGAAGGTGAGGCAAGCGCTTCTCAATCTCTTCCCCGACGCCTTGGTGGAGGAGTACGAGGGGGGCCTGCTGGCCCGAACGGGATCGCTGGACCGCTTCAAGGAGCTCATTCGCAACCAGCGGATACTGGATAGCACACGCCACGTTCTCGTTCGGGGGGTTCGGGACGAGGAGATCGTCTTGCAGCTCAACAAGCAGGTGGCTTTCGTGGGCAAGGTCAGCTTCGTGGACGAGGAGATGCCGCTAGGGAGCATCGAGGTGTCCATCGAGGCCGGGGACCCCCAGAAGATCATCGATGAGGTGGCACCATTGACCGTTAACGGAAAGGAGGTCGTCCGATGATATCCGTATCTTCGCCGGTATTCTCAATGCTTGACTTTGAGATGGCCTTGGGTTTCGTGAGCCAAGAGTTCGACGCTTGGGAGATCGTGGGCGAGGGCAAGCACTTCCTGCCCTCCATCGAGGGGCAGTTCCTCGATGCCGCCTCCTCCTTCGATCTGCAGTTCTCCGCTCATGCTCCGCTGAGCGACATCAACATCGGCTCGCTCAATCCCCGCATCCGCGAAGCGTCGGTGCGAGAGGTGACGAACGGTCTGAGCTCTGCGAGCAAGCTGAATATGTCCGTCTACACCGTGCACCCGGGCTTCTACTCGCCCATCGGGCTGCTGGACAAGAGATCGGTGTTCGAGAGGACGCGAGAGTCGCTCGCGCTCATCGAGAAGGTCTCCCGGGACACGGGCGTGCGGGTGGCGCTGGAGAACATGCCGAACCTCGGTCCGGTGGCCATGGGCAGAACGCCGGACGAGCTCTTCCCATTGCTGGACGGCCTGGACATGGACCTATGCTTCGATGTGGGCCACGCCAACACCACCAATTCCATCGAGGGGTGGCTCGCGCACAAGGAGAGATTCGCCAACGTGCACGTGCACGACAATCTGGGAGACCGGGATGCTCATCTGCCCATCGGCGAGGGCAACATCGATTACCAGTGGGTGCTCTCTGGCCTGGAAGGTTACAAGGGAAGGCTGGTCATAGAGGCAAGGAGTCTGGGCGAGGCGATTACGTCGCGAGACCGGTTGCGGAAGCTGTCGGCGTTCAAGCGCTGAGTTACTGACGCCAACCGCATCGAACGCACTCCAGCTTTCCGTCCTGGAATTTCGCTTCATTGCTGCCGCAGCGGGCGCAGGTGAAAAAGCTTTGCTCCCGGGAGCCGACTGCAGGCTGTGCTTCATAGGTACCTGTCTTACCTCCCATACCTGGTTGCAGAGGGCTGGACGTGGGTGCGGGCCTTGGCCTGAGGTCCAGACCGAGCACGAACATGATGATGCGTCGGGCATACACCACCAGGAACGGCATGCCGAGGATCCCCAGGGCGATGAGGATGAGCCCGAAGACGCCTTGGATAGCAACGCTGTTCAACGAGAGGCCAAGCATGTCGTAGTAATCCACGGCGAAGTGAAGCACTATGCAGGCATAGAGCCCGTAGCGTATGAAGAGGAATCCCAAGGCTATACCCGCGGCAAAGGTTGGGAGCAGCTTGAAAGCGTCCCAGTAGACGATATGGCCGAGGGCGAAGATGCCCGCCGACACCCAAATGAAAACGATCTCCTTGGTGCCGAACACCTTGCTTCCGCCGAGCAGGTATGGCTTGAGGCTCTTCGCCTTGCCCAAGGCCAGGTCGATGAGGAGCAGCGGCACTCCCAGCCAGAGCACGCGCGTGATCAGTTCCTCCCAGACCGAGGCGCTGGCGAAAGCGTGTAAGAGCTGCCACAGCTTCATATCCCCGAAGCCGGGGGAAGTGGGAATGGCGTTGAAGAGGATGATCAGCGCAACATAAACGAGATTGATGGCCATTAAGGCCAGGAACAGGGTGGTGATGCGGTAGATGGGGCTGTGCCCTTCCTCTGGAAGTTGCAGCGTTAGCTCCTTGGCGAACGGCTTGGCGCTCTTCTTGAACGTCCAGGCCAGTGAGGCGAGGATGGCGCTGACGATGAGGACGTGGTATACGCCGAACCAAACGCCGTCCACTGGGAATAGCCTGAGGATGGGGTTCGGCCCCGGGATGAGGAGGTACAGGGTCGTGCCGTGGCTCGGGTCCGCGGCGATCGGGAGCACCACCCCCAGGCTCCAAATGAGTATGCCCGCGTTGATGATCAGGAGCCCGATCAACGCGAGGGCGGAATAGGTGCCGACCGCTCGGCCGACCCCCAGGATGGCATCTCCAACGGTGTCGGTCGGAGGACGGGGGTCGACCTGCGCATAGAGGTTATGAGCCATTCCCAGGCCGCGACCGCAATGGGGGCAGATCTCCGCTTGCTCGGGCAACGGCATGCCGCAGCCGGGGCAGTACCTTGGCACGGCGTCACTTCCAGCCCCGCCATCGGTCATGGCCAGTGCAATCCGCGGATTGCTATATCTAGGTGTCGCCATCGTATGCAAGAGGGGCGGCCTGGATGGGCGCTCTCCAGCACCCCAGATATCGTTGTGTCAAAGGTCGGCAGTCGAGATCCATTCCTCTCTGTAGAAACTTTTAATACAGAACCCACATCTTCCGAGATGCCGATTTAGGAGGCACTGCAATGGACGAAGAGGCACCGGGCAAGAAGGTGGATTTTGTAACGATAAGCGCTGAGAAGATCCCATTCGGACGGAACAACTTCATCGAGGTTGCCCGCAAGAAGGCGATCACAGACGACGGTGAGAACGAGTTCATATCGCTCTCAAGAGGATACTACCTCCCGGACGGCACGGAGCGGTTCAAGAAGTCCGTGACCATCCCAGATGATCCAAAGATCAAGGATTTCGTGGTCGATAAGATCAAATCGCTCTGAAGGCGCTAGAACGGTTGTCGTTCACCTATGGGTCTATCGACCTTCAGGTCTTCCGATGGTCGACCTGGGATCTCAGTAGGAGCAGTTCTAGGTAGGAGCGGCGCTCGTTCCCGCGCACGTTAAGCTCGCGCATGAGCCTGGCGATCTCCTCCTTACCCTTCTCCAGTTCCTCGCCACCGAACTCGAATTCCACGAAATCTCCCAGTCCATAGACGTGGTCCAGGCAGACGGAGATGCCCCTGAGCCCGAGAACCTTGCGTGTCTTGGCCACGGTCAGCACTGGCCTGAATCCAAGTCGTTCCAGGATATCGGCCATGGCCTTGGCGTTGGCAATCGAGACCTCGATCTCCTCACGGGCCTTGGAGGACGGGTCGATCTTTTGCCCCTTGTAGGTGAGCAGCTGGAGGTCGTTCTCGATCCTTATCCTCAAGGCCTCATCGGTGACCGCGAAATCCTTGGTCGGATGGGCATAGTACACGTCCTTCTGCGCCAAAGTCCCGAAGTCCCTAGCACCCATCCCCCTCAGTTTCGCCTCCAGCCCTGCGAGGTCAGCGACCGGGGCCTTGACTTCGATCTCGAGCATTCCTGACCTTAGACGCCGCCGCAAGATAAAAGCACTTGCCCGGGGGGATGTTTCTATACCTGGTCGGTCAATCACGAATCGAGCAGCATGTTAGGTCTCGGTCTCGTTCAGGTCTACACCGGAGGAGGAAAGGGCAAGACGACCGCCGCCCTAGGACTGGCGTTACGAGCCTGGGGGCGAGGTCTTCGAATATGCATCATCCAGTTCATGAAGCACGGCGATGACTATGGGGAGGTAGTTGCGCTGCGCAAGCTAGGAGCCATCGAAATATCCCAATTCGGCCGGGACAAGCTGATACACAAGGGCCGGCACACGAAGGAAGATGAACGCCTGGCCCACGAAGGATTGGAGAAGGCGCGCGAAGCGCTCACCTCGGGCAGATACGACCTGGTCATCATGGACGAGATCAACGTGGTGGTGGACTTCGGCATCCTGCAGGCGGACGAGGTGCTGGAGGTAGTGCGGGCGAGAGCCGGAGAGGTGGAGGTCGTGCTCACCGGCCGCAACGCACCGGAAGAGATCATCCATGAGGCGGACCTGGTGACGGAAATGGTGATGCGCAAGCACCCCTACGACCGGGGGGTCATGGCCCGGAAGGGTATTGAGTACTGATTCAGCCATAACGCTGGCGCATGGATGGCATGAGGAACATCCAGGCTCCCATCAGAAAGAACCCTATTCCCAGCACAGAGACGTGAGCGACATAGCTGGCCAGAAAACCGAGGAGCACGAAGGCTGCTCCAAGGACGTAGAGGAAGATGGTTTCTCTGACCCGCGCCTGCGTGATATCTGGCCGCGTTCTAGTCTGCTTTCTTCCGGGTGCGCAGGTACATGAGAAAGCGCACCTCTTCGTTCAAACGTATCTTTCGCAGCTCCTCGGCGTCCCCTTTCCTAATCAAGGCCAGGGCGAGCGGCTGTCCCCGGGTGAGCATGTAAATGAGCTGGAAAGCCTCGTCATCGATGTCCTCCCCCACCAGCCTCCGGGCCAGGGCATCATTGAACCGATGCACGTGTACCTCGACGGCGGAGCCGTCAACCAGATCGCGTTTTTGGTAGAAACGGTTGTACGAGGGCGTCTCTTCGCGCATGGCCACGGCCATTTTCGCCGTCCCCCCCTTCAACTTCTGAAGGAGGTCGAAGAGCACATCGACGTTCTCCTGGCTGACGTCGTTGTAGTTGTCGAAGCATAATAGCACCCTTTCATTCCTGAGACGGTCCAGCTCGCCTTCCAGACCCAGCTGACCGGCGAAAGACCTTAACGACTCGACAAGTTTGACCGAGGAACGCTCCTTCTCTAAATCGTGCCAGAATAGGTGTCCGTCCCACAATTCCAGGGCGAACTTCTTCATGAACGTGGACGAACCGTAGCCATAGTTCGCGAAGACGGCGAGCAAGGTCGCCTCCGAACTGACGAACCCCAGGGCCGTGCGCAGCTGTTCCTCGCGTCCGAGGAAGTCCTCGAGCCGCAAGGGGACGTTCGAGGTGACAAGCTTCTTGATCGGCGGAAGGCGCATCTCTTGTCCGATGGAATCGGCGATCGTTAGGGCTGGAAGATCGGTACGCAAGGCGAGCAACTCGCGAACCTTCGTCATCCTACGCCCGGACGAATCGACGACCACCAGCTCCTCGTTTCCGATGCTTCGTATAACGCCCACCGCATTCGCCAATCCTGCTTCGGTGAGCTTGTAGAAGATGAGCTTGCGCTCCTTGCCGGAAACGCGGCCCTTATCTTGCTCAACCAGTCCGGCATCCACCAGGGGGCGGAGGGTGCGGGTGATGTGCGTCCGGTTCACTCCCAGCGCCAAGGCGATCCCTTCCTGGGTGATCGCCTCCGAAGGCCTCTCCCTCATCTGTTCCCTTCGGGCATCGTAGAGGTGCAGGAGCGCTCTCTCGCGCGGCGACAGCGGCGGCATATATGCCAGCACTATCGGGGCGGAGGATAATACTTGTGCGCACTCGATTCTTTGTCCGAGGGCCACGCTCGAGCGCTTGACGAGCCGGGCCAGTCTCTTCATCATTGCGTGTTCTAGCGATTCCCAGGTGGGTAATTACCACAATATCATTTTATATTCTCTTGGAGGTAGAGTAGAATCAGAGGAGCGCAGCGTAGCGAGGACTTTGGAGGCAGCAAGATGAAGCACTTGAAGCGGAGAGCGAAGTGGAGCCGGAGAGGAGTGTCCGAGATCATCGCGAATATCCTCATCCTCGGCATAACGGTGACGCTGTTCTCGAGCATCATGTTCTACGTGGCCTCGATGCCGGCACCGCAAGAGAACGCGTACGCGGATTTCTCCTCCCAGGTCAACATCGATAAGTCAGTGAGCCCCTGGCAGGTGCACGTCAACATCACGCACAAGGGGGGACAAGAACTCAAGAACTCCTACACTGCGCTATATTTGGAATTCAACGGCAAAGGTCGGACTCTCCGCATCTCCGACAGCTCGCCCAGCATCGGGTCTACATGGGCGACAGGCGAAACATGGCGCTGGCATAACTCCTCCTTCGACATCCTCTTTGGTGAAGTCCCCAATCCGCCGTCCATGAGCATGATGATCGTGGACACGCAGCGCAACACCGTAGTGTGGAGTGCCACTCTCTCAGGAGGGGCGGTCGGCGGTGGCGTCCGGCCGATAATCGGTGCCCGGGGGACGACCCCTACACCATCTTACGCTGGCGATAGCCTTTGGTTCTATGTCACGGTAACGGATCCAGATGGCGATCTCAACCGTGATAGTGTGTACGTCAACCTTACGTCAATCGGGCAATCGCCCGCGAAAGTGAAGCTAACCGACAACAACTACGACAATGTGTTCACGAGCGACAAATTCACTGCCAACATAGGCTGGGACGGGAAGATCGTGATCTTCAGCGCCACCGACCTGAACGGGCACACGGCAGATGGCAGGTTGACTCTGAGCATCCTGAACAGAACTGGAGGCGGAGGCGGAGGAGGCGGTGGCAAAGGCGGCCCCCCCGGGAACCTAGATTATAGCGGTTTGCAGGGGTTCAGCATCTTTGAGGGCCAGGACTGGGAGAGGAATAGCTACAACGCCACGCCCACGGTGCTATTCACTCATGGACAGAACGCCATTGTAGTGGTGGCGAGCAAGTATCTGGTCAACCTGGACAACGGAAACAGCATCCTGGTAATGAATCCAACCAGCAAGGCGGTTTTCTCCATAGTCTCAACGCCAAGCAACCAGTTCGTTCGATATGAATTCAACGCGGGATATTATGTCTACAACTGCAGCATCGACATTGGCTTGATTCCAGACAATAGCCAATATTTGCTTCAAGTCCAGTTGAGGGATTCTTGGGTGCCGAACAACATCTTCTTCATGAACGCAATTATAAGCGTCGGCAATGGATTCACGCCCTCTTTCCTCACCTTCAGCGATCCTGCCTTCAGTCAACCTTCTAACTCGTTTAGAACCACTGATAAAGTCTATGTCGAGGTGAGGGATCAGCTTGGGGGGGCATGGAATCAGTATGGCGGGGATGTGGAGATTAGGGATTTCTTCTGGAACGCCATGGTGAAGCGCCAACCCGCCTCTGTTGCCGGAGCGTCCTCCGATGTCAAATACAACGGGCCCATCTCCAATCTTTGGCAAGTGAGCGGACAACCGACGGTGTATCGGTTCGTAATAGCGCTTTACAATGCCACTTCCGGTAGCCCGTGGATTCCAGGGTCCAACTCTTATGTCTTGAGATATGATATGTTCAAGGCTACCAGCGAGACCTATCTCCTGTCCAAGGTTTTGAATATTACCGCTCCGAAATGGAAGGCTGATATCGTAATCGGCGGAGAGTCAGGGGGAAACGGTCGCTTCGCCACTTATTCGGGGCTATTCTATTACAAGAATGATAACCAGTGGTCCCCACCGGATGTGTTGGAAAGTTCGCCGGACAAGATTAACGCGCCGCCACCCAATTTCTATCTATTGAGGATCGGAGATGTGGATGGGGACCTAAAGAACGACTTCGTGGCAGTTCGGGACTCCGGGACGTCATCCTATCTCTTATCCGTGTATTTCAATCATAACGGATGGGTCAGGGAAGATATTGCGGTCTTACCGCTTGATAAGGTAGGAGGGGGCGCAAAGCGGGTTCTACCGACGGAACTCGCCGTGGGCAATCTCGGGCTCGGCAATGACCTGGATATTGTGGTGGCATATTCAGGAGAGGTCAATATCCAGGGAACCATTCGAACCAACCCGGTGGTGGCGTATCATAGCGACGGTCTTTGGACGAGCACGCTAGTTGGCACGGCATCTGGCGGCGTTGTGTCGCTCAAGGTAGCGGACATGGACCCGGCGGGAACTCCAGGAAATGATCCACTTCGTTCCTGGGACATCGTGGTCGGCTGCAACAATGGCGCAGTCACCATTTTCAAGAACAACCTGGGAACTGGATATTCGTGGACGGTCACAAGCACACTCGGTGGCACGGCAACCGTCTATGATTGGGCCATGGATGATATCAACATAATGGGAAGAAACACAGTTGGATCATACCAGCAGACGATGAACCCCTATCAGGATGATGGGATTTATGAACAACTGAATGAGGCTTTTATCTATCAGGTTGCCAACATTTGGCCAACGAATAAGGGTCCGATGGATAACTGCAGTGACTTTGTTGAAGATTTGAGATGGAATGCTCCCAGTCCCTACACCGTTCTTCCAGGCCAGACCGCCAATGTTAACCTGTGGGATTCGTCGAACACGAGTATTAGCTATACCCCCCATTCGGTCTTCTTCACTGCCAAGATAAGGACCTATGGTGGTACGTACTCGGCCAATGATCCGTTACAGTGGTGGAGCCAGAGCGGATCTACTTGGACGCCCCACACGATCCTCAATGTCCAGGATACCGGTGGTAGCATTGTGGTTGTATCCATCAACCTGACCAGCTTCTTCACCAGTCCGACAGACTTGGCCAAATTGAACATAACCTTCCACAACTCAGACTTGACTGCCATGGTGGACTTCTCCTGGGCTCTCAACATCACCTACACAATCGGGGATAGCCTGGATCATCGCTGGCAGCTCAGTCTGAGGTCTTCAGCGAGCGGCGCACACGCATTCAGCGTGTACGCGGTGATATCGCCGTCATCTGATGGGGACACGTTCAAGTTCCAATGGTCCAAGGACAACGCCACCTGGAGCGGCGGGACACTAGGAGGGGATCTGGTAAGCGTCAGCGGGACCACCCTCCCTATGCCGTCCTACTCTGGCACGATTCCAGCAGGCATATCAGGAACCATCTATGTGAGGGTGATCGATGTCAAATCTGGAACCCTCGCGCCATTTCTTGATTGGATAAAGGTCGGGCAGATGACGGTCATCACCAGTGCCACAGTCAGCAACATCGGAACCAAGGTGCTAGACCTAGATGTGAAGGATATGAATGGGGACGGGGCGAATGATATTGCCATAATCACTCAGGGAACTGGGTCAAATCCACCGGGCAAGGTCTGGGTTGGGTTCAATGCACCAAAAGGTATATTATCCAATTTGGTCCAGGTCGTGGCTGACGACACAAAATTCA
>Ga0315295_10000093_pt1 | contig 73915 bp, 50 predicted proteins | sample YL17G14_0_MG_FD_204453 | JGI IMG/M metagenome (GOLD analysis project Ga0315295, IMG submission 204453) | Sediment microbial communities from Yellowstone Lake, YNP, Wyoming, USA - YL17G14_0 | ecosystem: Environmental > Aquatic > Freshwater > Lake > Sediment | place: USA: Wyoming | collected... | reverse complement strand
GGTGCTTCCACGATGAACCCGCCATCGAACGGGCGGTCTTTGGCCAACTGCTCCGATGGCATAAAATTAAACTTACACATAATACTTGACGTTATCCGTAGGAATCGCGGCGTTGAAGATCGAGGGCTTTTGTGCTACAATTGTTTATTCGCAAGAGTTGCAGAGGTGCTCAAATGAACCGAATATCGGGTAAAGTGGATGCCAGGTTATTGGTCGGCGTGCTCGTCGGCGCGGCCGTCCTGGTTGCGGCTCTGGCCGTGATCCGGTACGACGTCAGCGGTGATAAAGGCAGCGGGCTGGGCAGGCAGTTCGCATACGACGTCCGGGAGCCGGCGCGCGTTGACCCAGACCTCATTATGTATGAGGAATCGGCCGATGCAATTGAGACCGGCTTTGCCGGGGCGCACGGCATTGCCGTCGATTCGAAAGGCTCCCTCTATGTAGCGGGGGACCAGGCGATTCGTATATTCTCGGATCGTGGCGCCATCCTCGGCAAAATCGAGATGGCGGAAGCCCCCAGGTGCCTGGCTGTGATACCTGGCGGCGCGATATACGTCGGCTTGAAGGACCACGTCGAGGTCTATGATGCGCAGGGGCAGCGCCAGGCAAGCTGGGAGAGCCTTGGACCCGATGCGCTTCTGACCAGTATCGCCGTTTCGGGTGACAACGTTTTTCTCGCTGATGCGGGCAACCGCGTTGTTGTCCGCTGCGATGCAGCAGGTAAAATCATCAACACCATCGGCAAGAAAGATCCCATCAGAGACGTTCCGGGTTTCGTGATTCCGAGTCCGCATTTCGATATAGCTGTTACCGGAGACGGGCTGCTGCGGGCGGTCAATCCCGGCCGCCGCCGTATCGAGGCGTACACGTTCGACGGCGATCTTGAGTTTTGGTGGGGTTCATCTTCAGTCGCAATCGAAGGCTTCTGCGGATGCTGCAATCCCGTGAATATAGCCATTCTGCCTGACGGAGGTTACGTTACGTGCGAGAAGGGCCTGGTCCGGGTGAAGGTCTATGACTCCGAGGGGGAATTTGTAGGGGTCGTCGCCGCTCCGAGCCAGTTGGTCCGGGATGGCGAGTGCAAAGTCTGTGAGTTACCCGAACAGTGCCAGGCCAGTGGCTTTGACGTCGCCGTTGACCCGGCGGGGCGAGTGATAATACTCGACACAATCAAGAACGTTGTTCGCATATTTAGCAGAATACAGGGCCGATAATGAGTGAGCATCCCGGAAAAGTTCAGAGCCGCAGAGAGCTGTTTGCAGGAGCGTTGCGATACGCAACTTTGGGGCTCCTGACGGCGGGCAGCGCAGCTCTGTACGCCAAAAGGCAGTGGCTGGTGCGGCAGGGTATTTGCATCGGCGATGGAATTTGTACCGGCTGCGAAGTTCTCGACCGATGCGGTCTGCCTGCGGCGTTGTCGGCGAAGAAGGTTCTGGTGGGAGTAAATCGTGGCGGAAGATAACAAGATTATCAACAGGCGTCATTTGCTTAAAGACGGCCTCTGGGGGGCTTGCCTGGCCGGGCTGGGCATGGTGGCCGGCTCGTCGGCGAATAAACACAGAAAAACCGACACCGTATGGCAAATCGATCCGTCAATATGCGTGGCGTGCGGGAACTGTGCCACCTACTGTGTCCTTGAAGAATCCGCCGTCAAGTGCGTGCAGGTTTACGCCATCTGCGGCTATTGCGACTTCTGCCCGGGCTATTTCGAGCTGGGGGCCGCGGCACTGGAGCCCGGGGCCGAAAACGAGCTTTGTCCGACCGGAGCGATCAAACGAACGTTTGTCGAAGAGCCTTACTACGAGTACAGCATTGATGAAACTCTGTGCATCGGCTGCGGCAAGTGCGTCAAGGGTTGTGCCGCCTTCGGGAATGGCTCGTTGTTTCTTCAGGTTCGTCACGACCGCTGTCTGAACTGTAACGAGTGTTCTATCGCCGTGGCTTGTCCCTCGGGAGCGTACAAACGGGTCCCTGCCGACCGGCCCTATCTGCTGAAGGGGGAAGACCACGCTTAATGATACGTTCTGCTTATGTCATAACCGGTATAGCCGTCCTTCTGGTCTCGTGCGGGCTCGTGTGGGCGGTTGAGCGTTTCCCGCCGCCTGATTTCGAAGGCGGCCATCAGCTTCCAAGCCCCACAACGCCCCATCCGCGTCAGGACATCTACGAATACATCGACGTGGCGGTACTTTTGGCAGCGCTCGGGCTGGCCTCGTATCTGGTCCTGAAGAAACGCAGCCGCCGGGCGATATTCGCCCTGACGGTGTTTTCACTGCTCTATTTCGGCTTCTGGCGTGAAGGTTGTATCTGTCCCGTCGGCGCCACGCAAAATATTGTTTTGTCCATTTTTGACGCCGCGTACGTCGTGCCGATTACCGTGGCGGCGTTCTTCCTGCTGCCGCTTGTCTTTACCCTTTTTTTCGGAAGGACGTTCTGTGCGGCCGTCTGTCCTCTTGGCGCGATCCAGGATGTCGTGCTCTGCCGCCCGGTCGCAGTACCTAACTGGGCCGAGAGCGGACTGCGGCTGCTTGCCTACGTCTATTTAGGAGCGGCCGTCCTGTTCGCAGCCACCAGCAGCGCTTTTGTGATATGCCGGTACGACCCGTTTATCTCCGTTTTCCGTCTGACCGGCAGCCTGAATATTCTGATACTCAGCGGCTGCCTGCTGTTGATCGGCGTCTTTATCGGACGGCCTTATTGCCGATTCTTATGTCCCTATGGTGTCATCCTCAGACAGCTCTCACGCCTTTCGCGGCGCCGCGTGACGATTACGCCGGATGAATGTATCCGGTGCAAGCTCTGCGAGGATGCGTGTCCCTTTGGTGCGATCAGAAAACCCGCGGCGCAATGGTCGGGGCAGGACTATCGCGTCGCCAAAAAGAGGCTGGCTCTTCTCGTTCTTGCTTTGCCCGTTTTGATTTTGTTGGGTGGATGGGCGGGCTCCAGCCTCAAAGCAGTAACGGCGCGCGGGCATGCGACGGTCCGATTGGCCGAGCGCATTTATCTGGAAGAGACCGGTGTCGTGACCGATACCACGGACGCCAGCTCGGCCTTCAGAGCTACGGGCAAGCCGATAGAACAGCTTTACAAGGACGCATCAAGTATTCGCGCCCGGTTCGGATTAGGCGGGTGGTTCTTCGGAGGATTCGTGGGGCTGGTGGCCGGTCTGAAGCTGATTGGCCTTTCCGTCTGGCGTCAGAGGAAAGACTACGAGGCCGACAGGGCTAGCTGTCTTGCGTGCAGCCGATGCTTCGAATATTGCCCCAGAGAGCACGTCCGGTTGAACAAAACCAAAGACATCAAAAGTTAAACGTTTATGAAATCCAACAACGACAACATCCTGCAAAAAACTGGGACGGTAAGCCTGTGGTACCGATCCGCCGTCGTTACGGCGGTTGTCAGCGGGATATTTTCTTTGATTGTCTGCGTGTTTCTGCTGGGCAATCACGGCCGCAGCATCATTGTGAAAACGCAGCAGGAGACAGAATTGCTGGATCTCAGAGCACAGAGCCGCAAGCAGCCTGATAACGAGCAGCTTCTGGCGCAGATTCGCGCGATGGATTTACAGATCCGCCAACAGCGGCTTCGCGCACTGGATCGTTCCACTAAGGGCGGTTATCTGCTTTTGGGCGGCATCGTGGTCCTGGTGATCAGTCTCAAGCTCACAGGCACGCTCAAGAAGAAACTGCCAGCGCCGCACGCAAGCAAGGACGCGGCCGACGAGCAAATCCGCAAGGCCGCATTCGCCCGGTGGATGATGGGAGCGGGCGTGGTTCTCTTAGGCGCGGCGTCGTTATTTCTTGCTCTGAAGCCGAAGATCGATTTTTCCCTCACCGGTGCGGCCGGGACGTCTTTGACTTCGGCCGAGCAGGCAGCAAAAAGCTGGCCGAGTTTCCGCGGACCCGACGGAAGCGGCATTAGCACCCACGTCAACGTGCCTTCAGACTGGGACGGCAAAACCGGCAAAGGAATTCTCTGGAAAACGAAAGTTCCTCTTGTGGGGAACAACTCGCCCATCGTCTGGGGCGACCGCATTTTCCTGTCCGGCGGCGATCCGAACGCCCTGCAGGTGTACTGCTTCGACGCGGCTTCCGGCGCGCTGCTTTGGACGGGAGACGTCACACGAGTGGCTCCAAAAGAGGGTGAAGATCCGCTGGAGCCGATGGAGGATACCGGTTTTGCAGCGCCTACCATGGCGACAGACGGCCGGCACGTGTACGCGATATTTGTGACCGGCGACGTCGGCTGCTTTGACTTCAACGGCAGAAAGGTCTGGGAGAAAAGCCTGGGCATACCCGACAGCTCTTACGGATACGCCTCCTCGCTCGCCGTGTATCGAAATCTGCTGCTGATTCAGTATGACCAGGGAGGCATCGAGGACGGCTTGTCGGCGCTGATTGCCCTGGACGGGTTCTCAGGCCAGATTGCCTGGCAGACGAAACGGCCGGTCGGAAATTCGTGGAGCTCGCCCATCGTCGCTCGAATCGGCGAGCAGGCCCAGGTCATCACCTGTGCCGATCCGTGGGTTATCGCCTACGAACCGGCCAAAGGTACTGAAATCTGGCGGGCCAAGTGCCTCAAAGGCGACATCGCACCCTCGCCGATCTACTCGAACGGACTGGTTTTTGCCGTTGAGCCTTACAGCAAGCTGGTGGCGATTCGTACCGGCGGCGCGGGCGACGTTACTCAGACGCACATCGCATGGAGCAACGAGGACACAGGACCGGACATCTGCTCTCCGGCCAGCAACGGGCAATTCGTATTCCTGCTGGCGACCGAGGGATTATTAATCTGCCACAAGGTCTCGGATGGAACGAAGGTGTGGGAGCACGACTTCCAGGAGTACTTCAGGGCCTCGCCCAGCCTGGTCGGCGATAAGCTGTATCTGCTGAGCGAAAAGGGCCGGATGTTTATTATCGAGGCGGGACCGGCGTATAAGGAATTAACCAAATGCGAGCTGGGCGAAGACTGTCACGCCTCGCCGGCCTTCGCCGATGGACGTATCTTTATCCGGGGCATGCAGAACCTGTACTGCATAGGAAGCAGCAATTGATGGACCCGTTGGATTTGACATTTGTGGATCAGGCGGTTGACCGGCTCGGAACGGGGCCCGAGAGCGTGCTGGAAATATTACAGTCCGTCCAGGGACACTTTGGTTATCTGCCGCAGGAGGCTCTTGAGCATGTCTGCCGGATAACGAAGATCACTCCGGCCGCTATCGCCGGCGTTTCAACATTTTACGACCAGTTCCGGCATAGGCCCGTGGGGCGTCACGTCATCCACGTATGCGTGGGAACCGCCTGCCACGTCAATGGCGCCGACCGTGTCTATGAGGCGTTCCAGCGGCATCTGGGCATTGCCAAAGGCGACGATACGGACGCCCAAAAGATGTTTACGATTGAGAAGATAGCCTGTCTGGGGTGCTGCACGCTGGCGCCTGCGGTGCAGATCGACGACGTGACGTACGGGCATCTGTCACCTGATACGGTCGCTACGGTAGTCAGCGACTTTCTTCGGTATGAGCAAAGCAGGGCGGGCCGGCTCGCGAAAAAGCCGAAACACCGCGTTGAGAATATGGCGTCCGGCGGCGAGATTCGCCTGGGTCTGGGCTCGTGCTGCGTGGCGAGAGGCAGCGGCAAGCTGCGAGACGCTCTGGAAGAAGCTCTGAGCGGTACCGGCGTCAAAGTGGGCGTCAAGCGCGTGGGCTGTGTCGGCATGTGCCACCAGACGCCGCTGCTGGAAGTGGTAACGCCGGACAACCGGTCCTTTCTGTACGCCAGAGTCCAGCCGGAGGATGCCAGGGCCATTGTCCTGCGTCACTTTAAGGTCGACGGGATCAGCAGAAGATTCTCCAATGCCGCCTCAACGGTTCTTGATCATATACTAACCGATGAGAAATCAGCACCCGTGACGCGCTATTCGATCAACATTCGTGAGAAACCGGCCGCGGATTTTCTCGGCAGGCAAAAGCATATCGCCACCGAACATCGCGGCGTCATCGACCCGCTCGATATCGATGAATATTTGTCGCACGACGGATTCAAAGCCCTCCAAAAGTGCATTGGGCAGATGCGCCCCGAGGAAATCATCGCCGAGATTGAGCAGAGCGGCTTGCGAGGGCGAGGCGGGGCCGGCTACCCGACGCATCGCAAATGGTCGGCCGTGCGGGCTCAGCCGGGCGGTGAGAAATTCGTGGTGTGCAACGGGGACGAAGGGGACCCGGGCGCTTTCATGGACAGGATGCTGATGGAGTCTTATCCGTACCGCATCATCGAAGGTATGACCATCGCCGCTTATACCGTCGGCGCCAACCAGGGCTATTTTTACATTCGAGGCGAATACCCATTGGCGACCGAGCGCATCGGCCAGGCGATAGATAGCGCCGCGGAGCGCGGTTTTCTCGGCGAGAACATCATAGGCAGCGGATTTTCGCTGCATCTGAAAATTGTGCCCGGCGCCGGCGCCTTCGTGTGCGGCGAGGAGACAGCGATGATCGCCAGCATCGAGGGACGACGGGGAATGCCGCGGCTGCGGCCGCCGTATCCCGCCCAGAGCGGCCTGTGGGGCAGGCCGACGCTCATCAACAACGTCGAAACATACGCCGCCGTGCCGTGGATTATCCGCAACGGTGCAAAAGCATTCGCCGAATTAGGCACAAGCAGCAGCAAAGGAACGAAGGTCTTCGCCCTCGCCGGGAAGGTACAGCGCGTCGGTCTGATTGAAGTGCCGATGGGCATTACCGTGCGGCAGATTATAGAGGACATCGGCGGCGGGATTGCCGGGGGCCTGCGCCTGAAGGCGGTGCAGGTCGGGGGGCCGTCCGGCGGCTGCGTGCCCGCGGATTTGGCGCACCTTCCCATGGATTATGAAACGCTGCAAAGTATCGGGACCATGATGGGCTCCGGCGGGATGGTGGCGCTGGATGAGACGGATTGCATGGTGGACATCGCCCGCTATTTTCTGGATTTCACGCAGAACCAGTCCTGCGGCAAGTGTACGTTTTGCAGAATCGGCACGCGGCGTATGCTGGACATTCTCGAACGGCTGTGCGCCGGGCAGGGCAGCAAGGCGGATATTCAGGAATTGGAGGAACTGGCCCGGATGGTTCAGACCACCAGCCTGTGCGGCCTGGGCAAGACGGCCCCCAACCCGGTTCTTTCCACCATCAGGTATTTCCGCGACGAGTACGAGGCCCACGTCGAGAAGCGCTGCCCCGCCGGCAAGTGCAAGGCGCTGATTACGTATTCGATCACGGACGAGTGCATCGGCTGCACATTGTGCGCTCAGCACTGTCCGGCCGATGCGATTGCCATGAAGCCGTATCAAAAACACGAAATTGACGTCGAGAAATGTATTCGCTGCGGGACGTGCAAGAGCGTCTGTCCGGCGGATGCCGTTGAGGTTCGCTAAGCCATGCCCAGACTATTTGTGGACAATCGCCAGGTGGAAGTGGAGCACGGCGCGACGATTCTTGACGCCGCCCGGAAGCTTGGCATTGACATTCCAACGATGTGCTTCCTGAAAGGATATGAGCCATCGACCAGTTGCATGGTTTGTGTGGTCAAGGTCGAGGGGATGGCGAGCCTTACGCCAGCTTGTGGCACGCCCGCCGCGGAGGGGATGCGCGTCCAGAGCGAGTGCGACCAAGTCCGTCAGGCCCGAAAGGCGGCTTTGGAATTGCTGCTCAGCGACCATTTGGGTGACTGCCTCGGGCCGTGCAACGTCATCTGCCCGGCACAAATGAACATTCCGCTGATGATTCGCCAGATTCACTCCGGCAGACTCCGCGACGCCATTGTCACTGTTAAACGAGATATTGCCCTGCCCGCCGTTCTGGGCCGGATTTGCCCGGCGCCGTGCGAGCGGGGATGCCGAAGAGCCACCGTCAATGAATTCGGCGAGGCGGTTTCAATCTGTCTTCTGAAGCGGTATGTCGCCGATGTGGATTTGCAGTCGGCAAAACCCTATCTGCCGGCCTGCAAGCCTTCGCAGAATAAGCGAGCGGCGATTGTCGGGGCGGGTCCTGCGGGGCTGGCCGCCGCCTACTACCTGCAGCAGGCGGGCGTCGATTGTACGGTTTTCGACGACCACCAAAAGCCCGGCGGCATGTTGCAGTACGGCGTCCCGGAGAACGAGCTTCCCAGAGACGTGCTGGATCAGGAAATCGCTGTAATTGAAAAACTGGGTGTGAAATTCCAGTGTCAAACAAGAATCGGCGCGACGTTGTCGCTGGAGGATTTACGCAAAGATTTTGACGCGGTATTCGTTGCAACAGGAGCAGATGCCAAGCCGATGGGTCTCAAGACAAGTCCGAACGGGATTGTGATAGACGCCGGCACGTATCAAACGGACATGCCCGGCGTGTTTGCCGGGGGAGATGCGGTTCGCAAACGCAGGCTCACGGTTCGAGCCGTCGCGGACGGCAAGGAGGCGGCCATATCCATCTGCCAATACTTAGCCGGCCAAACGGTGACAGGGCCTGCCGGAGAATTCAATTCCCGCATCGGCAAAGTACGAGATGAAGAAAAAGAAGCCTTTGCCGTGTGTGGCGACAAGGGCCGCCGAGTGACGCCGGAGGGCCGGAACGGGTTTACTGACGAGCAGGCCCGCCGGGAAGCGTCTCGCTGCCTGCATTGCGACTGTCGAAAAGCTGAGAATTGCCGGCTGAGACAATGTGCGCAGGAGTACGGCGCTCGACCTGCCCGATACAAGGGCGAGCGGCGGTCGTTCGAGCAGCGTGTACAGCACCCGCAGGTCATTTACGAACCGGGCAAGTGCATAGACTGCGGGCTTTGCATTCAGATCGCCGCTAAGGCCGCAGAAGAGCTGGGGCTGGCCTTTGTCGGGCGAGGGTTCGATGTGCGCGTCGAGGTGCCGTTTGGCCGTTCACTTGATGAAGGTCTCAAGCGTTGTGCGGCCCAATGTGTCGCCGCCTGCCCGACGGGCGCGCTGGCGTTCCCGAAATGAAAGGTGATTTGCCCGGAATTGAAAACTTGACGTTTGAAGCAGTTTTCCGTACAAAGCTGCTTCATTAGGTACTGTGTTGTTTGTTGGAGAATCACTATGGCGTTGAAGAAGGCCGCGGAACGTTATTTACAAGCCCTGGTCTATGGGCTGAGCATTTGTGCGCTCGCCGCGTCTTTTTGCGGCGATGCCGGGGCGGCCGACTGGCCTCATTGGCGAGGGCCTGATTACAACGGGATTTCAAACGAAACTGGCTGGACGACAACCTGGCCCGAAGGCGGGCCGAAGGTGCTCTGGCAGGCTGAGCTGGGGATTGGGTTTGCCTCGATGGCTGTCAGCAAGGACCGGGTCTATGCCATGGGCAACATCGGCGACAACGACATACTTTATTGTTTCGATGCAAAAATGGGCAGCCAGATATGGAGGAAGTCCTATGCTTGTCCTTTATATCCCAAGATGCACGAAGGAGGGCCTTGTGCGACGCCGACGGTGGATGGCGACGCCGTTTACACCTTCAGCAAGAACGGCGACGCAATTCGCTTCAACTCGCAAACGGGCGAAATCGTCTGGCACAAGAATCTCAGTAAGGAATTAGGCGTAAAATCTCCCGAGTGGTACTTTGCCGGTTCGCCGCTGCTGGCTGGAGACCTGGTAATTTTTAACGCCGGTACTTATGGCACGGCTCTTAATAAGGCTGACGGCCGCCTGGTCTGGCAGAATGGAAAAGAGGCGGGCGGATATGCAACCGGTGTGCCTTTCAGCATCGGCGGCCGGCGGTGTGTGGCAATGCCTGTTTGCCGCGAGCTTGTGGGATTGAATCCTGCAACGGGCGCGGTGCTTTGGAAAGTGCCCTGGAAAACCAGCTATGATATTAACGCCGCCGACACGATAGTTTCGGGCGACAGAGTGTTCATCTCCTCCGGCTACAACAAAGGCTGCGCACTCTACAAAATCGCCGGCGACGAGCTGACCGAAATCTGGCAGAACAAGGCCATGCGTAATCAGCTCAACAGCTCTGTGCTGTGGAAAGGCCACCTATATGGGTTCGACGGCGACGTGGGCGGCAAAGGCAAGCTGGCGTGTGTGGATTTCCAGACCGGCACAGTCAGATGGTCGCAAGAAGGCATGGGAACCGGCTCACTAATGTTAGCCGACGGCAAGCTGATTATTCTCGGTGAAAGTGGAAAGCTGGTCGTCACGGAGGCTTCACCGGAAGGTTATAAGGAGCTGGCTTCGGCCCAAATTTTGACAGGCAAGTGCTGGACGGTTCCGGTCCTGGCGAACGGCAGAATCTATGCCCGTAACGCCGCCGGGCGGCTGGTCTGCCTCAAGGTGAGCGGAGGTTGATGCCCCGCAACATTCTTGCACAAGATTAGATTTACAGTGGCCGGCGTCTTGTGTCCGTCCACTAACCATTCTATAGTCACGTTTTTGTGAGGGTTTTCGAACATGCAAAGAACAAGTCAACAAGCGTATTGTCCTGCAAAGATGTTTAGCCTGGCGCTGAGCCTTATTGCATTGAGCCATCACGGCGCTGCTAAAGCGGCTGATTGGCCCCAGTGGCGCGGGCCTAATCGCGACGGGATATGCAGCGAAACCGGCCTGCTCAAAAGCTGGCCCGAGGGAGGGCCGAAGATACTCTGGGAGCTTAAGGGTCTTGGGACGGGCTATTCGAGCGTAGCGATCGTCAGCGGCAGGCTCTACACCATGGGCGACATAGAAGTTGAATCCAAGAAGGTCCAGTGCGTTCTGGCCTACGACCTGTCCACGCGCAGCCGCCTGTGGGTGGCGCAGGTCGGGCGCCCGCACGATGATGGGCCGCGCTGCACGCCAACCGTTGACAATGGCATGGTTTACGCTCTCGGCACGTCAGGCGACGTTGTGTGTATCGACGCCGGCAGCGGCAACGTGCAATGGCGCAAGAATTTCGAGAATGACCTGGGCGTTGGGAAGAATCCCGGCTGGAAGTACAGCGAATCACCGCTGGTCGATGGCGACCGGCTGATCTGCACGCCCGGCGGGCGGGATGCCGTCATGATCGCGCTCGATAAGAAGAGCGGCCAGGTCGTCTGGAAATGTTCCATGCCCGACATCGGCCCAAAGGGCAAAGACGAAGCGGGCTATTCCTCCATCGTTGTCAGCGAGGCTGGCGGCGTCCGGCAGTACGTCCAGCTCACAAACAAAGGGGTGATAGGCGTTGCGGCAAAAGACGGCAGGTTCCTCTGGGGATACAACAAGGTGGCAAACAGCGTCGCCAATATTTCCACACCGGTCGTGTATGAAGATTATGTTTTCTGCTCCTCGGCGTACAACACCGGCAGCGCCCTGCTCAAGCTCATCGCCGCAGACGGCGGCATCCGGGCCGACGAAGTGTATTTCCTCGACGCCAAGACGTTCCAGAATCATCACGGCGGATTTGTCCGAATCGGCGATTACATCTACGGCGGCCACGACCACAACATGGGTAAGCCGACCTGTCTCGAACTCAAGACGGGCAAAGTGACGTGGAAAGAAGAGAATCAGCCGGGCGGCGGCTCGGCGGCGGTGCTCTACGCGGACGGCAACTTGTACTTTCGCTATCAGGATGACGCCATGGCCCTGATCGAGGCCAGTCCGCAGAAATACAGCCTCAAGGGCACGTTCAAGCTGCCCAAACGCCCCGGCATGAGCAGTGAGGGCTGGGCGCACCCCGTCATCGTCGATGGCAAACTGTACGTCCGCCACGGTGACGTCCTGTTCGTCTATGACGTCAAAGAATAACCAAGCGCCTTTTTGTCGGACCTGTCGGACCTGTCAGACCTGTCAGACCGGTCCGACGGGTCAAACGTTTGCATCAGTTCTTTTTGAAATGGAACATGACGGCCCGGCTGTCGGGTGCGTCGAACGCGAAGCGGCCGTTAGCGGTCTGACTCAACGTCTCTGCTTGCTTGCTGATGATGTCATAGCGTGTGACTGTCCAGGCGCCCTCCGGCAGGCTGGCGACGATGTCCTTGCGGGCCTTGTTTGTGCCCAGGACGTATTCATGGCCGGGCCATGCCAGGCCGCGAGAGGCGCCATCGAGGTTTGAGAAGATGCTCAGGTCGGGCGCCATCTTCCAGAACGTGACGTGGGCGTCGATAATCTGGCGAAGGTACTTCAGATTGTCGGCGGATGTGTGCTCGGCGGGGTTGAACAGCCCTCTGAAATACTGGCCTAATTTGTTGCCTAGCTTTTCGCCGGTCGTGCCGTAACCGCCGCCTAAGAAGGCGCCGAGATGAGACTCGATGGTGTCCTGTTCGATGTGCTTGTCGCCTTTGCCTTCGTAGCTCAATTCGTCGTTGACCGTCGGCTTGTTGCGAGGGCCTTTGCCGTCGGGATTCCGCCACGTGTATTCAATGGCATCCGCCGCGTCGGAGAGGTTGCGAATCTTCTTCTGGATAATCTGATGGTCGTTCCATGCCGGCAACTCGTCGAACTTCGCCGGCCAGAGCGTACGCGGCACCGTGTGGACGCTCAGCGGCGTCGGATAGGGCAGGTACTGCCTGATGATGCCGCCGAAACGGGCAATCTCTTCTTCTGAATAGCTCGGGTCCTTTATGTTGAATTCGTTGCACAGGCATATCCAGACATTGAAAAAACTCCCGTATCGTGCAGCGATGTACTTCAGATAAGGCGTGGGGTCGCCACCGTTGTGCTCCGCTCGCAGGACGGAGCGCGACTCTTGTGTGTCCGGCCCACACAGAATCAGATCGGCAATCAAATCGTGCTCCCACGCCGTTCGGACGGCAAGGTCCGCCCGCCGGCCAAACCATCTCGGGTTGGGCCGGTGCGAATAGTCGCCCGAATCGGTCAGACGCCCATCGTTGTCAAAAAACGGTTTCTCGTCCGGGTTCGGATAGCGGTCGCCGTACAGGCTGAAACGAAGCTTCTTGAAATATCTCGCGTTGCCTGTGATGTCGGTGACGATGTCGTTACCGCTGGGTCTGCTATCCGTGTAGTAGCCCGACAGGAACGAATAATGCGTGTTGCCGAAGATGTATTGATGCGAGCCGTCCGAGCGCATGTACCATTGCCGGCCGGGGCTATCGTCATCAACAATCCAGAAACCGTGACAGTCCGAGGCCGTCGCGGTCACGTATTGGCCCTGCTTTTGGCCGTTCAGCTCTCGTGCGTTTGAATAGACCTCAGCCAGGTCCCACCGTCCGGTTTTCGTCGGGCAAAAGCGAACTTTGAAAACGCTGCCGGAAGTACCCTCTTTCCCATCGCCATCCCAGAAGCCGTGAATCTTGTATTCCGGCGAGCCGCTCTCGTGCCGAAAGCGAATCCAAAAATCAATATCCCGTGCCGGGACATCCGTCGGGCCTTGCCGCGGCCCTTCAAAGCTCAGTTCTACGACGGTATAAAGACCACCCGCTGCGATCTCCTGACCGAAGACCCGTGAGCGAGGCAAAACGGTCAATGGTAAGAGAACGAGAATCCAAGTGATCCTTTTGAACGGGCATCTCATTGTGGTTTTCTCCTTCTGCCATCGACGGTAGGGGCAGCCCCGTGTGGTGGCCCTATGCGGGCAGGCACACGGGCCTGCCCCTGCCAAGGCAAAATACAGTATAGAGTATTCCTTCGTGCCAGTCACACAGATATGATGCTGCCGGCCGGCGCGGTCAAGAGAAGCTGGAGGGCTACCTCGGGGGCCGCCCTATGGTGCGGTTCTATTTTGTACCGCCGCCGGGGAATTGCCAAGCGATGTCCCATTCTGTCTTTTGTTTCTTTTGTTTGGGGCTGCCGTTGTTGTCCTTTTGGTCCGGGCCGACGCTATAGAGAATAAAGCCGTTTGCGTTGGGTCGATAGAGGAGCGGGCCATCGGAGAACGGATCGATGAGGTCTTTTAACTTGAGGCTTTCGAGCGTCTGCGGCAATGCACCCCGGGCTTTGCCTTCTTGCAGCACGGCCAGGCCCGCCCGCGTGATGCGCGTCTCAGTGACCATCTCCCAGTACACCTCCTTCACCCGGCCTATGGCCGGAACTATCATGGCCGTCACTAAGTGCAGGCGTCTCGACATCTGCCCGACCTTTTTGTCTATGTTACTTGCTTCATTGGATGAGTAAGGCCGCTGGGCAGACTCGGTGTACTCGCTCATGATCCGCATATAGGCGGCGCAGTCTGCCAGAAGGAGGGGCTTGAAAGCCGCGTACAGGCTCAGCAGCACCTCTCCCAATCCCGATTCGTCGCCGGCACTGGCTGTCAGGGCCTTCACCGATCCGTTTCTCAATGCCCCAAATGCCCATTCGCCGCCGAGCAGGCGTTCACCGTCCAGGGCAAGGACGAGCGGCTTGCGGTCCTCATAGTCCGATAGCAGGCTCTCAACGCCGCGGTATTGCTCCGCGTTCGATGGGGCCACTTCGCAGATTTTCCGGATTGCCCGGCAGGAGAGCCTTATCGAGGCGAAACGCACTAATTGGCTGACGAGAATCGGCTCGCTCCGCAGCGCATCGGCGAATCTCAACTGGGTCTGCGCGAGGTCCCACGCGGCATCGGGCCGCCCGGCTTCGGCTTCGAGACATGCCTTGGCACCGAGGATGAATATCATATTCCTCAGGCCCGCCAGATTGGGCATGAGCATATTGAAGCCGGCCTTGTAATCGTGCTCGAACCGGCACCAGCGCCGCCGGGTTCCCTGCTCGATAATGGACAAAGCGTCATGGACGACCTCCTGTTCCAGCAGTTGCTCGAGTTCGGCGAGTTTGTCGGCATCGAGAGATTCCTTCAGAAACGTGTCGGACAGGCTGCCCAGATGGAGCAAAAGGTTCTCCTGACCGTCAGGCTTGCCCGCCGTAGGTTGGGCGGGCTGGGCCTTAAGCAGCAGGATAGCGCTTTCGTAGAGCAGAGCGGCGTTCTCGGCGTCGGGAACGTTCGGCGGGATGATTTTGGCAGCATCCATGGGCCGGCCGGCCTTTTCAAGATTTGAATAGGCTCGGCGAAGTTTCGCTGACGAGACGGCGACGCCGATGGCATAGATCACGCCGAGGACAACTACTGCTATGGCAATTCCTCTCAGGATTTTCACAGTTCTTTTTCGCATTTGAATTATCCTTTAACGATTTTTGTCTAAGAATACGAATTGGCGCTCGGCGGACTAAGGATCAGACCGCTCCTGCCACTATCCGGCTCCGGCGGCTTGGCATTTCCGCTCTGCTGCGCTTCGTCAAGGACGTGGCGGAGCGCCTCGATGTGCTCGTTCAGCGCCGAAGCATCAATCACAGATGACCGGCGATCAAGGGACGCCAAACGCCTCACAAACGGACTGTAAGACATCTCCGGCAGCGCCTCGATTTCCGTGGGCTGATCGCTTGCAGCCGGAATCTTGCCGAACTGCCATTGGGCCAGCGTACAGTCGCTGGAATAGTTGGCTAACCAGATAATAAGTACCGCCGCCGCCGCTGAAGCAACAAGACGCCTGATGGGAATCAGCCACGGCAGCTCCAGCGGGGCCTGGTTCCAGGCGCTCTTTGCCGCAGCGGTAATCCGCTCCTGTAATTTTTGCGAAGGCTCGGGCAGGTGCGCTTTTCTCAAGAGATTTTCGAGCCGTTCGTGCTGGGCGTCTTTGTTGTTCATGATATGAGATTCCCCAACAGAGTTCGCAGCTTCTCCATGCCGTAACGGTATCTGCTCGCCACGGTGTTCGCAGAGAGTCCCAGAAGCCTCGCAATATCCAGGAACGTTTTTTCCTTATACACCTTCATAACAATCACCTCTCGCTGCGGCTGGGGCAAGCGAGCCAGAGCCGCCTGCAACTGTTCGGCTAACTCGCCCGGCTCCGGCTGGCTCTCTTTCGCCGTCAGCCACGATTCACTCTCAGTTCCGGCCTTTTGCTCCCTTTTGCGGCGGCCGGCCAGCCTGGAGGCTTCGTTTCTCGCGATCCGATAGACGTAGGCATCGAGGCAACGCGCGGCGGCCAATTTGTGACGATTGCGAACAATCCTGACAAAGACCGTCTGGAGCACATCCTCGGCGTCGTGTCTCGAACGCAGCGCCGCCTGCAGGAACGCGAACAGATCGCCCGCATAGTGATTCCAGAGTAACTGAACCGCCGCCGGGTCGTCGCTTGCCAGAGCCGCTCGCAGCTCATTCTCAGCCAGGTTCTTGTCCAAGATGCTGTCCTCGAGTCTATCCACTGATAAAGACAGTCTATAGTAGCTCATTTGTCTATCAATCTGTAATTTTTGTGCAATTTATCTACCTCTTCGCAGCTCAGATCCGACTTCACGCGGCGCCGGCCAACATGCAACAGCCCGAAAATGCTTGAACACGCGGGATCAATTCGGTAACTTGATGACTGTACAAGTTTTATGATTTCGGATTAGAAACGCCGGCAGGTTTTGACACTGTGGAACTCATAAATGGAGAAGGTTGTCAGATATACAGCGGTTTGGCTCATTAGTCTTATCGCGATGTGGGTCTTAGCGGCGAATACATACGCGGCTGCGTACAAGCCCTGGGATGAGCTGACGGAGGCATCGTGGATCGACTTCGGTGATGCATCCGCATGGCCGAACATGTATCCGATCAACGCCGGCAGGGCAGGCGTTCGCGAATCCTACTCCGTGGCCTTTTCGCCGGCGGGCGCAGGCAACAAGGCCAAAGGCATGAACGCCGTCAAGTTCCGCCACGCCGGCCGGACAGCCGGCCATTTGGTTTCGTCCGACCAGGCCGGCCGCTTCGAAATAGTCAACACGGGCAAGAACAATACGTTTACGAGTATCCTTGTGCTGGTGGCGATCAACGCCGGCCCCGGACCACTCCGGAACGATTTCGAAATGACCCTGCATCCCGAAGCCGCTGAGGCATTCCGTTTCGATCCCAATCATTTCGTCTTCTACGACAATCCGTTCGGCAGACCGAGCGGGTACTATTTCACCACCGACCCGGCGGACCCGCACGCCACGAATCCGCCGGGCGAGCCTATAGCGTACGCATTTGATACGGCTATGGTTACGGTTTACGGCGTCGAAGGAATTACATCGCTGGCCCAGGATCAATCCGTCAGGATTGACTATCAGTTCAGCCATCTGCCCGGCCCGGCCGTCTTCAGCGCGTACGGCTACATCGGCACCGACCCGCTGCCCGGCATCTATCACACGAACCGCGCCTTCGTCGATGCCAACGACAGCCAGCGGAATCCCGTCTCGACCTTTGCCGTCACCGTACCGGGCGATGTGAATAAAGACCTCCGCGTGGATTTTGCCGACCTGGCTGAGTTGGCCGAAAACTGGATGATTGGAACGCAATAGCGAAAGTGAGTTTGTCGCCGTGGGATACGACCGCGAAAAACCGATAGTCTCTTTACCGCCGGCCCGGCCGGCCTTCAGCCTCGTTGAGCTGCTGGTGGTTACAGCCCTTATCGTCCTTGTCCTTTCACTGGTGATTCCCGCCGCCGGACGGGCGCGCGATCAGGCGAATGTTATGGCCTGCCGGGCGAATCTCAGATCGCTTGTCCTCGGTTGCCTCCTGTATGCCGGCGAGCATGATTCCGTCCTGCCGACCGACGCGACCGTGGATAATCCCCATACCACGCTGATCGAAATGCTCAACAAGGGCGGCTATATTGACGACGGACAAATCTATTACTGTCCGAGTGAGACGGCGCCCAAGCTGCGCTATTGCGAGCAGAACTTCAAGGCCGGCAATATCGGCTACTTTTATTACAGCTTTACCGAACGGCCCACGAACCGTTTTCTCAGCAATTTCCTGCGTAAAACGATCCAGTGGCCCCGCATTCTCAAAGACACCATGCCCGGCGATGTGTGGGTAGCGAGTGACAGTTGGTTCAGCAACGCGCCCACCGCTCATCAGTACTACAAAAAAGGCGTCAATTACGTTACCCTGGGGGTCGCTACCGAGATGGCCAAAGAAAGCCCACGGGCGGCGTTCAGATAAGGACTACCATGATGACGACCTTTCTCATCGGTATTGATGACACAGATAACCAATCCAGTCCCGGAACGGGCCGCCTGGCGCGAAGGCTCTGCGACGAATGCGTCCAGCGCGGCCTGCATGCTCTCGGCGTGACCCGGCACCAGTTCCTCGTTGACCCTGTGATTCCCTATACCTCGCATAACAGCGGCGCCTGTATCGGTATCGAATCCGGGAACGGCCCGGAGGATTGGGATTTCGTCTATGACTTCGTCGCCCGCAATTGTGCAGAGGGTTCCGACCCCGGCGTCTGTGTGGCGGCGGCATCGGACGTTCCCGATTTCGTTATCGAATTTGGAAATCAGGCTGCGCAAAGAGTCGTTGCAATGCCGGAAGCATTTCGCGCGGCGAAACGCGTGTCTATTGCGCTTCGCGGCTTAGGCGGCACGTGCCAGGGCGTCATCGGGGCGCTCGGATCCGTCGGCCTGCGGGCATCCGGGAACAACGGCCGATTCATTGATTTACCCGGACTGCGCGAGCTTGGAAGTTGTGTCACCGCGGCGGCGTTTGATAGAATCGGCGTTATGGTCGAGCACGGCCCCTGCGGCCGAGAGCCCAAAACCGGCGACCGCTACGAAACGCTCAACTGGGTGCGTCCGAGGCTCATCGGCGGCAGGGCGGTTTTGCCCGTTGAATGGAACCAGCAGAAAAATGCGTGGATACCTCTCGATAAGAAAAAAGATACTGCCGGCGGACATGGTCCTCGGGCCTGACGGCGTGCGAGGTCTGGTGGTCTCGTTGAGCGCCGGGCTTATTGCCGGCTGCCTTGCAGCATCTTTGAGATTCCACCTCGGCCTGCCCGGGCACAAGGCGCTTTTCTGGATGCCCCCTGTCATCGCGGCTCGTCTGTTGGGCCGGTGCAGGATTGGAACCACCGCCGGGGCCTTGACCGCCGCCTTCGTCTCAATCGGCCTGGGCGGTAACCTGGCCGGAGACGCGATGGGCCTGCCCCTCGTCGGGGCGGCGGGGGCTCTGATCGACGCTTGTATAATCCAGTTGGAGAAACGTAAGGCATCCGTATTCGCCACCATCATAGGAGTTGCCCTCAGTGCGATGCTGGCGAATCTTATCTGCTGTGTAAAAAGGCTTCTGATTCCGGCGGGCCTTGCGCCCCAGGATGTCGTCAGCGGCGCGGACCTTTTGCTGCGCCCCATAAGTTATGGATTCTTTGGCTTTCTGGCCGGCCTTATCGCCGCGGCTGGCGTGCACCTTGCCCGCCGCCGGCGGCCTGATGGAGGACGGATACCTTAGCGAATATACCGTAAGCGCGAGGCATAAAAGTGAACGTTCAGTGTGAATTATGCCCGAAACTGTGCGTGATTCAACCCGGCCAAAGCGGTGAATGCCGGGTGAGAATCAATATCGACGGCGTGCTGCGAACCGTCGTGTATGGGTATCTGTGTTCGTGCTACCCTGATCCGATCGAAAAAAAACCGCTTTTTCATTTTCTGCCGGGCAGCAGAATTTTGTCGGTTGCTACCGTCGGCTGCAATCTGCACTGCAAAAATTGCCAGAATTGGGAGATATCCCAGGCCAATCCCGAAGATGAAACTGTTCCCGCTTCTTTTTGTCCGCCCGAGAGGCTCGTCGCGCTGAGCAAGGAGTACCGCTGTCCCTCACTGGCCTATACCTACACCGATCCGATTGTCTATTACGAGTACACGTACGACACCGCAAAGTTAGCTAAGGAAGCCGGCATACGCAACGTCCTCGTTACGGCCGGATATATCAACGAGCCGCCGTGGAAGAAACTGCTCGAATACGTGGACGCGGCGAACATCGACCTGAAAGGAATTACGGAGGACTTCTACCGTGAAGTCTGCTCGGCGACCTTGAAGCCCGTCCAGACGGCTCTGATCCTGACCCGGGCGGCTGGAGTGCACCTTGAAGTGACGAACCTTGTGATTCCGACGCTGAATGACAAGCCCGAAGAGATACGCGAGCTTTCCCGCTGGATGAAGGCGAATCTCGGCGCCGATACGCCGCTGCATTTCTCTGGGTTTTATCCTCGCTATAAAATGCTGAATCTGCCGCCGACGTCGCTCGAAACGCTGGAGATGGCGCGCCAGATCGGACTAAGCGAGGGGATCCACTACGTTTACATTGGCAACCTTGCCAGTAAGGAAGGTCAGAATACGTATTGCCCCGGCTGTAAAAAGCTGCTTATCGAACGCAGCGGCTATACGATTCTGCAGAACCGGCTTAAAGACGGCCTGTGCCCGGATTGCGGCAAAGAGATTTACGGAGTCTGGAAATGACACGGAGAAAATTCATTTGCAAATTGACGCAAATAGGTTCTGTCATTGTCGCCGGCGGATTTACATTCGCCCGGAGGGTCTCAGCCCAAAAGGCGACGCTACGTAAGTTCGTTCGCGCTATCCCCATGAGACGAAACCCGCATCACGTAAAGCCCCTAAAAGACATCTTCGAACAGGGCAAATGGAGTGGTTGATATGGATAAACAATCAGACAAATCCGGCCGGCTGAGAAGACTCCCGATCTCGCCGATTTTGATCGTGTGCGTTTTCTGCTTTCTTCCCGCAGGCGCATGCAGGAAGGAAATGCCGACAAACACAGCAACGGCGGCTCCGATAGAAGCAGAAAAACGCGATGAACCCGCTCCGGTTGTCTTGCGTTCTTCGCTCGCCGGCACGTGGTATCCTGCCGACGCCGCGGCGCTGCGCGGGCAGATCGGGGGCTTCTTTCAGAAAGCGACGGTCCAGCCGATGGATAACGTGGCGGCGTTGATTTTGCCGCACGCGGGGTATCCGTATTCGGGCCAAACCGCGGCGACGGCCCTCAAAACCGTCGGCAAGAAATACAAACGCGTCGTTGTGATTGGCCCCAGTCACAGAGTTCCGATGGAAGATATGCTCAGCGTGCCAAGAGTCACCCACTATGAAACACCCCTGGGGCGAGTCCCGCTGGATGTCGAATTCATCAACGCGCTTCTGAAGTATTCACTGTTTCAGAACGTGCCGCAGGTGCATGAATATGAGCATAGCGTCCAGATACAGGTTCCGTTATTGCAGTATTGTCAGGCCGGTTTCAAGCTCGTGCCGATTGTGGCCGGCAACTGCTCGCAGGCGGCGATTGGCAGGGCCGCCGAGATTCTGAGCAGCCTGGTGGATGATGAAACGCTCGTCATCGCCAGCTCGGACTTTGTTCATTATGGGCCGGACTACGGCTACGTCCCTTTCAAACAGGATGTGCCGGAGCAGCTCAAGAAGCTGGACATGGGGGCTTACGAGCATATCGCAAAGCTCGACGCGGCGGGCTTTCTCGAATACCGGCAGCGTACGGGGGCGACGATATGCGGCTATGTACCCATCGCAATTCTGCTGTCCATGCTGGACAAATCCACGCAGGTGCATCTGGCTAACTATGCGACCTCCGGCGAGCAGGCCGGAGATTTCACCAATTCGGTCAGCTACCTCTCCGTGGCGTTCACAGGCTCATGGCAGGGCCATCGGGAAATTGAAAAGCAGGCAAGCGGCGAAGAGTTAACGGAGCAAGTTAAGGAACAACTTTTGACACTGGCCCGCAAGACGATGGTTTACGCGCTGGCAAACCGGCGCGTTCCGGAAGCATCTGAGCTGGGTGTCACGATCAACGAAACGATGCAGCAGCCGCGGGCGGCGTTTGTCACGCTAAAGAAAAACTCCATGCTCCGAGGTTGTATCGGCGATATCTTTCCTCAGCGGCCTCTATACAAGTCGATTATTATCAATGCGATAAACGCCTGCGTGAACGACCGGCGATTTCCGCCGGTATCGGAAGACGAGCTCAAAGATATTACGGTCGAAATTTCCGCGCTGACGGCCCCGGCGCCGGTTGCCTCGCCAGATCAAATTCGAATCGGCACAGACGGCGTCGTCCTGAACAAAGACGGCCATTCCGCCGTGTTTCTGCCCCAAGTCGCACCTGAGCAGGGCTGGAACCTCGAACAAATGCTCACGCAACTGTCCCGCAAGGCCGGATTGCCTGCCGATGCGTGGAAAGAAGGTGCGAGCTTTCTGGTGTTTCAGGCAGTCGTTTTTGGCGAGAACGAAAAATGAAGCTCGCGCGAGGCTTACTGATATTCAGTTACGGCCTGTTCTCCATCGGCGTCCAGACGCTCCTGTTCCGCGAGTTTATCACCGCCTTCGAAGGCAACGACATAAGCGTCGGCGTCTTTTTCGCTTCTTGGTTCCTGTGGGTGGGTGCCGGCGCGCTGCTCGCTCGCCGGGTCAAGACTTCCGCCGCAGAATGGCTCGGAGGCACGGAACTTCTTTTCCTGATTTATCTGCCGGCGTTTGTTCTTCAGGCGGTGCTGATTGTTCAGGCGCGGCGGCTTGCCGGCCTGGAATCATACGCCCTCTGGTCCGTCCGGGATATTCTCCTTGTATCCCTTGTGGTCAATGCACCGATAAGCCTCGTAACCGGGATGCTGTTTCCTATTGCGTGCCGATGGTTTGAGTCTGGTTCGAGCGAGCATCGCGACCAGCTGCCGGTCTCAAGTGTTTACACGCTCGAGGCAGCGGGGAGCTTTGCCGGCGGGATTGGCGTAACAATCCTTCTGGGATTCGGTGTGAGCCCGGCAGCCGTTTTTTTTGCCCTCGCCTTTATTCTTTCTTTGTCGGTTTTTGCCGTCTCATTGTCAAGGAACCTTGTGCGAGCCGAATCCGGCGGCGAGAGGCTCGGCGCACGGAGAATCGCTTGTGTTGTGTCCTTTCTGATTTTTCTTGCCGTTTGTCTGGGCTTGATGATCAGGATAGACAAACCCCTTATGCGTTATGCCCGGGCGGCAAAATGGAGCAGGCTCCTTCCAAAGGAGGCGTTCACGGGATCGTTCCAGACGGCCCAGGCCGAGTACCTCTACGGGACGTACCGGGGCCAGTGGCTTGCTGTTCGCGAGGGCAGTGTGGCGGAGGCCCTGCCCGATGAAAGCTCCGCCGGACGAATCGCCGCTATCGCCCTGTGCCAGAAACCTGACGCAAAAAGCGTTCTGGTCATCGGTTCCGGGCTTGGCCTCTGCCGCGAGCTGTTGTATCTGCCACAAATTGAAATAGTCACCTGGGCGCATTGTGACGCCGAATACATACGGAAGGTCAACGAGTTCATACATCCTGAGCTTCGAGTCACCGATCCGCGATTGCATCTACCGGCCGGCGACGTGCGCTCTTTGCTCGCGAAGAAGGAAAATTCATTCGATGTCGTTATCCTCAATCTGCCCGATGCGACCAGCTCAGTCTTGAACCGGTACTACACAATCGAATTCTACCGGCAGGTCAAAGAGTCTCTTGACCCTGACGGCGTGCTGGCGGTGCGAATAGCAGGGGGAGAAAACATCATGGGCACCGAGCTTGTCAATCTCGGCGCCTCGACGAAGCGAACCCTCGAACAGGTTTTCTCCAGGCTTGTTCTGGCGCCCGGCGAAGACACGTGGTTTATCGCATCAGATTCGCCGACTATCACGGGCGAGCCCGGCAGCCTGCGAGACCGCTTTGCATCCATAAACGCGGCAGGCCGGGTTTTCACTCCGGAGGCTTTGCTCTCTATTTATCTGCCGGACCGCGCCGCTGTGGCCCTGGAGAATTATGCGCGTGCAGACCTGCCGGAGCAGTTTCTGATCAATCGTGACTCAAGGCCGCTGACTCATCTGTATAGCTTACTGCTGGCGGCCAAGCAGTCCGGCGCGCCAGCGGCACGGCTTGTCAAGCACCTCCTGTTAGCCGGCTCCGTGCCGTTTCTCATCCCGATCCTTATCGTTGTAATACTCAGAATCATCTACATCTTGAGGTCGGCCCGGCCCGTCGCCCCAGGGGGGCGCGGGATCGAGCCAGGCAGCTTTGACAGCGGCTTTTTGGTTTTCTCAACCGGCGCGGCGGGCATCGGAGCGGTGATTGTTCTGATGTACCTTTATCAAACTCGCTTCGGTTCGTTGTACTTGCACGTTGGAATCGTTTCGTCTTTGTTCATGGCTGGACTGACCGCTGGGGCGTCCTGGGCACGATACGGGCTGGCGAGGGAGCACGAAACACACACCGAGAAACTGCTGTTCCTGATCGTATTTGTGCATTTGCTCATACTCGGTGTAATTGCCTTCTGGCCGGGCGAATCCGGCGCTCTCATGGGAGACGGATCACATCTGATATTTGCCATCGCCTTTGTGCTCTGCGGCTTGTGCACGGGTGGTTACTTTCCCATTGCCGCTAAGCAATTGGCCGATTCGGGCTTTGAGGCGGGTCAGGCGGGTGGTATGCTCGAAACCGCCGACCATCTCGGAGCTGCGGCAGGGGGGCTGATGGTAAGTTTGGCGCTTGTCCCTGTGCTCGGAGCCAAAGTGACGCTGTTTGTTCTTGTCGCACTCATTCTGGCCAATACGCCGCCGGCGGCGATCAAAATATTCAAGCCCGAAAGAATACGCTTCCCCGGTATCACTGCCCCGGTATATCGCGGCCTGGGCTATTGCCTGTTCGGCGTCGGTGTCTCTGCTATTCTGTGCTCGAATCTGCTCGCCCGCGCCGGCGCGGGCCTGGCGTTCTCGCTGCCGCAGCCTTCGGTGCAGGCGCTGGCCGGCGAATTGCGCGTTGAGAAGCAATCGGCGGTTTTCCACGAAGACGCTCGCAAAGTGGATTATTACAAAGTCCGGGACGCGAACAACGTATTGACCGGATATATCTTCAGCTCGCAGAACTTCGCTCCCGAGGTTCGGGGGTTTGGCGGTAAAATCAATCTTGCCGTTTACGTGGACGATCCTAACGGCAGGCTCATCGACTTTCACGTGGTCCGCTCGAATGAAACGCCGGCTTATCTGGAGCTTCTTCGCGGCTGGTGGAACTCGCTGATGGGTCATCATCTGTTTGAGCCTGAACCTTTCGCCGGCGTTCACGCCGTGACCGGGGCGACGATCAGCTCCGAAGCGATCCTCTCGGCGCTGCAGACATCAGGCCGGCGATTCGCCGAGCAGATTCTCGGCCGGCCCGTCGGACCGGCGGCTGAGCAAAAAGCACATCGGGCCAGGTATCTGCCGGACAATCCCGGCATATACCTGATCGGTGCTTTTGTTCTTGCCCTGATCGTAACTTATATGGGAGGTTTTTGGAGCCGGCTGGTGGTTCTGTGCCTGAGCCTTGCCGTCGGGGGCCTTTGGCTGAACGCCCAGTATTCCAGCGAGCAGATTGTCACCATATTGACGGGGTATGCCCCGGCGGCGGTGTTGACGGGCGCTTTTTTGTTTGTCGTGGGAATTCCGCTTCTTGTGGCGATCTTCGGCAACGTGTACTGCGGCTACATCTGCCCGTTCGGCGCGGCCCAGGAAATCATCGGCTATGTTGTGCCTGCGAAGCTGAAACCGCTGATACCAACCGAGCCGATGCGAAAAGCGAGATTCGTAAAGTACATCGTGCTTCTTGTTATGATCCTAATTTTCTTTGCCTCCAGAAACCGAACGACGCTGGCGGGGGACCCGCTCATTTCCGTTTTCAGCTTGTCGTTTACGCTTCAGGACTTCCGCTCGGTCGTGCCGTTCGTTATGGTCGCCGCTCTGCTTGGCTCGATCTTCTGCACTCGTTTCTGGTGCCGTTATTTATGTCCCGCCGGGGCCTTTCTTTCGCTGCTTAATGGAGTAGCAGTACTGAAGCGCTACCTGCCCGCCAAGAAATTCGGCCGATGTCCGTTCGGCCTGACGGGCAGGGACAATATGGACTGCATTCAGTGTGACAAATGCCGCTTCGAAACATTCGACAGGGCGGCAGCGGAAGGCCGTAAGAACGCGAGGGTATTCCTTGCCTGTGTGCTCATTGTGGCGATATTCACGTCAGCCATATCGGTGGGCAGATTCTTAGAGGTCGTTCCCGCCGGGGCCGACACAATCTCCGTCTCGGCGTCGGGCGGCCAGCCGAGGGACGTCGATATACAGCGGGTACGGACGCTCATTCGTGAAAGAAGACTCTCCGACAAGGAGGCCGACTTCTACAAGAAAATCGAGTGAAATCGGGGATCACCAGAGAACCGTATGGCCCTCCCTCCTGAAAGCAATGGATTATCGCTCTGGGATGTTCGGCGCTTTAGGGAGAATTGCAGCAGCATATTGTCGCACAACCTTCCCGATTTTCTTGACAAATCCCCAAACAGACGTTAGGATACCTCTTGCGATATTTGAAAGCTCCGCGAGAGTGCATCTGCCGATAAGCAAGACACATAGAAATTATTCGATTATGTAATCAGGGTCTTCTTGTAAGGGGAAACAAAATGGAGAGCAAATTTAACCTCCGGTTGTTTGTCTGGATCGCTGTGATGTCCTTGTCGGCCGCCTGTCCCGGCGCGGGTGCGATTAAGGATGCCGAATCGGCCAGTCATGGCACAGATGCTTCTCAGTATCAGATCGTTGAGACGTACAAGTTCTCGGGGTATGAGTTGATCCAGGTCAATCTTCCTGTTCTGTCTCATTATTCCTACCTGCTGGTCAGCGATGGCAAGGCCCTTATTGTTGATCCGGGAAGAGATGTCCAGTTTTACGAGGCTCTGGTCCGGCAGAAGAGTCTGTCTGTTTTTGGGATTTTTCTGACCCATAGCCACGCCGATTTCGTTGCCGGGCATACGGAGCTTGTCAAGCTTTATAACTGCCCCGTTTATCAGAGCGCCAAGAGCGGCGCCAAATACAAGATCACACCGATCGAACATGGAACCGTTATGGAGATGGGCAAGGCGTCCCTCAAATTTCTGGATACGCCGGGCCACGTTCTGGACGGAACCAGTGCCGTGATCGGTCCGACGAAAGATTCTCCGGAGTTGATTCTTACAGGAGACTTTCTGTTTGTTGGGGGGGTGGGCAGGCCCGACCTGGTAGCCGGTACGACTTCTGCGGCACTGGCGGGAATGCTCTATGACACGTGGACACAAACCGTGTCCAGGCTGCCCGACTCTGTCAGGGTCTTTCCGGCTCATGGAGCGGGCTCTCTATGCGGCGCCCACCTGAAGGATCAGCCCTTTTCGACCATCGGCGAGGAACGAACATCTAATCCTACTTTGCAGCACAAGGATCGAAACGAATTCGTTGCGGTAGTGCTCTCAGAGCTTCAGGAACCGCCCCAGTATTTCGGGCACGATGCGGCGATGAATCGCGACGGCCCTCCGCTGGTGAATTGGCAGGAGTCGCCCTCACGGGTCGCACCTGACGCAGCGCTGACGGATGCTTCACGATACGAGGTAGTCGATCTGAGAGACAACAAGGCATTTGCAGCAGGACACATACCCAATTCGGTGAATATCGCTCTACGCGGCCGTTTCGAGACATGGACAGGGATCATGGTTCCCTGGGGGTCGAATATGGTTGTAGCAGGAACCGAGGCAGAAACCAAAGAAGCCGTCCACAGGTTGCACCGGGTCGGGTACACCGCCAAGGTTCTCAACTTTGAAGAATGGACCAAAGCGGGCATGCAACTGCTGACAAACAAACTGCTGTCTCCTGGGGAGCTCTACGCTCAAATGCAAGCAAAAGCCAGCCCGGTGATCGTCGATGTTCGCCTGCCGAGTGAATGGATGGGATTACGAATCGGGACGGTCCTGAACCTTCCACTCAACAAGCTGCCGGAACTGTCCTCGAAGCTGGATACGTCTCAGCCCGTCGTGGCGGTCTGCAATTCAGCCTATCGTTCGAGCATGGCCATCGGGATTCTGGAGCGAAAGGGTTTCAAGAGTGCGACAAGTATGGAAGGGGGCAGTGACGCGTGGATTGCAGCCGGTTTGCCTGTGTATGGATCTGAAAATGCAGGCGCAGCGGCATCCACTCAGACCCGCAAGATGATTCCGCTGCCTGAGCGTATCTGTGCCAGGGAATTGAAAAGACTGATGATGGACCTGCCGGGGACGTTCCAAATCGTTGATATCCGTCCTGCTGAGATGTTCGCCGACTACAGTCTGCCCAATTCACAGAATGTTGACATTGCAGAGTTGACCTCCAATCCAGCTTTTCTGGTTGGAACGGGGCCTTTGATTATTGTGGATCGGGACGGCTCCTACGCCATGGCCATCGGAGGGATACTCTCGCAGAAGACGCAGCGGCCGATCAAGGTGCTGTATGAGGGTCTGGAGTCCTACTGGATGGAGGGTGACTTTGGAGCCGTAGGAGTGCAGCAGGGAACGGCTCCGCAGATCCGCACCGGCGCACCTCCCACAGCTAATCCGCCTTCCGCGGCTCCTTCCGGGACTCAACCGACAACCAAAAAGAAAAGTGCGGGGTGCTGATATGGAAAGCCGGGACACCAAGAGAAGAGAATACATGAATCCTTATCTTGCGGGGATTGGGCTGGGACTGACTTTGCTGACTTCTTTCCTGGTTCTTGGCGCGGGCCTGGGCGCCTCTTCGGGTCTGGCCCGTATCGCCGCTTGCGCAGAATTGTGTATCGCCAGAGCCCACACACTGTCCAGCGAGTACTTCGGCAAGTGGGGGCAGACACCTACGCAGTATTACCTTGTGTTCATGCTGGCAGGGATTTTTATCGGGGGCCTGTGTTCGGCCCTGCTTGCCAATCGAATGCAGCTTCAAATCGAACGCGGCAAGCAAAGCTCTGCTCGTCTCAGGAGTACATTTGCGTTGATTGGAGGCATTCTGGTCGGCTTCGCGAGCCGCCTTGCGAACGGGTGCACCAGCGGACAAGCCCTGACGGGAACAGCGCTGCTGCTGACGGGAAGTTTTGTGTTTCTCGTCTGCATATTTGTGGGGGGCTATTCCACGGCAAGGCTCTTCAGGAGACAATGGAATGATTAGCACAATGTATCAATTGGATACGCTCGGTACGCCAAAGGCATTTCTTGCTTCACTGTTGATAGGCATAGCTTTCGGTTTTTTCCTGGAGCGGGCGGGTTTTGGTTCCAGCAGGAAGCTGACTGCAGTGTTTTATCTCAGAGATATGGCCGTCATCAAAGTGATGTTCACGGCGGTGATAACGGCTGCGCTGGGATTGGCCTGCTGCGTGGTGCTGGGCTGGGCGTCTGTGGAAAACATCTATCTCATGCCCACCGTGTACGGGGCATACATTGTTGGAGGACTGATCTTTGGAATCGGATTCGTCATGGGAGGATGGTGTCCCGGCACGGCGGCGACTGGAGTAGCGAGTGGCAAGATGGATGCTCTGGTTTTCCTGCTGGGGGTGATAGCGGGCTCTGCTTTGTTCAACGAGATGTTCGGTTTGATAAAGCCCCTGTATGAGTGGGGCCAGCGAGGCGTTCTGTTCGTCTATGAAACACTTGGAATAGGAAAAGGAACATTTACCGTTCTGCTGAGTGTTGCCGCCGTTCTAATGTTCTGGGGATGTGAGTGGATTGAAAAGCGAAGAACAGGTCAGCCGCTTGGTGCGAACGCTTCTGTTCTGAAGACGCTCACTGTTGTTATGCTGGCCCTTGCCATAGTATTGGTTGCCGTCGGTTCCAGCCCGCCGGCGGGGAGGCAGGATGCCGCATCAACGGCTGGGATTGCATCAGCGGAATCCCAATTGCTTGAGGCTGTCGATTTGGCGCAGGATCATATTGAGCCTGAAGAACTGGCGGACCGAATGCTCAACAGAGAGCCGGATCTTGTCGTCGTAGATATACGGTCTGCCGATGAATACCTGGACTATCACCTGCCAAACGCCCTGAACATACCAATGAAGGATCTTCATCAGGCCCTAATGCCCCACAAAAATGTTGGCACTATTATCCTGTACTCGAACGGTATGACTCACCCTGTCCAAGCCAGAGACTCACTCTACCGAAGTGGGTATACGAATGCCTACATTCTCACTGACGGCCTGAATGGATTTATTGAGAGGTGTCTGACACCCGTTTCTCTGCGAGACGAAATCGTCCCGGATGAGATTGCTGGCAAAATCAGGGCATGGAGGAGCTTTTTCCTGGGTTCCACAGCTTCCCAGGCGAAGCCGGCCACCTCGGACGAGCCGCTGTCGAGCAGCCCTCTGGTCGATGCACAATGGCTGGAGACGCAAATCGATCGTCTGGACGTCCGGATCCTCGACCTTCGGCCCCAACCTGAATACAACACGAGCCATGTTCTGAAATCTTTTGCCCTCAACATTGAAAACCTTCGGACAAATATCGACGGCGTCGGCTCGATGCTTCAACCCGGCGACATGCTGGCCAGACACCTCTCAGCCATGGGTATTCGACCTGCCGATACCATCGTCATTCTCTATAGCGATAAGACACAGGACGCCACTTTGGTGGGGATTGCATTGGAACGGCTCGGCCATACCGCCTACAGAATCGTCAATGGAGGCTTTGCCGCATGGAAATCCGCCCAGAAGCCGGTTGTCTCGGATCTGCCGGCCGTGGTCCCATCTGACTACCCTGCCCCTGACGGTGACAGGTTTTCTGTGGACTATAGAACTGTCTTAGAATACGTTCGGTCCAAGAAAGCAATCATCCTGGATGTTCGTCCAGCCGACTACTACACGGGCGTCAAATCCGATGAAGCTCGCGCCGGCCACATTCCGGGAGCCATCAATCGGCCGTACACGGAAGACTTGGTGACAGAAAACGATATCCCACGATTCAAACCTGTCGAGGAACTGGAGAAGGCGTATAAGCAAATCATACCCTCCAAAACCTCTACAATCATAGTGCACTGTCGAACGGGCCATCAGGCCAGCCAAACATTCTTTGTGCTCAAGCGACTTCTGGGTTACAGGAATGTCCTCTGGTTCGATGCAGGATGGAGTCAATGGGCGGCGAGAAAGGAATTACCAATTGAGTAATTGACAGGTGATACGCCTATCGGTTCATTCCTGGTGATATGGGAATCCCAAGACATCCATGAGCCAGCCGTTATTTCTCCTGTGGTTTTCGCATTAAAACTGTGAGAAACGTGGACTAATCCTTGTTTTGCGGCCAGATGGAACTCAGTTCGAAGATTTCCAGAGACTCGACCATCGTATTTCCACCCCTGGTGAAGATCTCCAGTGACTTCGAGTTGTCCGCAAGGATCACTCCCATCGGCATATAGACTCGGCCGCCGTTGCCAAAAATCTCGATGGACGTGCGGTCCACCAGCAATTCGAGGCGAATCTTGCCATCTATCGGCCTCAAGGGAGCCGCTTTGCCCTGACAGGACAATTCCTGCTTTTGGACGTCATAGACGACCGGGATATCCCGGATGACAAAGCCTGTTTCCCGAGCGTTATTGATTTGCAGCTCGGCTCGAAGATGAAACAGCTCTCCCGAAACACCTGAGAGCAGGTTATCGGCCGGCTCCAACATCGTGCTCTTCCATTTCCATTGCCGCTTGTGAAGGCTTTCAATCTCGCGAACGGGTTCGGCGAACATGCGCGGACCTTCTTCGGTGGCCCGCAGTGTCAGTGTCACCGGGAACAGCATCATCTGGTTGAACGGCATCTGCGGCATCGCGACCCGCCCCCACGCCATCTGAATTCGCCGGCCGTCTTCTGCGGGGATGTTATTGAATGTCTGCGAGGCATAGAAGCAGTTGCCGTAGTGGAAACGAATCGTCTCGGTTTGGCTCGTAAACTGTTTTCCATCGAAATCGCCGATCAGATACTCCCCGTTGCCGCCATAGAGTATCCATTTCTTGTCGTTCTCATTCCCATCGACCGGCAGGGCGAACAGCTCGGGACATTCATGGAAGCATTTCAGCCTGCTCTGGAGATCCCACGACTTCAGATCTTTCGATGTGAGGAATCCCATCATCTTATCATCCAGATACAACGCCATCACCCATTGATGGGTCGGCTCGTGCCAGATGACTTTGGGGTCACGGTTTGAGCCGTTGATGTGGCCCAGAACAGGATTGTGCTCATAGATATTCCACGTCCTGCCGCGGTCGTTGCTATAGGCGATGGACTGGGTAAAAGGCTGCCCCTTCGACATCGGGTTTGTCCCACCGGCCGATGTATAGATGCAGACGATGACTTTCTCGTTGCCCGTCTGAAATCCTGCCGTATTGTCAGTATCGACTACGGCTGAGCCGGAGAAGATCGTCCCCAGGCGGTCGGGATGAATCGCGTCCCCCAGTTCGGTCCAGTGGACCCTATCCGTGCTGACGGCGTGGCCCCAGGTCATGTTGCCCCACTTCCAGCCGTAGGGATTGTGCTGATAGAACAGATGATATTCTCCATCATAATAGACCATTCCGTTGGCGTCGTTGTTCCAGCCTCGGCGGGAGGTGAAATGAAACTGTGGACGGAGTTTCTCCCTGTAGATATTCTCCTGGCCGATATACGTGTCTGCCTGATAGATGGAATCGAAGCCTTTGCTTTTGGCTGGGTCATATTTGTCTATGCGGAGGACAGCCTTCTTGCCCTTGAACTGCCCGATATCGAGAAACACCCAAAAGTCCGGCTCGTCGGGCGCCAGCTCGATCTCGAATTCCCGGACGACCCTGTTGTCGATAATAAGGCTGATCAATCGCTTCTCAGCTTCGTTCTTGACGGGAAGATTCAGGTATTTCTTCTCCAGCGAAAATTCGCGGCTTTTGTACGTGACTGCCGGACCTTCCTGAGCGGCAGCCGTGCTCAGGCAACAAAGCACTGCCCCAAGGATGTTTACCACAGCTTTTCTCATGCGATTGCCTTTCGCTAACCGCTTGTTTTATCGAGGTCGAGCGTGTCGCGTGTTTCTTGTTGCAGGTCTTTCAGCCGAGTCCTTAGTTTTTGCAGCAAGCCGTTGTTGGCCGGATCGTCGGCAAGGTTGTGCATCTCCAGCGGATCGGCGTTCAGATTGTAGAGCAGGGTCTTGTCAATCTTCGGATAGTAAACCATTTTGTAACCACCCGTGCTGACCATTCTCTGCAAGTCCATATAGCCGCCGTAGATGGCGTCGTAGCTGGCGCTAACTTTGCCCCGAATCAGCGGCATCAGGCTCTTGAACTGCACCTGCTGCGGCTTGCTCACGCCGGCAAGCTCCAACGCCGACGGCATAATGTCCTGAAGATAAACCGGCGAGTCGATTCGCTGGTTTTTCGGGACGTCGGGGCCGTTGACGATCAGCGGGACCCGGACGCCGGAGTCGTACATATTCTGCTTGCCCATCAGGCCCTGATGGCCAATGGCCAGTCCGTTGTCGGCGGTGAAGAAGATGTAGGTATTTTTTGCCTTTCCCGTTTTTTCAAGGGCGTCGAGAATGCGGCCTACCTGGGCGTCCATGTGGGTGATGATCGCATAGTATTCCCGGCGGTTCTCTTTGATCGCGTACTCGGTTCGGGGAAAGGGGGCCAGCGCTTCGTCCCTGAGCTTGGCGCTGCAGCCGATGGAATCTTTATAAGGATATTCCGGCAGAAAGTCGGTGGGGATTTTCACGTTCTCCAACGGATATTTGTCCACGTATTCCTTGGGCGACTGCCTCGGATCGTGCGGGGCGTTGAACGCCAGATACATGAAGAACGGCTTGTCGCTTTTGGATGCGTTTCCGAGAAACGCCTCCGCGTCGTCGGCAAGGACTTCGCTCCAGTGTTTGCCGCCTTTCCAGTATCCGCCGCGCGTCTTGTCCCAGGGCTTCCAGGGATCGGGCTGTCCCTCGATCGGGCGGTTGTATCCCTCCGGCGTCTGATTGGGCATGCCGGGGCGAACGTCTTTGACGTGGTCGAATATGCCTTCCGGCTTGATCCCGGTGATGTGCCACTTGCCGCTCATGTAGGTCTCGTAGCCGGCCTGCTTCATGTACTGCGACCAGAACCTTCCGGCGGCGGTTTCTTCTTTCAGCCTCGGCTCCATGTCCCGGGCGATCCATAAAAAGCGCCCCGTATTGAGCATCGTCCGGCTGGCCACGCACACCGCCCCGTGACAGGCCCCCTGGTTGTACGCATGCGTGAAGGTGACGCCGTTCCTGACGAGTCTGTCCAGATTCGGCGTCTGTATCTCGTCGCAGCCCATCGCGTGCAGCGTCTCGAAGCACTGGTCATCGGTGAAAATAAACAAGACGTTCGGCTTGCTTGCATCCCGGCCGAAAGCTTCAACGCCCGGCAGTGACAGCGCCGCGGCTCCGGCACCAACCGCCCTCAAGAACCCTCGTCTGGTCAATCTCGAATTAGTCATTATACAACCTCCCGAGTAAACCTCATCTTTCTCGTATCATCATATCACAAGTCCGGCTTCGAGCACAGCGCTAATCCCTCAAAGCTCCAGACGGAGCCGACCGAAACGATGGACGAAAGGACGATGGACGAATCGTCCCTCCTCCATCGTCCCTCATCCCTCGTGCTCATGGTGATATACTCGTACTCACCCGAATGCCATGCGCTGTTTCGTCATAGCGCACCGGTACACTTTTGCCGTTAAGAACGACGGTGTCCGGCTCTGCGGCTACTCTGAAGAGCACATTGGTCACGGGCTGTCCTTCCAGCCACACCTGCGTTTGTCTGCCCGGAACAAAGACGGCATCAACCTTTGAGAGTGAATCGAGCACGACCTTGCCGTTCCTGCGCAGGTAGCTGCCGCAAGCGACAAAGTACCGCGTCACCGAATCCGGATCATTCTTGTCGGCTTCTTTAGGCCGCGTGACGGCGAATAAATACGCATCGGTGTCCCATCCGTCAATCACGTTGCAACTGTTGCGGTGCATCTTTCGTCCGTCCGCTTGCAGATTCAAATACACATCCGTAACCGTGTCCGCCTCGCTGACCTGAACGCCTATCGCATCGTTCTGCTTCAATGGTTCGATTTGCACTACTGGCGTTTCGCTGCCGGCTTGAAGCGGCAATATCGCCGTGACGAATTTGCTCTCCCGCGTTTTTCCTTCAGGGACAAACGCAAGATACGTCACCTCCACGTCAGGCTCATGGTCTTTGAGGCCCTTTTTCTCGACGATTTTCAGCTCTTGCGGAAACAGCGGCTGAACAAGCACGCGGGCATCTCCGCTGGATAGGAGTATCTGTTGGTCCCGTGTCTCGGCCTTGCCCTGATAATGCAGCAGCCATTCGAACTGACCTTCCTCGTGGGTCCGCACGTCGTCGAAGATCAGAATCGCGCCGCCGAGCCAGAGGAAATGGCGGTAATTCCGCGAGAATTTCCACGCCGTCGGCCCGGTCGCATCGGCGAACACGTACTTCAGTCCCGCCCCGTCCATCAGCCGATGGATTTGGCCGGGCGTTACCGTCCCACGGTCGCCGCCGCCGCAGTCTTCGGGATTCTGCCCGTGACCGTCGATCAGGACGACGTTGTGGGCCTTACTTTGACGGTAGTAACTCGTATATTCCCGCCTGCTGTAAGAGCAGGTACCGGAGTCGATAATCACAGGTTTGCCGCCGTGAAACAGGATGAAAGAACCGGCGTCCGGGTGGGCATGGTTCCATGCGAAGCCCGACTTGATGGCAAGCATGGTCGCATCGTCCCGCCAGGACGACCGCAGAACCGCCCAGCCGATGTCCGAGTACAGCATCGAGCGAGCAAGGTCATTCGGCGCAAATTCCTGCGAACGCTGCTCGTAGTAAACCAGCCCCACGGGGTCATCCAGCCCCGGCTCGGTCCGGCCTAAGTACCAGTGATATCGTGGCGCGTCGTACCCGTTGGCCAGCAGCAGCCGCACCGTCTCGGCCCCGTTTGATCGCAGGCTGCTATCGCCGAAATTCAACGACAGAATCGAGTCAGACGCCGGATAGCACACGTGGACGAAGAAATCCCCCGCCTTCGCGAGCAAAGGAATATCGGGCGCTGATGATTTGCCGAAGACGTTCGTAAAAGCGAGACGAAACAGCAGATACTCCGACAACGCATAGTTGGCGTAACTGACGCTTTCGTAAAAAGCGCCGTTGCGGTCGAAATTGATGCTCTTGTTTTGCAGGATGTTTCCCTGATAGCTGAACCATTCGGGGAAAGCCTCTGAAACCTGCCGCACCCACGGCTCGGCTTGAGGCTCGTCGCCCACCAGCGAGAGCGCCGCCAGGCCGGCCTCCGAAACGCACACGCTCCACCAGTTATGGCCCATCGAATCCAGTGCGTGAATGCGCTTCTCGCCCAAAAGCCAGTCATCCAGCGTAGGCAAAATACCCAGTCGGATCATGGCCTCAGCGATGATCTTTCTTTCGCCCTCGGAGAGAAAATCGTAAATGCTGTCGTATCCGACGGCGTAGCCATAGCAGAATCTGGCCGTGTTCAGCTCCGAATGCCACGGCGGCTCGTTATGTGCGTCGCCCGCCCATCGATTCAGTCCGCCGTAATAGATAAGTGCGTCCCGGAGCTTCTCGGCGTAGCGTTTCTCGCCGGTCATCCGGTACGCCAGACCCAGCGTCCCTGCCATGTCGCTGATCTGGCTGCTGGGCCGGCCGTAGTTGCCGTGCTGTCCCGTGCCGCCTTCGGCGTATTCCTTTGAAACCAGCTCCTCGTCAAGCTGCCGGTCCGCCCGGCCAAGTAGCTTCTTCCATGCCTCGCCGATCGTTGCGTTTTCGGCGACGCCCTGACGAAGGCGTTCCACCCGCTCGGCAGTGAAAAACAGCCTCGGACGAGCCGTTTCCCGCCGTGTGTCCGCCGGCGCGCCGGTCGCCACGCCGACAAGGAGTATCGAGCATAACAGTATCGGCCAGCGCATTGCAGACGCCGTGTCCGGCCGCCCTATAGGCCGTAGCAAATCCTTCTGTGTGTCACTGTACTTAACCATCTCTGCTGCCTCCCAATCACAGACTCATATTGCCAAAATCGTTATTTGAGGCAGAGGAAACTGCCCCAAGCAGGATTTTAAGACTTCCCGACCGACAGTCCACTGAATACGCAGATATTTTCTTGTCCGGGGGATCGTCGCATCCATTCATGTACCACTCGAATAAGAAGCGATGGTGTCTTTTCAGAGGAGCATCGCGTATATGTACACTGTGCCTCGTTGTTCGTCTATGAAGACGCTATAGAACCTGTGTTTGAGACCCGGAGATTCGATTAGGAGTCCCGACTCGATTGATTTCTGGTCGAAAAGACAGATGCCAAGCTTCTCTTGCATCGCAGGCACCGATGAGAACATTAGGGATCGCGTCTGCCTGGGCTGAGCTGCAACGATATACTCAGAGGTTGCACCCGCGATCATAAAGGAACGTTTAACGTGCTCGATACCCACAGCATCTGTGTCGAACCGCACAAAGATTTTCGGATCCATACTCCCCTGGAAAATGGCGCGCAGACCCTCGGCCTTTTTGGGCAATTCCTGACCGGTGATGGTGTGGAACTCCAACGGAATCTTGGCAGTGGGCAACTCGTGCGGCTCTGACCAGTCTTTCAAATACTGCCATGTCATAGTCGCGCCCACATATACCAAGACCCAGAAAGCGACCACACCCAATCCCAGCGACAAAAGGCCAATTATTACAGTACGTTTTTTCATGCCTTCACCTCTATGTTAAAACTACCCTGAATCAGCTTGCAGGTCAAGGTCGAAGAGGGTTTTCTGCTCTTGTCTGAGTTTCGCCGGAGGATAAATGACGCCGGTTTCTGTGATGACCACATCGGGCGTGAGCGTATGCTCCGAACTCTTGCCGGGGTCCAAGATGTGTATGACTTGCACGCCCCGGGCGGTCAGGTAATCGCTCAAGAGAAGGCGGTGGCATTTCCAGTACAATTTTTCCGCGCACATGACCGCGGTACGTGAGCTTGCAGCCGCCGCCAGAAGTTCCTGGACACCTCTGCGGAATTCGTCCGTGGCCATATAGTCGGCGTAGCTACGAAATCCGGGACTTTTAAGCCCCATGTTAAGAGACTTGTCACCCGCCGCCGTGTGTCTGCGGCCGCCAAGTGCTTCCAGCCACAGGTAGTCGATGTTCTCAGCCGCCAGGCGTTCAGTCAAGGCCGGACGATTGAAATGCGGAAACATCCGCGAGGAAGGATAGTGCCGGATATCGGCGAGAAGGCCTATCTCGAATTCCTTCAGCAGCGATACGAACTGCTCGAACGAAAGGTTGGAATGGCCAATGGTAAATATTCGCAGCGTTCTTTCGATATCGGCATTCATCGGTCATAGTAAAGTGGAGACTGCCCGCTCGTAGAAGATTACAGCGCCGGGTCATTTTGTGAAACCATCCATTCCTTCAGTTTTTGACGCATCTTGTTGAGGATTAGCTCCGCGTCGGGTTTGCCGGCGATGTTGTTCAGCTCGTAGGGGTCGGCCTGCAAATCGTATAGCTCTTCGGCCAGGTGATGCTCGATGGTATCGACTAATTTGGCGGCTTGAGGATCGGTCCTGGCTTTTTCAACCCACGTGTCCCAGACCTCCTTGTGGCTTTCGGGGATGCCGGGCACCTTTGTAAAATGCGTCGTCCATAGATTCTCGGGATTGAGATTGAGAACATACTTATAGCGGCTGTCCCGAACGCAGCGCTGAGGAAAAACATTCATATCGCCGTCGCGCGTATGGGTGGCATAAATGTAGTCGCGGAAGGTTTTCGCCTCACCCGACAGCACATTCAAAAAGCTCTTGCCGTCGATCCCGTCGGGGGGCCGTTCCCCGGCGACATCAATAAAGGTCGGCGTCACATCGACGAATGAGACCATCGCCTCGCAAACCGAACCCGGCTTGATCCGGCCGGGCCAGACAGCGATAAACGGCACGTGAATCCCGGTGTCATAGACCGTCCATTTGGCGTGCGGCCACTCGGCGCCCTGGTCCGTCGTATAGATAAAAAGCGTATTATCCTCGAAACCATGCTTCTTCAATGCAGCTCTGACCTCTCCGAGGCGTTTATCCATGGTCGTGATGTCCTGATAATAATTGGTCATGGCTTTTCGGGTCAGCTCGGTATCGACTATGAACGGGGGCAGGTGAATCTTCGCAGGATCGTAAATCCTGTTAGGCTCCCAGACGACGTGCGGGCTGCTGTCGGCCACAATCAGGCACAAAGGCGTATCAGGCCGGCTCCCAGCGTGCTCCGCGAGGAACTGGTCAACAGCCGTGGTATCCAGACCTTCCATGCGATAGGTTCGGTGGCGCTGCGGCTTGGGCGGCAGTTTGGCCCCCAGGTACTCGAAACTGAAAACTTCCTTCGGTTTGGCATGAACCTTGTGCATCAGGGCAACGCGATAGCCCCTTTTCTTCAGATAGGTCGGCAGGGCGGTAATATCGTCCCGGCATATCGTGTGGTTTCCCATGCAGCCGTTGCGGGCCGGATAAAGCCCCGTCCACAGTACCGAACGGGACGGCGCACAGGTCGGCGACGCGGCAAACATGTTCGCAAACAACATTCCATCTTTCGCGAGCATGTCAATGTTGGGAGTCCGGACGTCCTTATTCCCATAGCAGCCCACGAAGTCTATGCCGTGATCGTCAGAGATGAACATGACGATGTTGGGCCGTTTGCGCCGGCTGTTGTCCCGCGCATATAGCGAAGCCGTTGCCATCAAAACACCTGGAGCACCAAACAGGCCAGCAGCGGATTGTCTCAATAACGTCCTTCGGGTAACGTTGTGATCCATTTTGCGATGTACCTTTCGTATTCAGCCCGTGCGTCCACTCGTTCGTACCGGCCGCCCCGGAAGCTTCGAATCTTGTGCTTCCGTGCCGGCATTTTCATGACAAATGCCCAAGAAAGCGCAATTTACTCCTCTTGACGCCCGCGATAGTATTGCTCGAAAGATTCGAAATTGTCAAACACTTTGACCTTTTCCGCAAAGGGACGATAAAATACATAGAGAGCTTGAGTAAACGGTTGTGTTATTGGCAGACTATGGATTCAGTCATTACAATTCCCGCCCTTGGCGACAATTTGATATACCTCTATCGGTATGACCGAAGCGATGCGCTTGCGGTTGATCCCGGCGACAGCTCGGCAGTCTTGACCGCGATGAAAGAGCACGGTCTGACTCTCAAAACGATTCTCATTACGCATCACCATTGGGACCACACCGCTGGAGCGGCAGAGCTGAAGCAGAAGACCGGCTGCACGGTCATCGGCGGCGACAAGACAAGAACGCCCGGCATCGACCAGGTTGTTGATGATGGCCAGATTCTTATGTTGGGCAACGCAGCAATACAGGTTCTTGCTACGCCCGGGCATACGCGCACGTCAGTCTGCTACTATGTGCAGCCAACAAGCAATAACGAGGGTGGAATTCTCTTCACTGGGGACACGCTGTTCGTCGGGGGCTGCGGCCGGCTGTTGGAATGTGACGCACAATCCATGTGGGAATCACTGCAAAGATTGGCGTCTTTGCCCGATGAGACCCTCGTTTACTGCGGACACGATTACACACTGGAGAATTACGAATTTGCATCGAGTATCGAGCCGAATAATCCGCTCGTCAGGCAGCGCCTCGATGAAGTTAAGCAGACCCAGGGGCGTGGGGAGCTTATGGTCCCTTCAACGATGTTGCAGGAGAAGACGACGAATCTCTTTTTGCAGGCCGGCATGCCCGAATTGAAGGCCGCTCTCGGCATGCCGCAGGGGCGAGCGGTGGAGGTTTTTGCAGAATTGCGGGCTCGAAAAGACGTTTTTTGAGCGGGTTGTACTCACGCGCTATCGTTTAGAGAATCGGTTGCATATACCCCGCGCATTTGATAGACTCCGGCTGGAAAATCGAAACGTGTAAGGAGAGCATTATGCTTATCGTTCATGTCTCGGTCTGTGTCAGGCCCGACCAGGTTGACGCCTTCCGGGCGGCCAGTGTTGAAAATGCCCGCCAGAGCGTCCGGGAGCCGGGCGTTGCCCGATTCGACGTCATTCAGCAGCAGGATGATCCGACGCGTTTCGTGCTGGTTGAGGTCTATCGGACCCCTGATGACCCGGGCCGGCACAAAGAGACGGCCCATTATCAGAAATGGCGGGACGCCGTGGCCCCGATGATGGCCGAGCCGCGCACGAGCGTCAAATACACGAATGTGTTTCCCGATGAGCAGGGGTGGGGCTGAGTACCGCACGGCCCGGTGAGTGGCAAGAACCATGAGATTCGAATTTGCAACCGCGACACGCATCATCTTCGGCTCCGGCACAATCTCGGAGGCGGCATTGCTGGCCGGCGAGACAGGAAAACGGGCCTGCGTCGTTATCGGCCGGACCAGCCAGCGGGCGGAGCCGTTTCTCGAACAACTCAGCAAACAGGGCATTGACTATGTGACATTCAACGTGGCAGACGAGCCGACAACGATGGTGGCAAGAGTGGGGATCGAGACGGCCCGCGAGGCGGCAAGTGATTTCGTCGTCAGCATAGGGGGTGGAAGCGTCTTGGATACCGGTAAAGTCATCGCCGCCATGCTGACCAATACCGGCAAACTGGAAGATTATCTCGAGGTGGTCGGCGCCGGCAAACCGCTTCTGCACGGCTCGGCGCCGCACATCGCCATTCCAACGACGGCCGGCACGGGCGCCGAAGTCACCCGCAACGCCGTCCTGGGCGTACCCGAACATCGGGTCAAGGTCAGCATGCGAAGCCTCTTCATGCTGCCCCATTTGGCCGTCGTCGATCCTGAATTGACCCATTCACTGCCGCCGTCTCTGACCGCTACGACCGGCCTGGACGCGCTGACGCAACTGGTTGAAGCTTATGTTTCCGACAAAGCCAGTCCGCTGACGGACGGCATTTGCCGGGAGGGCCTCAGACGGGCCGGGCGTTCTCTGCGCCGGGCTTTTGAGAACGGCGACGACGCTGATGCCCGGGAAGATATGGCGATGGCGAGTCTCTTCAGCGGACTGGGCCTGGCCAACGCCAAATTAGGGGCCGTGCACGGTTTCGCAGGCCCATTAGGGGGTATGCTTAGCGCTCCGCACGGTGCGCTGTGTGCCCGGCTTCTGCCGTTTGTCATGGAGAGCAACGTGCAGGCGCTGCGCCGCCGAGCGGCGCGCTCGCCGGCATTGGCCAGGTACGACGAGATTGCCCAGCTCCTGACGGGTAAATCTACGGCCAGGGCCACCGACGGCGTGATATGGGTGCAGCAGCTCTGTTCGGCTTTGAAAATTCCGTCGCTGGCTCAGCTCGGGCTCAAAGAGCAGGATTTCGCGACGATTGTAGCCAAGACCAGGAAATCCAGCAGCATGAAGGGCAATCCGGTTGTATTGACGGACGATGAACTGGTGGAAATCGTCAGAAGAGCCAATCGGCAAATGACCTGACATCTTAATCAGGACCTCAGCCCCATGCCCGAAGTTATAGCTCGTGAAGCATCTTCACGGCCTGTTTGACGACCATCTCGGCGGCCTGCGGCGCGAAGGCGCTGCTCTTGACTTCGTAGCCTCCCTCGATGTACAGATTCTCCAGCGGCAGATAGCCGGCCGCCCCGTTACAGTGCGTGATCACGAACGTATGCTCATACGGCGAGCCGGCCTTGATCGACATGCCGATCTCCGTTAGGACTTCAGCGCCGAGACCCACGAACGCGATATTGCCGATCCGTGCGGCGCTGATAGTCAGCGAAGCAGGGGGGCTGTCTTTCGGGATTTCAAGCTGGTCTCGCGGCTTACCCGGAAGCTTGAGCGTGACAAGCGCGGTCGAAATGTCCGCCTCGCCGGACACTTTTCCTATTGCGCGAAATACGTGGACGACCTCTTCGCCCAGCAAGGTTCCCAACAGCACCGGCTCGGGCACCCAACCCGGCTCGGTATTGAACGCCGGAAGTACCCTGAACCAGGGATCGATATTGCCGGAGGCCCCGGCAAACGCGGGGGCAATGACGTCCGGCCCGAGAATCTTCTCGACAAACTGTTCGGATAATCCGAGCACGTCGCCGGTGATGACCAGATTCTTGCCGCCCATGCAGGTCGCGTGAGTGGCGTAATCGAATAGCGCTGCGCGGACCGTCCCATCCGGTCCGGCCACCTTCATCACCAGAACTTGCTTGTCGGTCGGTCCGTAGGGATTGCGTCCGAGCTGTATGGTGCTGTTGCCCGTGCTATCGAACGTCAGCTCGCGGCGATTCGCGCCGACGGGCGAGTATCCGACGCCCGTCCCGATTTGGGCCGGGGCCATGTTGTCCAGCGCCTTGCGAATCACCTCGATCAGTTTGCCTTCGAGGTCTTTGGTGTATTCGAGATTGTTCGGGTGACCTTTTTCCTTGTCGATGGTCGGCGTGGGCGCGCCGTGCGTGTGTATGCCGCACAGAAACAGCTCGGACGGCTCCAGCTTAAATTCCGCCGTGATGAGCTTTCGAAAGTGCTCAGCAGTCGATTCATAAAATCCGATCAGATCGCATGAGACCAGCACCAGCCGCTTGCCGCCGCTTTCGAACGCGACGGCCCTGGCGGATAGCGGGTCGTGAACGCCTTCGGATAACGCCGTCCGGGCGCCGTAGCCGGACATCTTGACCGGTTTCTGCGGGGTAATGTCAACTCTTGCCGCTCCGGCACGCAGCGCCGCGCGTAAAGGCGAGGCAGCAATAGAAAAGCTGATAACAAGCAGCGTTACAATTGCGGCGATCCGTTTCACTGAATGACTCGATACGTGTCTCATGACAAGTCTCCCGAAATGTGATTTCTTTCTTTGCTCGCCCGCGCTTACCGTCTTACCCGGGCGTTACCCTGCCAGATGCTCCAGATCTGATCCTCGTCCGCAGGCTGTGCGTAATCGGTCGATAGTGTTGTGACCAGCGCTCCGGTGGCCCATCCGAACTGGACCCACTTGGCCGGCTCCCAGCCTTTGAGAATGCCATAGAGCATTCCCCCGACGAATCCGTCGCCGCCCCCGATCCGGTCGAGCACCATGATCTCTCGCGGCTCGACGACGTGCCAGTTGTCACCCTCGGACATGATCGCGCCCCAGAGGTGACAGTTGGTGCTCACGACCTGGCGGAGCGTGGTGGCAAACACCGCCGTCTTGGGGAACGCCTTCTTCGCCTTATTGATCATGACCTTGAAGCTTTCGATCTTGTTCGAGAGGTCCTTGCCGCCCGCCTCCGGGCCTTCGAGCCCCAGGCAGAGCTGGAAGTCCTCTTCGTTGCCGACGAGAATGTCCGAGACGCCGGCGATTTCCGTGAAGATCTTGTGCAATTCGGCCTCGCGGCCCTTCCAGAACGAGGCGCGATGGTTCAGATCGAATGAGATGCAGCTTTTGTGCTTCTTGGCGGCCTTGGCTAATTCAAGGCAGAACGTACCCGTCTCCGGCGAGAGGGCCGCGATAAGACCTGACAAGTGAACGAGCTGTACGCCCTCCTTGCCGAAGATGCGATCCAGGTCAAAGTCCTTGACGTTCAGGGTCCGTCCCACCTCGCCGGCACGGTCGTTGTGAACCCGTGGCCCGCGCGAGCCGTAGCCGGTATCGGCGATATTGAACTGGTGGCGATAGCCCCACGGCCCGCCCTGATCGACCTCTTTGGCCTCGACGTCTATATGCCGGCCGGCCAGATCGTTCTTGATGAACTGGGCGATGGGACTGCCCTTGACGAAGGTCGTCAGCACCTTGACGGGCAGGCCCAGGTAGCTCGATACACTGGCCACGTTGGACTCGGCGCTGGTGGCCTGCAGGCTGAACGTGCTGCTGCAATAAACGGGCTGGCTGCCGACCGGGGTGAGCCGAACCCCCATGCTCGTGGGCACCAGCAGAGAATATTTGCAATCCGGGCGAAACTTGATAGTCATAAACAGTATCCTTTCTACAACAATGCTGCCGATATGTTACATATCCAGGGATGAAATCATTGCAATAAAATCAGCCGCTGTCAACAGAATCATAAACACAAAAAGGCTTCAAACTCCGCCTTCTTATTGTCGCTATGCTTTGGCTTGCATATAATGCGCGTTCAAGATTTCTTTTAAGAAGGATGCGCCAGACGGAACGAGTATTTAGGAGCAACAAAAGTGGGAACTATCGAGCAGGGCGTCAAACAGGCTGTCGAGAATTGTCTGAGGGTAACAAAAGGCGAGCGAGCGGTCATTATTACCGATAGGCAGACCTTCGAAATCGGCTCAGCTCTCAAAACCGCCATAGAGAAGATCGCCGGTGAAACGCAAATGTTTGTGATGGAGGATTTCGGCGAAAGGCCGATAGCCTTCCCGAAGGTCATAGAAGACGCCCTCCGGCTGGCCGAGGTCAGCGTCTATGCGGCCCAGGGCGCAAAGGGCGAGCTCCAAACCTTCCGAATGGCGATGCTCAAAGCCATAGAAGCCAACGTCAGGCTCAGGCACGCCCACATGATCGGAATCACGCCGGAGATCATGAAAGACGGGATGTGCAGCGATTATCAGGAGATTCAGCGCGTCAGCAGGCTGGTTTACGAGAAGGTAAAAAACGCTCGCAGAATTCAGGTTGTCACAGAAAAGGGCACTGATTTCACGGCTGAATTCAGCCCCCGGCTCAAATGGCTCGTCAGCGACGGCGATATCACGCCGGACCTCTGGAAGAACCTTCCTGACGGCGAGGTGTTCACGTCCCCCCACGACCTGAACGGCAAAGTCGTAATCGATGGTTGTCTTGGCGATTTCTTTGCCGAGCGGTATGGCTCTCTGGAGAACACACCCGTCATCGTCGAGGTTGCGGACGGCCGGGCTATAAGAGAAACTCTCCGATGCGACGACGAGCAATTGCGCAAGGAGTTCAGCGCATATCTTTTCGAGACCGACGAAAACAGCAGCAGGGTAGGTGAATTTGCCATTGGTACCAACACCGGCCTGACGGAATTGATCTACAACCTGCTTCAGGATGAGAAGTTCCCCGGCGTACATATTGCATTCGGAAGTCCCTTGCCAGCCAAGACGGGCGCTGCCTGGGACAGCAAAGCACACGTGGACGGCGTCCTGAAGAATCCGGACATCTATGTGGACGGCGAGAGGATTATGAACAGAGGCGAGTTCTGTTTCAGAGAATTGGCTTTACCTACCAAGCGATAGACGTACCCGTAGAGCCGACCGCAAAAAGCTACCGAGCCGGACCACAGCGAATGACTTGTCGATAGAGAACATTGGTAGAACCTCCAGGATATCATTCATTTGCCTGACATAATATTACGGAAATCCGTAAACATCCCTAATAAAATCCCACAATCTCGTCGCGAGTTGTTGATGAAAAACCGGACGAGGGACACTTCTGCTGTTTTGTAATTGACGCTGGGAGCAAGCTGTACTACAATAACCACCAGCAACTGAGGAGTTGTTGTCTTATCCGTTCAATTCGTGTCGTTCATTTTGGCAATTGAAAAACGCGGCGTTTGTTCTATGGCCTGAAAAGCAGGCAGAGGATGCCGAAAAACCATGACGACGGCGAGAAATTCACGAGTTTTACGGGTAATCCCTTTGCCGCTCATCATGGATTTGTTCTGCCCATTTGCCGTGCCAAAGTCATTTACAATGTAGTAGTCTTTAACGGTAATTTTGTTTGAAGGGGGATTATTATGTGTAAGAGAAGTGGTTTACTTGATCCCGGGTAGTTTCCGGCAGGGTATGGGTAAACCAGTCCAAATCAATTGAGGTAAGTCGCAGAGCGACTGATAGTAAGGAGCAAGTATCATGAGAAATCGAGTAGTGTGGTTAACAGCGGTTTTGTTAGTCGGATTCTTAGGACTCAGTCCAAGCCACGCACAGGTGGGCGACAATGAACTGACGAACGGCGGCTTTGAAGAGGGTCCTTCAATGCCGTTGGACACATGGGCAGCGGGAACGTGGAACGTGTACGGCGGCCATACCGTACAAGTGGTTTCGGAATTGAGGGGCGCGGCGGTTCCTGAAGCCCCCATCGAGGGAAAGTACTGTCTGCATGTTACGGTCCCAGCAGCAGGTGCAAATCCCTGGGATGTCGGTCTGCGACACATAGGCCATACCTTTAAGAGAGGCAAGAAATACACGCTTTCGGCCTTTCTCAAGTGCAAGAGCGGCACATTGCGGGTCAATTTGAAGACGGAGTTGGGAAAAGAACCGTGGACGGGATATGGTGAACGGCAAGTCACCATGACTGATAAATGGGCGGAATACAGCATGACAACTCCTGTTTTTGCTGCGGACGTGACTCCGGGAATCCTCACATTCCACATAGCTTTTGCCGCGGGTGATTTCTGGGTGGATGGCGTGCGATGGTATGAGGGCAACTATGTCCCACCAGGTTCGCCCTCGCGTGGCGCTGAACTGGGTCGGCTAATCGACCAATTGAAGCACAAGGATTCCGAAACGCGAGCAAAAGCGGCCTTAGCGCTGGGCAAGTTAGGCGATAAGCGGGCCGTCGAGCCACTCATCGCAGCCCTGAAGGATGAAGATAGCACGGTCCGCTCATGGTCGGCGGATTCGCTGTACATGCTGGGTGACAAGCGGGCCGTCGAGCCACTCATCGATGCGCTGAAAGATAACGATGCCAGTGTGCGACATTCCGCGACCTTGGCGCTGGACATGCTGGGTGACAAGCGGGCCGTCGAGCCGCTCATCACCGTGCTGAAGGATAACGACGCCGGAGTGCGACTGCCCGCAGCCTCGGCTCTGGGAGACCTGGGTGATGAACGCGCGGTTGAGGCGCTCATCGCAGCGCTTAAGGATAACGACGACAGAGTGCGAAGGGTCGCGGCCTCGGCTCTGGGTAAGCTGGGTGATAAGCGGGCCGTTGAGCCGCTCATCGCGGCGATGAAGGATCACGCCGCCTGGGTGCGACAGTCTATGGCCTGGGCTCTGGGGAGGCTGGGTGATAAACGGGCCGTCGAGACGCTCATCGCCGCACTGAAAGATAACGATGCCAGTGTGCGACAGTCCGCGGCCTCGGCCCTGGGGAGGCTGCGCTGGCAGCCTGCTACTGACCTGCAGCAGGCCTACTACCTTGTGGCTTTGCAAAAGTGGGCGGAACTCGTCAAGCTGGGGCCTTCCGCCGTCGAGCCGCTGGTCGCGGCGATGAAGGATGACGCCGCCGGTGTGCGACGCTCGGCAGCCGAGGCGTTGTCAGAGCTTCACTGGCAGCCTGCTACTGACCTGCAGCGGGCCTATTACCTTGTGGCGTCGCAAAAGTGGACCGAAGCCGTCAAGCTGGGTCCCTCTGCGGTCGAACCACTCCTATTCGCGTTCAAAGCTCCAGCAAGGGGTAAAGATGTTGACGTGCACCAGGCGCGTCAGGCGTTGGCCCAAATCGGGCCATTGGCCGTGGAGCCGGCCATCGCTGCGCTAAGGGATAAAGATACACGTCTGCACTACTCAGCAGTGGGGGCGCTGCGCATGCTGCGCGACAAGCGGGCGGTCGAGCCCCTTATCGCCGCCCTGGAGCATGATGATCGTATGGTCCGCTCACAATCAGCCACGGCGCTGGGCGAGCTCGGTGATAAGCGGGCGGTCGAGCCACTCGTCGCCGCGCTGAAGGATACCGACGCCGAAGTGCGACGATTCGCGGCCAGGGCGCTGGGTGAACTGGGTGACACGCGTGCCATGGAGCCGCTTATCACCGCTCTGAAAGATGAAGATCGCTCGGTCCGCTCATCGGCCTCCAGAGTGTTGGGCAACCTGGGCGATGAGCGCGCCATCGAGCCGCTCATCGCCGCGCTGAGCAACGAAGATCCTGATGTGCGAGAGTCGGTGGACTCCGCGCTGCGTCGGTTAGCCGACAAGGGCTCTGCCGAGCGCCTCGTGGCGCATCTCGAGGATAAGGACCTGCGTCTGCGAGCGGCGGTGGCTGAGACGCTGGCCAAGATGCCCGACCAGCGGGCCTTTGAGCCGCTTATCGCGGCGTTAAAGGACAAAGATACGGAAGTGCGACGGATGGCGGCCGGGGCACTGGGTCGCCTGGGCGACAAGCGGGCCTTTGAGCTACTTATCGTGTCGTTAAAGGACGAAGATGCGGAAGTGCGACGGATGGCGGCCGGGGCACTGGGTGGCCTGGGCGACAAGCGGGCCTTTGAGCCGCTCATCGCCGCCCTGAAAGATGAAGATCGCTCGGTCCGCTCATCGGCGTCTGGAGCATTGGGCAGGCTGGGCGATCCACGTGCTGTCGAGCCGCTCATCGCAGCGCTGAAGGATAAGGATGCCGGGGTGCGGCGTTCGGTGGCAGGGGCACTGGCCCAACTGGGGGATGAGCGGGCAGTGGAGCCGCTCCGTGAGGCCATGAGGGATGACGATGGCATAGTACTGTCGTCCGTGGCTTTTGCGTTGGCGCGGCTCCTGGGCGATGAGCGTGCGGTCGAGCCACTGCTCACGGTGATGGAGAATCCTGACGATTTTGACGGATTGATTGTGTCGGGGATGTTGATGGGAATCGGTCCGCCGGCCGTCGAGCCACTCATCGCGGCGCTGAAGCATGAAGATAAGCGTGTGCGATACATCGCATCCGAGGTGTTGGTCAACTTGGACGACAAGCGCGCCGTCGAGCCGGTCATCACGTTCCTCAAAAGCGAATCCGATACCCTGCGAGAGCCGGGTGCCAAGGCGTTGGAGGCAACAGGTCCCTCGGCGGTCGAATACCTCATTGAGCTGCTAAAGCATAAAGAATTGTTTTATATGCGAAGCTTGTCAGCCTGGGCCCTCGGATGGTTAGGCGACAAGCGTGCCGTCGAGCCGCTCGTCGAAGCGCTCGGCGATTCTCGAGAGGCGGCCGTGGCGCTGGGCAGGCTGGGCGATCAGCGTGCCATTGAGCCGCTCATCCGTGAACTCAAGCGCCTCGCTCCAGTCAAGGGACGCGAGGATGAAACTGTTAATGATGTCTTGCGACCGTTGGTAGTGAAAGTATTGGACGCGTTGGTGAAGATCGGGCCACCGGCCCTCGAGCCGCTCATTGGTGTGCTGAAGGACGAGAATGCTCATGTGCGATCCTTCGCGGCGGAAGGCCTGGGCGAGCTGGGCGATAAGCGTGCCATCCAGCCGCTGGTCGCCCTGCTGAAGGATGAAGATGAAGAAGTCCGACAGTCGACAACGAAAGCGCTGAGTAAATTGGGCTGGCAGCCCGGCACAGGCGTTAAATAGACCTCCCACCTATTTCGCCTAATCCGGCTCAACAATGTTTCAGCAGATCTCGCCCTCATAGGCGCCAGGGGCTGCGCATGGGACGGGTGAGCATCCTGTTGGCCTGGTCGTCGTTGAGGAATCGCTCGGCTTTGGGGTCCCAGCGGAGCTTGTGGCCTAAGCGGATTGCGATATCATCCAGGTGACAGATCGTGTCGGAGCGCATGGCGGTATCCACGGGGCAGATCGTTTTTTGCCGGGTTCTTACGCACTCCAGGAAATTCCGGCGGTGGTCGCCGCTTCGCGGCAGGCGAATCTCATCGGCGCCAATCGTCGCGGTCAGTAAGGACTTCGGCTCGGCGTCGATAAATTCACGCTCCACTAAGACCCAGCCCTCGTCGCCTAAGAACAGGACTCCCAGGCCGTTATGCAACTTAAATTGCTCTGCGCGTTTCAGCGCGGTTTTCGTGTTTGCATGGACCATCCTGACGCCATTGGCATAGACGTGCTCGACCTCCCACTCGATGGCGGTGTCGGCAAGCCCGTCGGCGGGGATGACGCCGGAGCCTTGTATTTCCACCGGTCCGGTGCCGTCAGTTCCGTTGCCCCACTGGGCAATATCCACCGGATGGATTCCCCACGCGCCGCCCAGGCCGCCCAGCGAATAGTCATAGATATGCGTCCATATACCTTCCGTGCCCATCGCCCTCGAAGCGCATCGTTCGTACGTGTAGGGCGCCCACGGCGCCGGACCCAGCCATGTATCGTAGTCGAACTCGTTCTTGTCCGGGACGGGCTGGCTCGGCTGATTCGGGCAGGTGATGCTCGGGTACGAGCCGACCATGATCGTATGGAGCTTGCCAATCTTCTGGTTGCGGGCCAGCTCACAGGCGAAGCGGAACTTATCATCGGACCTCTGCTGTGTACCGAACTGGAATACGACGCCGTGCCGATTGACGGCGTTCCGTACCGCTTTTCCGTCGGAGATGCACATCGCCAGCGGCTTTTCGTAGTACATATCTTTGCCGTTGTGGGCGGCCTCGATTCCTATCAGCGCGTGCCAATGCTCGGGCGTCACCACTGTCACGGCGTCAATATCCTCGCGTGCGAGCAATTCGCGAAAATCGTGATAAGCGGCGCAGCCTTCGCCGCCGTATCGCTGCCGGACCCTTTCCAACGCCCTTTGGCGGAACAATTCACGAAGGTCGCAGACGGCCGCCACGTGAACGTCGTCGTATCCGAGGAACGTTCGTAAGTGCCCGCCGCCCATACTGCCGACGCCGATAAAGCCCATAACGACTTTTTCACTCGGCGGCGTCGCGCCGCTTGCGCCTAAGACCGATGATGGGATAACGTAGGGGAAACTCGCGGCGGCTAATGCTCCGCTGTACAGACCGTTCAGGAATTGCCGCCGATTCATGCCGTTGGCTTTCATAAAAGTCAGCACATTCGTTTCCATTGCACATCGGCGCCCGCCGGATGCCGTATTCGCGACTTGCTGGTCACTCGCCATCGGAACACCCTTTATGAGTCGGTCGACGGCGGCCCATGGACACGACGCAGGTAGGCACTGGCAATCTCATGCCGGCGCACCATTCCAATTATCCGTTTCTGTTTGAGGTCATCTACGACCGGCAGTGTCAGCAGATCATTCTCCACGAACAGCTCCAGTGCACGATCCAGTGTGTCATTGGTCGTGAGCGGCCGGATGTCCATCCGCATGAGATCCTCGGCCAGGGCCAGGGATCTTAAGGCCGGCTCGCTCAAAGCCAGATGAGCTTCTTCCAGACTGACTATGCCCAGAAGCCGGTTCTGTGCATCGACGACAGGCACTATTGCATACGGGGCAGCATCGAGACTGTCGATTATGGTGTCGAGTGAGTCGCCCGGATGAAGGACCGCTGTAGTCTGCTGGGGCTTTAGAAACTCACCCACTTGGAGCCCGGCCAGGACCTCTCGAACATAGCTGCCCTGATGGGCAGGCGAGCGAGACCGGCTCTCGACCTGGGAGGAATAAATGGATTGCTCGTCTGAAAGGATAAACGACAACGTACAGACCCATAGAGAAGGGAGCAGCAAACTGTATCCGCCGGTCATCTCGCTGACAATGATGAGCGTGGAAAACGGGGTCTTTGCGGCGGCGGCAAAGAAGCCGGCCATACCCACGATGACAAAGCTGGCAGGATGTGGGACCGCTCCGGGCCAAAGATTGTGAAGCACGATCCCCAGCGCGCCGCCGCCACAGCCGCCAATCACCATGGACGGGCCAAACACCCCTCCGGAGCCGCCGCTGCCGATGGTCAAGCCGGTCGTGAGAATCTTGCCCAACGCAATGGTCAGCAGGAGTGCCGCACTGACGTTTCCGTCTTGCGTCATCGCATTTTGGATGGCGGAGTACCCGAAGGCAAGGACCGCCAGCACCTTCTGGTTCCGGCCCAGAAGAAAGTACAGCGACAGACCCACCAGCCCAGTCAGAAAGGCGCCAATGGCCGGTCTTAAATGACGGTAAACGGGCAGGCGGTCGAACACCCGCTTGCACCCGTAGAACGTACGCGTATAAAGCAGGGCTAACAGGGCCATGAATAGTGCAAGGAGCAGGTAGGGCCCCAGCTCCCAGGGATTACTGAAGGCCACGTCCGGTATGCTGAAAAGGGGCTTCCATCCCGCAAAGGCGCCGAAGACGCAATAGGAGACAACGCTGGCAATGCCCGTCGGAATGATGACCTCAGGCTCGAATTCGGGCGAGCGATACAACACCTCGGCGGCAAACATTGTCCCGGCCAGCGGTGCCCGGAAGATTGCTGCAATGCCGGCTCCCATTCCGGCGGCCATGAGCACGCGGCGCTCTGCCGGACGCAAGTGAAAGATTTGCCCCAGCAGAGAGCCAAAACCCGCTCCAATTTGTGCGATCGGTCCTTCGCGTCCTCCGGAACCACCGGTCCCGAGGGTCAGCGCACTGGCGATGACCTTAACTAATGGTACCCGAGGCCGAATCCGGCCCTGGCCGTGATGATAAGCTGCAATCACCGCATCCGTGCCATGTCCCTCCGCCTCAGGCGCTATGGTGAAGACGAGCAGGCCGCTGATAAGACCGCCCAGCGTCGGTATCAACAGCAGAAGCCACGGGTGGAATGGATGAGCCCACATGGTAAGCCAGGAGAAATCAGGCTCACCGCCCGGATGAGGCTGCGGGTAGTAGCCGGCCCCTCCCCCCAGTGCATAATGCTCCACCACGCGTGTGGCTACGTAGAAAGCAATTCCGCCGATCCCGGCGACAATGCCTACCAGAGTCGCAAAGCCCAGGAGCCTTACCTGACCGCCAATACGACGGCTGCGGAGTTGCAGGACCTCAGGAAACCATCCGAGAAGATGCCCTACGGACGCGAGTTTCAGCTTGTTCATTTCCGTTCAACTTGCCTTACACCAGTCTGTCACGGAATCGAGTGTACTGCCCCATGAGGACTGTGTCAAACCTGAATTCCCGGTATCTGCTGCTATCTGTAAGTTGGGGCGTGAAAAATCATCGTTTGTCCTTCGGCTCGGTACCGAGGAATGCGAGGTCCATTGAGACCCAGCCTTCGATACCCAGGAAGGGGATTGCCTAACGACCGGCCGCACGGTAATCTTGCCGTTATGTTCGCTGATTCTCAGACTTTGATTGGAGGCTTAACGTATGACACAGTCCCTTCATTTGGCGACGCTCATAATCATACTGGCGGCGGGTTTGCCTGCGCAGGCTGTCCTCGGCGCGGGTGAATCCCGGGCGGAAGAGAATCTATTAGCCGGCCGCTTTAACTGGACGGTCAGCCCACCTCTGGTCGAGCCTCTCCAGCGGGAGGGTGAGCAGATTTACTCGGTGAAAGACCCGACGATTGTCCGCTACAAGGACCGGTGGCATTTGTTCTGCACGATTCGCGGCAGGCAGCGCTCGCACCAGATCGAGTATCTGTGCTTCGATGATTGGCAGAATATCGGTAAAGCACAGCGGTATATCTTGAAACTCTCGGACGAATATTTCTGTGCACCGCAGGTATTCTATTTCACGCCGCACAAAAGCTGGTATCTGATTTACCAAGTCATCGACAAGACGCGCAAGCCCGCTCTTCAGCCGGCGTGCTCGAAGTCGCCCGACCTTGCCGATCCGAATTCCTGGACCAGGCCGGAGCTGCTCTTTGCCGCCCAGCCCGAGAACGTCAAGGGGTGGATCGACTTCTGGGTGATTTGCGACGCCGAGCGAGCGCATCTGTTTTTCACGTCCCTGGATGGGCGCATGTGGCGCAGCGAAACGAAACTGGCCGATTTCCCGCACGGCTGGGGCAAGCTTGACGTGGTGCTGCAAGGGGACATCTTCGAGGCGAGCCACACGTATCGCCTCAAAGGGCTCGATAAGTACCTGACGATTGTCGAGGCCCAGGCACCGGGCCGGCGGTACTACAAGGCCTATCTGGCCGGGACACTCGACGGCACGTGGAGCCCCCTGGCCGACACGAGAGACAAGCCGTTTGCCTCGCCGGTCAATACGCGGGACGCCGGGGAGCATTGGACTGATTCGTTCAGCCACGGCGAGCTATTACGCGACGGTTTCGATCAGACCCTCACGGTGGATCCTGCCCAAATCAAGCTGCTTTTCCAGGGGGTCAGCGACCAGGAGATGGCGGGGAAGGTTTACGGCCAAATCCCCTGGCGGCTTGGAATTATCAGCCCGGACCCTGAAAAAAATTGACCATTGGCGATTGACTACAGACTATTGGGAGCAGAATGCCTATGGCCTGATTTGCCAATCTCTGATTCTCTGGCTTATCATTCGGGCGAAAGAACCTTGAACGTCCCGCCCGGATTGTCTATAATATAGCGCGAAGGATGGTGGTTTTAGCAGATCGTAGTTGTTGGCCGGAGAAACAGCCATGCAGCCGCAAAAGAGAATCGTATCACGTCGTTTTTGCCTTCGAAGCGAATCCCTATCGAGACTCGTAGGATGGGCAACTCATTGCCCATGCCGCACAACGGAACAGGAACGGCATGGGCGGGAAATCTGCCCATCCTACCTGTCTTTAGCCCACCGATTAGATTGCGGTGGGGCAAACCCCACCCTACGAGTTTTACTTCTCGTTGTTTTAATTGTCATATCATGCTGGCACGCTGAGAGCAAAGCCGACGAAAACGACTGGTTCGTGTATCTGGGGACCAAAGAAGCCAAGCAAGCCCCTCGCAAGAACATTAACGCGGCCGAGGCCCTCCCTCCGCTGCCGCTGCCGGCGACGCCGCTGCGACGGACCGAACGTAAGAAGCCGCCGCAGCCCGATTGCCTGGTGGGAAAGGTGATCTGGGGCGAATCGGCGTCTTTCACCGATACGACCGGTGAGGCCCTGCAAATTGCCGACTGGAATCTGTGCCCCACGGACGCGGAAAAATTCGTCGAAAACGGCCGGGCGCTGGACTTGACGTATCACTGGCAGAACACCAATCTCAACGATTTTCACTACGATCCGAAGAAGCTACCGGCGCTGCTGTTCAGCGGCGTCCGCACGCTCAAGCTCAGCGACTCGCACGTCCAGGCGCTGCGAGACTACGTCTTGAACGGCGGCATGATCATTTGCGATTCGATTGCGGGCTCTCCCTATTTCTACGACTCGGCCAAGAAGATTTTCCTTCGTGCCTTTCCGGAATGCCGTTTCCGAACCATCCCCGCCGACCATCCGCTCTATCACATCATTGTGGACGTCGATAAGGTGACGTGCGAGGGCGGCAAGGGGACATCCGAGCCTTTTCTGGAAGGGATTTACATCGGCAGCCGGGTCGGGGTGCTTGTTTCAAAGTTCGGCTTAGGCTGCGGATGGAACCGCAATATCGAAAGACTGAAGGAGCTTCCGCAGGCCGCCTATTACGACGTCAAGAGCGCCAGTGACCTCGGCGTTGACCTGGCGGCCTATATCGTCGGCTACGCGGAAGTCGGCCTCGTCGAGGGAAGGCCCGAAATCTTCGGCCTGGCCGACCAGCAGCGGCCCACGGATGAGTTCGTGTTCGCGCAGATCAAGCACGACGGCGTCTGGAACGTGCATCCCGGCGCGGCCACGGCGCTGCTGATGAAGCTGCGGCGCTATACATCCGTAAGGGTGAATCTCAAACGCGTCGGCCTCGACGTGGCGCAGGACGATCTTTCATCGTATCCGTTTTTATATCTGACGGGGCTGGACGATTTCTCTTTTTCCCAGAACGAAGCCGGCGCTCTGCAGCGGTATCTCAATTACGGCGGTGTGCTCTTGATCAATAACGGCCTGGGACTGGGCACGTTTGACGCCGCCGTCCGGCGGGAATTGAAGAAGCTCCTGCCCAATATGACGCTGCAACCGATCCCGGCGGACAACGGTCTTCATGCCGGCATTTTTGATACCTCGAGCGTGCAGTATTCTCCCGCGCTGGCCAGGAGCAAGCCCGAACTGAACAATCAGCCGTATCTGCTGGGTATTACCATGGACAGCGATTTGAGGGTCATTTACAGCCCTTATGACGTGGAGGCCGGCTGGCTTGAAGTTCACTACCCGCAGATGAGAGGCTATGAACCCGTTTCCTCGCAGCGGCTCGGGATGAATATGATTCTATACATGATGACTCATTAGGGCGGTTTTTTATGGCGGACAGAATTGCATCAACCATACAGTGTCCGGAGTGCGGCAAGACGTATAAGCTGGGCCACGCTTCGCCGGGCAAGAAGGCCCGCTGCCGATGCGGGTGCGAATTTGAGATACCCGCCGAGGGTCTGGCTGCGGAGGACACCGGTCGTCCCCAAAGAGTTGAGTTCTCCGACGATGAGGCCCTGGCCGCGGTCGAGCGAATGGCAAAGGTCCGGGCGGCCATGTTAGCCGAGGTCGGAAAAGTGATTGTCGGCCAAACGGAGGTCCTCGAACAGATTCTGGTGGGTCTTTTCGCCGGAGGGCACTGTCTTCTTCTGGGCGTCCCCGGCCTGGCCAAGACCCTGATGGTCCACAGCCTGGCCCAGACTATGCACCTCCAGTTCAAGCGGATTCAGTTTACGCCCGACCTGATGCCCACGGACATCACAGGCACGACTATCCTGGAGGAGGACCCCGAAACGAAGCAGCGGTGTTTTACGTTCCACAAGGGGCCGGTCTTTACCAATGTTCTGTTGGCGGATGAGATCAATCGCACCCCTCCCAAGACGCAGGCGGCGCTTCTGGAAGCGATGCAGGAGCACCACGTCACAACGGGAGGCGAGACCTATCAATTGCCCGCTCCTTTTCTGGTCCTGGCCACGCAGAATCCTTTGGAGCTTGAAGGCACGTACCCTTTGCCCGAAGCGCAGCTTGACCGGTTCATTCTGCTGATAAAGGTCGATTACCCCGACCTCGAGGAGGAGCAGAAAATCCTGCAGACCACGACCGGCGGCGACGGCCAGATGCTCAAGAGCCTCGTCGATGCAAAATCCGTCCTGATGTACCAGGACCTGGTCAGGCGCGTACCGGTCAGCGACCACGTGGCCAACTACGCGGCCCGATTATGCCGCGCAACCCGGCCGCAGGGCGACGCGCCCGATTTCGTCACTAAATATGTCCGCTACGGCTGCGGGCCTCGTGCCGGACAATCGCTGCTTCTCTCGGCCAAGGCGCACGTCGTGCTCGGCGGGCGATCCAACGTCTCGTGCGAGGACGTCCGCCGGTACGCCTTGCCCGTTATGCGGCACCGCGTGATACTGAATTTTGCCGCCGCCAGCGAGGGACTCGATTCCGACGCCGTCATCAAAAAGCTTCTGGATGCGGTTCCTGAGTCGCAATAAACCGGCGTTCGTGCCTGGAGAGCTCCATGAGTGCATCGGGCGAATATCGCTTTCTTCCGGCCCGTTTGGCCGAGCGCCTTCGGGGCATCGAAATCGGCGTGCGCCGGCCGATGGATGGCAGCAACCAGGGCTTGCACCGCTCGCCGGCCTTTGGCTCGTCGGTGGAGTTTGCCGAGTATCGCGAGTACATGCCGGGCGACCCGATCGCGCGAATCGACTGGCCCGTCTATGCACGCAGCGACCGGTACGTCATCCGGCGGTTCCATGAAGACGTCAGTATCCGCTGCTACGTTCTGCTGGATATCTCCGGCAGCATGGGCTACAAGGGAACCGGGGCCATGAGCAAGCTCGAATATGGCTCGTACCTCGCGGCGGCCATGTTGTACGTCATGCTCCAGCAAAGCGATACCTCATCGCTGATTACCTTCGATACGCAGATTCGCAGCTACCACGAGCCGACCGGCAGTTTCACCCGGCTGCGGCCCATGCTGCTGGAGCTGGAAAACGTCACGCCGGGCAAAGAGGGGGATATCGAATCGACGTTGCATAACGCCGCCGAGCTGATCAAAGGCAGGGCGTTGGTGGTTATCATTTCCGATTTCCTTGAGGAGCCGGCGAAGATCATCAGAGGCATTAATCATCTCTATCATGACGGCAAAGAAGTGACGTTGTTTCACGTGATGGACCCGACAGAATTGAATATGCCGCTGTCGGGGTTAATCGAAGTCGTCTCGATGGAAGCCGAGGGCAAACTGACAGTCGATTTCGGGCAGATCAAAGAAACGTACCTGCGGCAGTTGCGTCTTTATCTCGACCAGTTGCGGACCGGTTGCCAGAAGATTCGCGCCGACTATATCTTCACCGATACCGGGATGGACGTGTACGACGCCGTCCTGCAGAGGAGGAAGATCGGATGATTTTTTCAGCGCCCATCTTTCTCTATCTTCTGCCTTTGGCGGGACTACCGGTTCTCTTTCATCTTTTTCTGCGGCAAAAGAAACGCCAGATTCTCTTTCCAACCCTGATGTTCTTCTATCGAACCGATCCAAAACTCAACTCCCGCCGCAAAATCCGTCAGTTTCTGCTGCTGCTGATGCGGGTCTTGCTGCTCGCGTTTATTCTTCTGGCCCTCTCACGTCCGCGATTTCAAAGTGCTCTGCCGATGGGCGGCAAGGTTTCGGTGGTTGCAATCGTGGACAACTCCGGCTCGATGAGCGACGCCGCCGGCGGCGATAAGACCAAGCTGGACCTGGCCGTCGAGGGCGCCAAACGGCTCATCCAATCCCTCGGTGACAGCGCCCAAATGAACGTGGTGACACTTGTCGATGACCCGGCGGTGTCCTTCGGCAACGTACTAACCTCCGATAGAAACTTGCTGCTGACCGGCCTTGATAAAATAGCGCCGACGAATGCCACGGGCAATGCCGCCATAGCTCTGGCCAAAGCACTACGGCTCCTTGCGGCTGATTCGGGGCGGGGCGGCGTCGTTCACGTCTTTACCGACCTGCAGGAGGCCGAATGGCTCGACGATGCCTTGCAGTCGGAATCGGCCGATGCTTCGAACCACGTGTATCTGCACAGGATAGAATCGCCGGCCCGTCAGCAGCCCAACGTAGCCATAAGCTCGGTGCAGTTGCCCCGGCAGAAAATCCTGCCCCGGCACCCGATGAAGGTCGGCGTGGCGTGCAGGAACAACTCGGATGCGGTCGCCACGATTCGAGTCAATTCGCTCGATGATCAGGACAATAAGAATACGCAGCAGGTAGTGCTCGAACCAGGCCGAACCCAGATTGTCGAGATCGCGGCCAATCCGGATATTTCGGGTTATCACTGGCTGCGGACTTGGATCGAAGGAGACGGCTTCTCGGCGGATAACGAAGCGGGCGTGGGAATTGTGTGTCAGCGCACGGCGACTGTTCTGTTCTGTGGCTCGCCGGGAGAATTCGGCGTGCTGCCCACCGCTTTGTCGCCGGACGGGTCCGGGCAAGTTACCGGCATGATTACTCAATTCGGCTCGCTCAATCAAATACCGCAGGCGAATGCAGACAAGCCGATTCTAATTGTAACAACGTGGGAGGACGTAAAGCAGTCCGGTCAGAATTCGTCGGTGCTCAGCGACTATGTCCAGAGCGGTGGCAATCTACTGATAGTCCCATCCGCCAGACGAGTCGGCGCGCCGGGCAAACCGCCGGCCTGGCTCGAAGCCGATGTGAAGCCGCGGGAATCTGCGGCCCGTGGATTGAAGATGGAGGCGATGGAAAAGGAAAACGATTTCTGGGGCCGGATTCGCGAGGCAACGGGGACTGCGTCCCTGGAGGATGCGCGCGTTTTCAACTTCTATCCGCTTGAATTATCCAAAGCGTTTACGCCTCTTATGGGGATCGATTTTGAAAAAGTGGTCTTGGCGCACAGAGCACTGGGTCAGGGCAACATCTACGTCAGTGGAACGGCTTTTGAGCCGCGGTGGAATACGCTGCCCCTGACCGGCTTTCTTGTGGTGATAGCGCAAAGCATCGCGGTTGCAGGGGCATCCTCCGAGCAGGACACGATGCTTTCACTGGTTGCAGGGGAATACCCGCGGGGCATCGACGCTGGCGGTGGACAGGTCGAGGTTGCCTCTCTGGGTGGCAGCCTTCCCCAAGGGAGGGATGGCAACCCGTGGAAGGGACAGGTCAGTGAGATGCCCGCATTTTCAAAACCGGGCGTCTTTCTGGTTAAAACCGTTGATAAGGAGTATTGTGTTTCGGTACGCTCGTCGGAAAAAGAAGGGCTGATGCAGTTTATCAGGGGTTCGCAGGTCCCGGCCCTTGAGAGAATCACACACACGGTTTTGGACTATGATCCGACGGACGATCTGCAAAAGTATCAGTACGGCCACAGCCGGACGTTCGAGCTTTTTCTTCCCCTCGTTCTGTTAGCGACGCTGGCCCTGCTCGCAGAAGGCTGGCTGGCCAATCCGATCCGGGCCAGGCTGCAAGCACGGCCGGAGCCGGCGGGGGGCAGCCTTCCCCAAGGGAGGGATGGTAACCGCCCGGATCGTGAGATTCTTGCCGGAAGGGAGGTGGGATAATGGAAGTGCTGCGATGGCGCACCCATCTTCATCCGGTCCTGGCGGCGGCGATGATCCTGATCCTGGTCGTCTGGCTTATCATTCTCTACAAGCGGCAAAGCAGGAGCTATTCCCTAAGACAAACCGTACTTTTGTTGTTACCGAAGGTTTTGATTGTACTGTTGATTGTCTTGGCTTATTTCGATCCGGTCCGCAGCGTGATTCAGAAGCCCAAGAAAGACAAGAAGATCATGGTTCTTCTCGACGCGTCTTCATCCATGGATTGCCGGGATGAGCCGGGCGCCGGCCGGTTTGAGCGAGCGGACAAACTTGCCGCGAATCTCAGCGACGAGCTGCGTTCTTTCGTCGATTTTGAGACGCTGCATTTTGACATGGATGTATATGATTCCGGACAGAAACAGCCGGCCGCAGAGCAAGTCCGAGGTACGGATTTGGGAAAATCTCTTGTCTGGCTTTCGAACAAAGCAGACGGCTCGAATTATCTGTCCGCCGTTATGCTCACGGACGGCGGCGATGAATTGATTCAGAATCCTAAACTGCCCCAGGTGCCCCTCTACATCGCGAGCATAGGCAGCTCCCCGGATTCGTGGAATGATTTGTCGGTGGCCGACGTTGTCGCGCCGACGATTGTCGAGCAAGGCGGCACGTTTGAGGTCTCCGCCGATATCCTGGCGCGGTTTGCCTCGAAGGATTTTGCCCTGAATGTCCCGATGGTTCGCGTGCAGCTTGAAGAAAGGCAGCAGGACCAATGGCAGGTTCGCGATTCGCAGTTTGTCCGGTCCGACAGCTCGAAAACGCGGGCGAAGTTCTCGCTGCAAGCGCCGTCCGAAGCCGGGATGAAAGAGTATCGCATCCGCCTCGAAGAAGTGCCGGGTGAGCTATCCGGCCTAAACAATATCCGGAATTTTGGCGTGGACGTGCGCCAGGATACGCTGCACGTGCTGTTCTTCGCCCAGGAGTTAGGCTGGGATTTCAGTATGATACGCAAGGAGCTGGCCCGCGATCCGTCCGTCGAATTGACGGCGTTGTTTCGCGTCAGCGAGCAGCGATTTGTCGTCCAGGGAAGCCGCCGGAAGGGCGATGAGCAGCTTGAAGCAGGTTTTCCGGCGTCCAAAGAAGTTCTCAATCTATTCAAATGCGTCATCGTCGGCTCGTTCGGCGCTTCACAATGGAACCAGGGCCAGTTGCAGGCCCTGCTGGAATACGTCCGGGACGGCGGGGCGGTCGTGTTTTTGGGGGGCGAGAGTTCCTTTGGCGGCGGAGGGTACACCGGGACCGTGATCGAGCCGCTCTTTCCGTGGCGGTTGAATCCTGCCCAGTCGGCGTTTCAAATCGGGCGGTTCGCCGTCAGCGTGCCGGCCGCCGCGCTGGGTAATAGTATTATTGCCGAATCCGCCAAGATTCTCTCTGGGCAGCAGGCCGCAGCGGTTGAGAGCGTGAACGTCGAGGGACCCCTCAAAAGCGGCACCGTCAGCCTTCTGGACGCATCGGTGGCCGGGCGGTCGGTGCCGTTAGTGGCCATCCAGCGGTATGGGCAGGGACAGACGATGGCCGTCGCCACCAATACACTCTGGAAATGGTGCTGGGCGTCCGATACACTCAAAGAGGCATACGGCTATTTCTGGCGGCAGACGGTGAAAAATATGACGGGCTGGGAAGAAGGCCAGCGATTCATCGCCGTCAAGTGGGACCAGGAGCAATACAATCCGGGCCAGAGTGGCGTAGCCGCCATCAACGTGGCGGGCCGTCACGACCCCAACCAGCTCCGCCTGAAGGCTGACGTGAAGTCGGAAGGAAAATCGACGCCGGTATCCATCGAGCCTGTAATGGGTCGTCCGAGCGCCTTCACGGCCAAAGTGAATTTCGCACGGAGTGGCCGGTATGTTTTCGAATTGGAGGCATTGCTCGCGGACCAGCCCCTGGAGTCTTATCAGAAAACGATTGTGGTCGGGACACGGCTGAACGAAGGGGCGAAGCTGGAGGTGGACCATGCGTTTCTGAGCAGCCTGGCCGCCCAGGCCGGCGGCAGGTACTTCCGCGAGAATGAGTTTGAGAACCTGATCGGAATGCTCAGAAGCCAGATTTTGAGCCGAGTCGTCAGTATGGAGATTCCATTGATTGAAGACAACGGCATTTATATCCTTATTTTTATTGGTATTCTGGTTCTGGAATGGGTCATTCGACGGAGAATGAATCTATTATGAACGAAAGTTTAGATATGACCAGTACGAACGGGCGTATCACCGTTATTGCCGGATGGATCGCGATTTCGATTGGGATACAGGTTCTGATCACGCCGGCGGCTGTACGAGCGGCCACGCGAGAGGCGACCGTCTATTTCTCGGACGGTAAGGTGCTGACGGGCAAAATCGCACTGACGTCGGGACGGCAATTCAAGCTTAATGTCCCCGAGGGCGGCAAGCTCAAGACATCCGACATGGTGACGGGTGAGCCGGTGCAATACGGCAAGGTCCGGCAGTTTACGTTCGAGCCGATCAGGGAAATGCGTTTCCATCCCGTGAAGGAAGAAATGCGCCAGGACTGGAAATTCGTCGAGACAACCAAGTACGACGAGAAAACAGCGGTCGCCGATTACACGCCGGCCAGGAAGGAATTCTGGGGCCAGCTCTATCCGTTGAGGTATCTGGCCTGCCAGGTTTTCTTCAACAGCGGCGAAACGCTCGAAGGAGACCTCTTCAGCGTGCCGATCTATCTCGAAACGCCGGAGAAAACACACAAAATCCTGCTGCTCGGCAAGCAGCGGGGCGAGAAGGGCACGAAACTGGACGAGCTGGTTTACGTCACGCGAATCCGGATGCTGGATGAGGGAAAGGACGTAGCCGCGAATATCACCGTGAAATTCACCGGGATGACCTTCGGGCCAAACGACGCGGTGCAGGCCGTGACGCGGGATTCGCTGACCCCCGTGCCGACCGAACGCGGCGAAAGTCCGGATACGTTCGTCGTCAAATCAGCTTTCGGCGAGGATTTTTATGTGGCGGTCAAAAAAGACGGCAAGTACCTCGTCGGCTGGCCCGCCAATAACGACGCAAAGCTCTTCGCCCTTGCAGCGGACTATGTCCATCGCCAGCGGGATTTCTACAATGACAAGAAGCTGCTGGGCGTAATGAAAAGCAAGGACGGCGGCGAGGTCCTGACCCTGGTCAATCTGCGGCGACGTTTTGCGCCGACAAATTTCGGTGACATCGGCGGCGAGTGGGATAAAGAGCTGGGCCGGATTGTCGAGCCGTGGCGGCTCAGCATCTGGAGATGGAAATATGACGCCGCCAATCAGGAACTGCTGCTTTCGTCTCGCGGCACGTTCTTCCGTGTGATTTTTCTGCCGGAAGACTCGACGCCGGAAGCTATTATCTCTGAGGAGCTTTGGAATACACGGCGTGACAATAACACGGTCTATGTCGGCGGATCTTTGATCAATAAAAAGATGGGATCCAAACCATGAACGAAATGAGCACTTTCGAGGATAAGAACGTTCGCCAGCTTGTGCTGAGCGTCCGGAAGCTCATGCTCAAGAGCCGATTGCTGCGTGGCTTGTTAGTGTGGCTGACGGTCAGTCTTGGAATGTGGTTTGTCCTGATTCTGGCCGACAATCTTCTGCATCTTCCGGAAGGTCTGCGTTTGGCGGGTAGCTTGGGCGGCCTGGCCGTGATGGGCTTCGAGCTGTGGCGGCTCCTGTTATTGCCGCTTATCCGGCAGGACAGACTCGAATCGGTCACGCTGTTCCTGGAGAGCAAGTTTTCCATTCCCGAGAACATGCTGATCAACGCGTTGTGCTTCGAATCGACCTGGCTCAGTCCCAGGCAGGAACCTTTTGCTCAGGAAACGATCAAGACAGGCTCGGCCATGATGGCCCGGGCGAACGTCAAGGAATTGTGGCAGCTCAAGAAGATGAAGCGGTGGCTGGCGGCGCTTCTGATTATCCTGATGTTGTGGATGCTGTACGGCGTCAGTCAGGGCCGCGAGGTCGTCAACGCGCTGCTGCGATACGCCAGCCCGTTAGGGGACGTGCCGCCCGCCGGGTCAATTGTTCTGGAAGTGACGCCGGGCGACGACGTTGTCCTGGCCGAGGGGGATGATTTGGAGATACGCGTCCGGGTCAGGGGCCTCAAAGCCGGCAAATCTTTGCTTGCGTACCCCGAAGTGGTCCGGAAGAAGGGGGCTGATTTCGTGAGCAACGAAAAAGGCGCTAACAAAAGCACGCCCATGCAAGTATCCACTGAAAGTCCCGACAGCTACAGCTATACCTTTAAATCGGTGGGCGAATCGTTTGCCTTCCGTGTCTTTGCGGCGGATACCTACACCCGGAGTATCAAAGTAACGGTCAGCAAGGTTCCGCGCATCAAAGAATCCCAGTTCCACATTCTTGCCCCTTCGTACACGGGCCGTCAGCGGATCAGCACGCTCGGCCCCCCCGAGGCGCTGGCCGGCCCCGCCGGCTCGGACGTCACGGTCGATGTGAAACTCGACAAGAGCACCGAAGAGCTCTGGTGGAAAAGCTCGGGGGACTGGGTGCGATTCGAGAACAGTAACGACCTGTGGACCGCCAAGACGAAACTGGAGCAGGCGGGCGCCTACCAGATAGAGGTCAAGGCCAAAGGATTCGAGCAGCGGATAAAAATCGCCGAGGGGGCCGTCCTCGTCCAGCAGGACCGGCCGCCGGAAGTGGAATTTGTCACCTCCGATCTCAACCGTCAGGTCAGTCCCGGCGACAGGTTGAGACTGGACATCCAGGCTTATGACGATTTCGGGGCCAGGCGAATCTACGTGACGCAGAAATCCGTCCGGGCCGGCGGTGACGAGACGACCATCAAGAGCTGGGACTACGAAGGCCCGCCCGGAAAAGCCGAATCGCTTGAGACGTTCCTGCTGTCCGTGGATGCCAGCGTATTCAAGCCCGGCGGCACATACGTCCTGGAAGCCGTCTGCGAGGATTTCAGCCCCGCCGGAAACATTGGCAAATCGAAGCCTCTGACGTTGCAGGTCAAATCGCTCGAAGAGTTGACCATCGCTCAGGATGACCCGAACCGCGACGCCTTCGGCGAGTTGGAAGAGGCCATCAAGGCGCAGCAGACGGCCCTGGGCGTCACCCGGAACCTGATGGCAAACCTCGACGAGGTCGTTGCTGACGGTCGCAGCGGGGCGGAAAACCGTGACGCCCTCGGCAAGCACCTCTCGCAGATGGAACAGAAACAACAGCCTGTCGGAACGCATATAACCCGGGCATGGGACGTCTCGCCCCAGCCCAAACCGGAATTTGTCGCCCGGCTTGTAGAGCTGCGGGACAACGAACACACACGCATCCTGGAAAAAATGAAAGAAACGGGCCGGATCAAGCATGTCGATAGCAATTCCGCGTCGTTTGCCCTCAAGTCGATAGCCAAGCAGCAGGATTTCCTGCTCGACCAGCTTATCGCGCTCAAAGGCATCGTGGCCAAGAAGAATCAGGCGGAGGCGGAAAAGGCAATGACCGAGCTTCTGGGCGAAAAAGACAAATCGCTCAGCCCGACGCCGCAGGAAACGCTGGAAAATACCGTCAAGGAGCTGAACGAGTTCAAAGAGCGACAAACGGACATCATGCAGAAGCGGCAGATGGTTCTCGACCAGCCGCCGGAGGACTTCTCCCGGGAAGATGAAGAACTGCTCGAAGACCTGGCCATCGACCAGTCGAAGCTTGCTGAAATCTTAGGCAATGTGGTCAGCGACCTGAGCAATATGAATCTTCAGGATTTTGGCGATAGCCAGATGGTCGAATCGAGCAAGAGCATCTATCAGAAGGCGGAGGAGCTGGCCGACAAGGCCGACGAAGCGGCCGAGATGCGACAGGCTCGCCAGGACGCGTATCGACTCGAGACCGAGGCCGTCGAGATGGCCGAAGAGCTCATGATCAATTGCGAGGCGACGCTCGGTTTTTACGACGATATCCAATTCGTTGCGGAAATTCCCGAGGATGAGCAGTTGATGGCGCCGCTGGCCGAGCTGCCGGCCGAGCTGGAGGACCTCGTTGGCGATTTGGTCACGACGGAGGAAGAGATGCGGCCGGAAGTGGAAGATATCGGAAGTTACCTGAATTCTCTGGACCATACAGCGGGCCCCGTCTCCGACGGGACCATCAGCAGCACCAGCGCCAAAGGCAAGACCGGCGATCAGAAGCCGGAAGACAATGTGCTCCAGGGCCGAAGCGGCGCCGGCCGCAGCGGCATGTCCGACGGCCAGCTTGTCGAGCCGGTGGCCAAAGACCTCACTGACAACGAGTACGGCCTGCGAGAGCGAGTTTCCAACACGCCATTAGAGGATGGACAGGTCGAAGATCAGGACACGGGCGCCGCCACCGGCGGGACCGGCCTGGGCAAGACCACCGACAGCACAACACAGTTCGGCATGGGCGGAAAGCTGCCGCCCAAGGTCCTCGAGATGATGAAAGAGGCTCTGCAGGACCAGCAGAATATCAGGCAGGCATCGACGGACGTGGCGACGCAGCTCAAACTGTACAATCTTTCGGTCACCAATCTGGACGCCTCGATTCAGGCCATGAAGAAGGTGGAAGAGTCCCTCAAGCGAGCCGATGGCATCGCGATAAAGTCGGCATACGACGAAACACTTGGCGCCCTGAAGAAATCGCACATCGCGGTCGGCTCGCAGCTTGCCATACAGTACACCAGGGACCAAGCGCTGGCTAAACGCCTTGAGAATATGCTTTCCAGGAAGCAGGCCCCGGATTTCAAGGGTTACAATCACATGGTCAGCGCGTATTTCGAGGCCCTGGCGCGAACCGAACGCCAAACGGAATCCGCCGAAAAAAAGTGACGTATGAGGATGCACCCGCACGGAACCAAAGGATATTTCCTGTTGTCTCTGCTGATGGCCGCCTGTTTCTGCGCCGGCGCGAGGTCACAGGAAGCAACGGACTCACTGCCCTGGCACCAGAAAAACGCCGTGCTGCGATTCCGCATCGAAAAGGACGACACCCATTCGCTTGTTCCCAACGTCTCGCTCCTGGACGTCGAGCCTGACAAGAAATCAGAGAACGTAAAAAAATGGATCGAAAAGAACAGATGGGATCAGAAGCCCCGCGTCAGGGGAGAGCTTTGCCAGAACTTTCTTCCGTCGTTCGGCTCCGGCCCTATCGTTTATAACCTTCACAAAGACTTTACTCACTTCGTCGCAAGGGCGGCCATCGTTGACGGCGCCGACCCCAACACGGCGGTCAACTTCGAAGTGTATGCCGACAAGCGGCTCATTTTCCGCTCCGGGCCGCTCACCCCGCAGCAGCCCCTGGCCGAAATCAACGCCGGGATACCGGTTCGAAGCAAGCAGCTTCTGCTGACTACCAGCTCGCTGGGCGACAAGCATCTCGGCTCGGCCAGGTGGATCGATCCAGGATTTCTGCTGCGAGGCGTCTATCCGAAGGTCTCTTCCGTGCGTCTATACGCCCCCGGATACAATCTGGAGGACTTCGTTCCGCATGTGTTCGCTCCCAGCAGCGGCTCCAAAGTCCGCAGCCGGCTTTTGTCGGTGGGGCGGGGCGAGCCGATGGATATTCTTTTCGAGAGCCTCGACGGCTACCCGAGCTATTTGGTTTATCTGGTACCCAAAGACAAAGCTGGAGAGTCGAGCGAGTCGTGGGAGCCTCGGGCGGGACTGATGATCGAGACCAGATGGACAAAGAAAAGTCCCGGCTCGTCCGGCAACATGGCGGACCTCTTGAAGCTTTTTCACGGCAGCGCCGAGCCGGTCGGCCGCAGTTTGGTTGAGACGATTCACCATGCGTTTGCGATTCACAGGACGCCCGATTACAGCGGCGATGCTTCGTCGAGGCAGGGGGGCGTTGGGCTTTACTACTACAAAGGATTTTTCTCCGTTGACAAAAACGGCCCATACAGCTTCGCCACGATTTCGCAAGACGATTCTTACCTGTCCGTCGATGACAAATTAGTCGTGAGCTGGCCCGGACGGCACGACATCAACGCGGGCCGCAGAGGCGAAAAGCAGGGGACGGTCTCGCTCGAACCCGGCGTGCATAAGCTGGAGTATTTGCACTTCAGCCCGTGGCCGAACATGTTCGCCGCCGCCGCGTGGAAAAGGCCCGGCGAAGAGATGAGAATCATGACCCGGACGGATTTCGTTGCGGTCGGCTGTTACAAAATAGCGTCTGCCGGCTTCGAGGACCCGAACCAGGCTTATGCCGCTTTCGAATGGTCCGCCGCCGACGATTTCCGCCTCGAGCAGACCGGCCGCTCTTTTGTCGCGATGCGATTCGAATTCCTCCGGGCGAACCCGCTGGCGCGGTATGACTGCCGCTGGACCTTCGACGACGGGACGGCCGCAACGGGCGAGAAGGTCGAGCACGTTTTTTTGCGGCCGGGCCTGCGTAACGTGCAGCTCGAAGTCCGGCTGGAAGATAAGCTGCTGGCCCGGGCCGCCCAGGAGGTTTCCGTTCACCCTTCGTGGGATAAGCCTCTGACGAGCGTGAGCAACGTCGAGCCATTCGATCAGGCCATCCGGCAGCGGAATCTCGACAAAGTCCCCGCTGACGATCTTGTGAATCTGTTCATCTTAGCTGAAGATGCAAATCGCCCCGGCTGGAAAAGTCTCGCAACCACGGCCTTAGCCGCGAATCCGGGCAGGCTCGTCGAAGAGTCCGCCGATACGGATTTCATGTTCAAGTTCGGCCAGTACCTTCAATCTCCACAAATCAGGAAATACGACAAAGCACTGGAACTCTTTGCCCGGCTTGCGACGAAATCCGGCGTGGACCAACCAATAGTGCGCCGAGCGGCGATTTGTCAGGCGGAGGTCCTTTTGAACTACTTCGGGCGAAACGACGAGGCTTTGAAGATACTGAATCAGCTTCAAATAGACCCGGCTTCGCGTGACGAGCTGGCCCGGCGGGCGATCATGGCGAAGGCCCAGACCATGCTGACGCTCGGACAGGCAAAGGAGGCCATCGACCTTGTCCAGGCGCTCGCTACACCTACGAATCCTCCGGATAGGGCGAGGCAGCAAATCAAACACGCCGGGCTGATACGCCATGCCAGAGTCCTGACGCAGAGTAAGAACGACCCGAACCAGTTGGATTTCGCTATGGCGGATATCGAGACGGTCGTGGCGGAGGATCCCATGCAAATTTTCTCGCCCGGCGTCAATCTCGTTAAGCTCGATGTCCATCTGGCCCGAGGCGAATTCCAAGCTGCGTTTTACCTGACCGAGCGGCTCAAAAACCTGCAACTAAGCGATTACGACATCGCAGAGGTCCTTGCCCGCCAGGTCATCGCCTTGTGCGGCCTAAAAGACGTCCAAAGGGCCAAAAGTATTTATGCGCAGTTAAGCAAAGACTACCCCTCGAGCCCCGCGACGGACCAGGCCAAACAAGCCCTCCTCCAGACCCTCGGCCAATAATCCAACCACGACAATCCATTTGAAACCGCAGATGGACGCCGATGAACGCGGATAATCATGTTCTCCCCAGGGTCTTTCCTCCGATATTCGGTATTCGTTATTGGATATTCGTTCTTCAAGAATAAGTTCTGAATTGAATATCGAATAGCAAACAAGGAATATCCAATGATGAAGTAAACACAGTGTAATAATTAATAAGCCTTTGTTGCGCTTTGCGGCCCATTTTTTCTCTTGCAAGTCCGGCTGGCGCCGCATATATTGCTCATAGCGGTTCTACCCTGATTTTTGAGCTGGACGTGAAGGCTCGCCAGCGCGCCTATTCTGTACTTCAGGGAGATAGAAAGAAAGGAGAGACAGAAAATGAGCACGACAAATCTTGCAGACAGAAATCCTTCGACGGGGCGTAGGGTGTTGTATTGTCTGGCGCTGCTGTTTTCTTTCACGCTTGTTGGTTGCGCCAATAACGTTGTGAACGAATTCAGCACGCTCGAGGCAGAGTCATTGAAATACGGGACCGTATCCGTGGGTGCAGTGCGCGTGACGGACTATAACAGCCCGCATCTTCGGGAATCTAGGGAAGAACTTCAAAAGGCGTTAGAGAATATTCGTACCGAATGTGGACGCGGCCTAAGACCATCCGCTGTCGCAGATACTTCGAAGAATCCGGATCCCAATAAGGAGTCGCCTGAGGCGGTTAAGGCCCAGGCACCATGGCCCAGTGAAACTGAGCTAATAGGGCTGAGAATGGCAGCGTTGAAACTCATCGAATCCGAGTTAGAGGACATAAACCTGGATTGTCCAACCCCAATTGAGCCGAATTTCCGCCGAGTGGTCGTCAGTCTCGACTGCAGCGCCTGGGTCAGAGACAAAGCAGGGGCGGCTCTGGTCTATATTGATTTGTATCCCTTCAATGCGGACAGATGGTGCCACGAGGCCGCGAACGTACTAAAATGTTATTTGGACGAGGGAATACTGTCTCCACAAGAGTGGGAGAAATTGATGAAAGATGAATTAGCCGATAGATATAAATCTTTCGATCCCTGTTCTTTCGGCCCCTGCACATTTACACCTCCGGAAAGGAAAGATCTGTGCGAGGAAGATCCAAATGATTTGGTTGGGTTTTGCCATAGATGGCTGGGTAGGAAGAAACTCTTTCCCCATATTGTTCATGTCGAACGAATGGGAGCGGCGGAGTACCTGATTCTGGCGGAAGAGGATTATTCGGGGTCCAAATTCGGGATAAGCGGCACGTATCCCGGTCTGCCGGTATCAGCCGAAGTGGGGATCGAATCTCACAAGAAAGGGGAGCTCCAGACGGCAACGGTTCGGCCGCTTAGTCTGGCTTTTATCGCAGGCGACCGGCGTGCCGGCTGGCTCTTCATGCCCACTAAAAGAAGTGAAGGCAGAATGATTCCCACGGAACGGCGGTTGAGGATGGTCGTGGATGTCCCCGACAATATGCTGAAGTTATCCATTCACGTCCATAAGGTCTTTCTTGGGCCGGACCTTGGTATCCTGCCTGAGGCATCTCTTGCAAAACAGATGAACCATCTCGAACGGACCAGAGAGCTCCTAACGAGGGCAGATGCTTTGTATGAAAAATACCAGGAACAACCGAGTTATTACCGGCTTATAAAAACCCGGATGCGAAATCTGCTCTACCAGGGCTGGGCCGAAGAAATATCTGTCGATATTCCTCCAAGGGGGAATCAAAAGTGTACACCTGCCCGATAGGGGGGCCATTTTTCAATGAGTGGTGCTTGATAATGATAGCTCTGCAGCGGCAACGTCATAGTTTGTGCTTTTTTGCTTTATGCCGAGAAGCTTGGGATGTTATGCGGAAATCATATAAACATTATTAGCTGAATAAAAGGAGCAAAGCCATGAGTAATAGATCCTTATTCGCCATCATTGCTGTACTTGTTCTTGTTTGCATGTGTTCCACAGCATTCGCAATAAATGCCGACAGTCTTGCAATGAGTGGAAGTAAACTGACGGCTGAAGAAGTAGAATCGCTCGAAAAGCAAATAGAGAAAAATCAGAGTGATATTACCTCACGCACAAAACTTCTTGGCTACTACTTTCGTAAACAATTCCAGGAGCAATCTTCTCGCGAAGCGAAACGGAAACATGTCTTATGGTTGATACTGAACTCGCCGGAATCTGAAGTTTTAGCGACCCCTTACGGACAACTCGATGCATTCCTGGATAAAGAGGCTTATTCTCAAGGCAAACAAGCCTGGATAGACCAAGTCAAAAGAAAACCGGCAAATCTGAACGTGCTTGAAAACTCGGCAAACTTTTTCCTGCTGCATGATCGAGAGTTAGCCGTAGAATCGCTACAGACGGCACGATCTCTTGATATGGACAATCCCAAATGGCCTACAAAGTTGGGACATCTGTATTCACTGGATATGATAACAAACTCTTTGAAGGTCAAAACTGATGCTGCCGGAAAGGCATTGGAACAATTTGAAATAGCATACAAACTCTCAACTGATAGTCAGCGGGATGCTCTTCTCCAATCACTCGCAAAAGCGGCCCTGGCGGCCAACAAGCCCCAAAAGGCCAAGGAATATGCCGAAAAGATGCTGAGCCAGAACATCTCCGGTTGGAATTACGGAAACAACATTCACCATGGACATATAATTCTCGGAAAAATTGCGCTGGCGTTGGATGATCTTGAAGAAGCGAAGAAACGGCTAATCGAAGCTGGTAAAACTCCCGGCTCACCACAACTCAATTCATTCGGTCCCGATATGGCTCTTGCAAAAGAGCTGCTCCAGAAAGGCGAGAAAGATGTTGTTCTCGAATACCTCGAGCTTTGCTCGAAGTTCTGGAAAATGGGAAAGGATCGTCTGGATAAATGGTCAGTTGTTGTTAAAGATGGCAAAATCCCGGATTTTGGCCCTACCCTCAATCGGTAATGTGGGAATGTTGTGGCCGTTTGATATTTTAAGTCTTCGTTCATGAGCAGTAGGTCGACCGAAAAACAAAATTAGGCCCAAGGTGCAAATCAGCTAGGGCGCCTGCTGGGAGGAAGATGGGACATGGTCAGGAGAGGGAGTCATGGCTGCTAACAAAATAACGCCAAAGACGGATAAACTCGCGGATTTCCTTCAGGTCGTGGAAGACTGGAGGAATCGTTGGAATATTGGAGAACGCGCAGTCTATAGAGGGCATACAGATTTCAACTGGATCCTTATCGCCAAATTGTTTAGGGATCCCGATGCTAAACCGGTGAACAGCAAGGGTGATGAGCCTCGCCAGGTTGAAAAGCAACTACTGGGCGAGCATTTGAAGATGAAAGAAGCCCACAACCTCGAGCGCAGACTCTTTCACGATTTTTCGCGGTATCTTTATGCGCATCGGCCCGACCTGGTCTGCACGGTACCTGAGGACGAGAAGAGCAACACTCGAGCAATGCAGGAATGGCGACAGATAGCGATCGCCCAACACTATGGGTTACCAACCCGTTTCCTCGATTTCACTACAAACATGCTCGTCGCGTTGTTCTTCGCAGTGGAAGAGCCGGTGGCGCGTCGAAAGACAACAAAGGGTGAATTGCAGGAACAGGACAGCGCTGTGTGGTGCATTGAGGTGCCAAACCGGCTGAAGGTCTGGCAGGTTTGGGAGAAGGAGGGTGTTTGGCTGCCGCCCCTGAAATTTGCTGAGGAAGGCAGCGCCCCGCGTATTGCCAATTTCGTGGATACCGCTTTTGTCCCAGAGCATATCGATGAACGCATCCGGGCACAGGGAAGTGTCTTCATGTGTGAACCCCGGGGCAAGAAGCAACTTTGGCAGCTCCACGTAAAGCTTCGGGACAAAACAAGAACTGTTCTAAATCCCACGAAAGGCAAGGAGAAGAAAACCAGAACCACTACTGTCCGGTTGAGCTAAATTGATTTTGACACAACTCTATTAGACTTAAAAGGTTGCGAGAAAAAATGGTTGTTTTCGATTCCAAGTTGGGTATAAGCAAAAGCCTTTTGGGGTGCCTCTGCA
>Ga0315295_10000092_pt1 | contig 74200 bp, 65 predicted proteins | sample YL17G14_0_MG_FD_204453 | JGI IMG/M metagenome (GOLD analysis project Ga0315295, IMG submission 204453) | Sediment microbial communities from Yellowstone Lake, YNP, Wyoming, USA - YL17G14_0 | ecosystem: Environmental > Aquatic > Freshwater > Lake > Sediment | place: USA: Wyoming | collected... | reverse complement strand
ATCTTCTTGTGGTGCAGGTACAAGAGGCAGGCCTGGACAAAGAAGGTCTTATCTGCCTGCGAGAGGCCATCCAGCTCCAGGATGACGTTGCTATCCAGGATATGATCGATGCTCCTGTTGTTGCAGGAGTTGAGCAGTTCGCCCATGCCGCCAAAACAGAGCGAGGAAAGGGCCCTGAGAGCAGAGGAAAGCCATCCTGCCTCCCGGCCTCGGGTGTCCATGCCAACTCAGTAGGAATGGATATTCCGTTTTAGCTCCTTGAACAGAGTACTGACTCTGTTGGAAATACAAATTTCTGAGTTCATAGGTTTTATCTGGGATTGTCATTTTATAAATGTTTGCAACTATGCAGTGGTAATACAAGGAAATGAGGGTTTATATACTTTACGGTTTGGGATGGCACTGGCAAACTCCTCTGTAGTTGCCGATTGTTTTGGTTCGCAATACTCTACGTTTGAGGGCAATTTGAGGGCAATGGGGCAGTCAGAAATCGAGAAAACTCTGCAAGTTCCACAAGTTCAAGAGCTTGTAAACACACTGTCTTCAATAACGGAGAGGGCGGGATTCGAACCCGCGGTAGGGCAAGCCCTACACAGCCTTTCCAAGACTGCTCCTTAGGCCACTCGGACACCTCTCCGAATCAGTCCGCCAGAGGTAAGGCGGATCAGTCCGGCTTGCCGGATCACTCATTCTGCATAAGTATATCAGCCCGCCAATTTCATGCAAGCCTTGAATGGTCCAACTGGCTCGACTTCGTTTTGTGTAAGCCTGCGTCTATTATCCGGCAAGGAGGTTCACGATACGTGGGGCGGGCCGCCGCTGTTGCAATCCTGACAGCAACGGTTCTATTCGAATACAAAACAGACTATATTTGGACTTTTCGGTAATCTCTGTGCGCTATGGGGAAGGTGCGAGGCTAATCCTCTTCTTCGGCGGGACTCTCAAGTACGCCCAATTCGACCAGGGCGTTGAAGGCGGCTTTCTGCTCGGCTTCTTTTTTGTTGGCCCCCCAGGCACTCGGGAACTGGTGGTCCGTAATCACGACGCCCAGTTCGAAACATTTATGATGGTCAGGCCCTTTCTCGTCCAGCAGGACGTATGACGGCGTCGCGTTAAACCGCTCCTGTGCGTACTGCTGCAGCAGCGACTTGTAGTTGCCCTGGGCCTGCTCGGCGTCGGCCTGCTCGAGCAGCGAGCCGAAAACGCGCAAGATGAAATCGCGGGCGACGTCGAAACCGCCGTCAAGATACATGGCCGCGATGATTGTCTCCAGCGCGCCGGCCGCCAGAGACCCTGAGAGAGCGCGGTTGGAAATCATCCCCTTGCCGACTTTCAGGAATTTTGGCAGACCGAGCCGCCCGGAAATCTGGGCACAGACCTCACGGGAGACCAGCTTGCTCTTTATCTTTGTCAAGTCACCCTCGAGATAATCTGAAAACCGCTCGAACAGGGCCTGACAGATAACCAGAGCCAGAACGGCATCGCCCAGAAACTCCAGCCTCTCATTGCTCAGAAGGCGGTCATCGACCGCAGAGGAGTGCGTAAGTGCTGTTTCTAATAGACTCTTGTCGGAAAACTCGTAATCTACTATCTGCTCGACTTGCCGCAGAGCTTCTTCGTCCATAACTAACCGACCATCTGCAAACTCGCAAGGGCCACAAACTTGTCATCTGCAAATTCGAAAATCCCGTCGAGACCCGTCACTGTAAAGATGCCTTTAGTCGCGGCAGCAACGCTGCAGAAAACCAGGCGATGTCCGCAATCCGCCAGGAGCTTGCGCAGCTTTAGCAGCTTGGAAATGCTCGACGAAGTAATAATATCGACGTTGGAAAAATCAATCACGACCTCACAGTCGCCCCTGTCGCGGACCATTTCAGTGACCGTTTTGAGCTCGTCGCCCATTTCGGGCTCCTGCGGCAAATCGATAAGAAGAATATCTTCCGACCAGTTTTGAATTCCCATCTCAATCTCCTTTTTCTCAAAGAACTCGAACGTCCCATGTGTTTTATCGGCATAAGTTCCCGCCGGGTTAAACAAGAAAAACGCCGCCGCAAAGCATTTTTCAATTCCCAGCGGGCCGCAGGGCATATTCTTAAGGCGCTGCGCCGATTCCATCGGCCGGGTCATACGGACCTATAAAACCACGCAGACCTCCTCCTAGCGTGGAGGCTTCCGCGGCCAATCCATTAGCTGAACATAAAGCCCGCATACTGAGCCGCGTCGCCCAGACCTTCGCTTATCCTCAATAACTGGTTGTACTTGCAGATTCGGTCCGTTCTGCAGAGCGAACCGGTTTTTATCTGGCCCACGCCGGTCGCCACGGCCAGGTCGGCAATCGTGCTGTCTTCTGTTTCGCCGCTTCTGTGGCTGATAACGGCGGTCCAGCCGGCCCGCTTGGCCATGTTTATTGCTTCGAAGGTCTCGGTCAGCGTGCCGATCTGGTTGAGCTTGATCAAAATGGAATTGGCACAATCCAGTTCGATGCCTTTGGCTAATCGCTTTGTGTTGGTCACGAAAAGATCGTCGCCCACCAACTGGATTTTGTCACCGATTTTTTTTCTGAGCTTTTTCCAGCCATCCCAGTCGTCTTCCGCCAGTCCGTCTTCGATAGAGATGATCGGATAATTATCGACCCATTTGGCCCAGTGATTGACCATCGCATCCGAGCTAACGCGTTTCTTGGGGGCCGACTTGAAGAAGCTGTAGTCCTTTGTTTCCTCGCTGAACATTTCGGTCGCCGCTGGATCCAGAGCGAGGGAGATGTCTTTGCCCGGTTTATACCCGGCTTTCTTAATCGCTTCCGTGACCACCTCAAGGGCCTCCTCGTTACTCTTGAGCATAGGGGCGAAACCGCCCTCGTCGCCGACGCTGGTGGCGTATCCTTTGCCGGCGAGGACTTTTTTGAGCGTGTGGAACGTCTCGGCGCCCATTCGAAGCGCATCGGGGAACGTCTTGGCGCCGATGGGCATGATCATGAACTCCTGGAAGTCCACGTTATTGTCGGCGTGCTTTCCGCCGTTCAGGATATTCATCATCGGCACCGGCAGGATGTTGGCACTGCATCCTCCGAGGTACCTGTAGAGGGGTAATCCCGCCGAATCCGCTGCTGCTTTCGCGGCGGCAAGCGAAACACCCAGAACGGCGTTTGCTCCAAGTTTGCCCTTATTGGGAGTGCCGTCAAGCTTGATCAGGAGCTGGTCCAGATCCTCCTGGGCGCACGCATCCATTCCAACCACTTCCGGGGCGATAATCTCATTGACATTTTGAACCGCTTTCATAACGCCCTTGCCCATGTATCGTTTCGCCTGTGTATCGCGCAGCTCGACCGCTTCATGAGCGCCGGTGCTGGCGCCGGAAGGGACGGCGGCCCTGCCGAATCCGCCGTCTTCGAGCAGGACATCAACTTCAACAGTGGGGTTTCCACGGGAATCCAGAATCTCTCTGGCCATCACGTCAACAATCTGTGTAAACATCTCAGATATCCTTTCGTCAACTGTTAATTTTAGTTCTTCTGTGCGTATTCAATGACGCTTTCCAGCAGAATCTATCCTTTTCCCTCTCGCCGGTCAAGAATTGCTTAAAGAAGTTATCGCCTGGGCCGACCAAAAAAAAACACTGAATCAGACAAGCATCAGCCGTCTTGCGGCACCCAGACCGGGCTTTAGAGCTTTCGGTCCAATTGCCGGTAGCTGATCGCTTCTGCGATGTGCTCGGGGGCGATGTCCTCGGCGCCGGCCAGGTCCGCGATCGTGCGGGCCAGCTTGCAGATCTTATCGTGAGCGCGGGCGCTGAGACCGAACTCCATCATCGCCTGCTTGAGGATCAGCTCGCACGCCGAATCGAGCTTGCAGAACTTCTCCACCTGCTTGTGGCTCATTCGGGCGTTAGTGTGAATTTTCCCATCACCGAAGCGTTTCATCTGGATGCTCGTGGTTCTGACCACGTCGGACCTCATCGCCGCCGAGTCGAGCTGACCTGATTTCGAACGCAGCTTGCTGAAGCCGACCGCGGGCACGTCGATATGAATATCAATCCGGTCCACCAGAGGTCCTGAGACCTTCGACAGATAGCGGCTGATGTGGCCCGGCGCGCACTTGCACCGTCTGGCGTCGCTGCCGAAATAGCCGCAGGGGCACGGGTTCATCGCCGCAACGAGCATGAACTGAGCGGGAAACTGGACGGTTTTTTTGGCGCGCGAGACGATGACGAAACCGTCCTCCAGCGGCTGACGGATCATCTCGAGAACGTGCCGGGGAAACTCGACGAATTCATCGAGAAACAGGATTCCGAAGTGAGCCATGGATAGTTCGCCCGGCCGGGGCGTCGGCCCGCCGCCGACCAGGGCGGGACCGCTCGCCGAGTGGTGCGGCATGCGCACCGGACGCGTCGCCATCAGCGACTTGTTCTTGCCCAGCAGCCCCACGGAGGAGTACACACGCGTCGTCTCGAGCGATTGCTCCAGGCTCAAAGGCGGCATAATGGTCGCCAATCGCTGGGCCAGCATGGTCTTTCCCGCTCCCGGCGGCCCGATCATCATGATGTTGTGTCCGCCCGCCGCCGCAATGGTCAGTGCCCGCTTGACGCTCTCCTGGCCCTTGACGTCCGCAAAATCAACGTCGTAGCTGGCTGCGACGTTAAAAAGCTCCTCGATGTCAACACAGGTCGTCTCCAGCGGCAACTGCCCCGAAAGGAATCCGACCGCCTGGGCGAGCGAGCCGACGCCGAAGACCTCGATATCCTGAACGACCGCTGCTTCCTGTGCGTTGTCCAGAGGCACGAGCATCCGGCGAAAACCGCCCGCCGACGCGCTCATGGCCATACTCAGCACGCCGTTGACCGATCTAACCCTGCCGTCGAGGGCCAGCTCGCCGACGATAATGGTGTCATTCAAAATTGTGCTGGCCAGGGCCTTCTGGCCGATGAGCATACCCAGCGCGATGGGCAAATCGAACGCCGGGCCGGCCTTTTTCACGTCCGCCGGCGCCAGGTTGATCAATGATGCGGTTTTGGGATGCTTGTAGCCGCTGTTGACGATGGCGCTCCTGACCCGCTCGATGCTCTCCTTCACCGCCGCGTCAGGGAGGCCGACAATAATGGATTTCTCGAACCCGCCGCGTGCGACGTCCACCTCCACCTCGCAGACGACCCCCTCAATCCCATCGAGCGTCACGCTGTGCAGTCTGGCTAACATTTGGTATTTACTATCCGCAACTTATCATTTACTATTGCTTATTCCCGCCGCAAGCGGGGTGTTGCCGCGACCTAATAGTAAATGGTCAATAGCCAATAGTCAATAAAAGAGCGTAGGAACTGAATATTCTGGATACTCGATACCAGATGCTCGATACTCGACGAGAATCGAGAATCCAGTTAAGGAGTGACGTAATTATGCCTACGGTAAAAGATGTGATTGTGCGAAAACCGTCCGATGAGGAGGCCAGGGCCTGCCAGGCCTGGCCGATCTGGAAGTGCCCTGCGAGCACCTTCGACTGGGCCTACACGGAAAAAGAGACCTGCCTGCTCATCGAAGGCAAAGTCACCGTCAGCGACGGCCAAGATTCGGTCAATTTCGGACCGGGCGACCTGGTCATCTTCCCCGAAGAACTCGAATGCACCTGGAAAGTCCACGAACCCGTCAAAAAATACTACAACTTCGGCTGACAGCAATATTCAAAGCCTATTTGAATAATGGTTTGCTTGCGTCTGCCATGCTGAACGAAGTGAAGTTTGTCGATGAGGGGCCTGATGACCTGCATCTGGTCTGTGAGTTGCGAGACATAGGCCAGAAATTGTAGGGTGGGGCTTTCGTCCTTCGCAGTAGCTTTGCTACGGAGAATGGATGCCCCACCATCACCGAATCGGTGGGCCGAGGCCCATTTTACCACCATAGACGCATGGGGGATGTTCTCGCTACAACCAAAAAATGAAAAATCAAAACACTCCCGTCTATTATTGCCATTTTCGTCGGCCTGCAAGGGCCTCTTCAATCGGTACAGTAAGTACCGTGGGGGCCATAAAGGGAGCCGCCCCCGTTCAATTCTTACGGTGACCCACCCATCTCTACGCTCGCACCGGTTACCCTCGGCAATTGAGGATTTCCGCAATTGCGCACTCGGAAATCCAACAAATCTTTGTCTGTCAAAGATAATGACTATCTTGCTCGAAGTAGCCTCGTTGAGCACGTACGTTCGGTATTTGTACCCTTCTATTGAGTGGGTGTGCGATTTAAAACCAAAGGCCAAAAGCTCGGCATCGGCAGCCTTGCAGATATCGCTAAAGTCCGCTTCGAACGAGTAGTACTGAACCGATGAATAGTATTGATGTATTGACGCCAACGGCGACTTGCGCGGGTCACACTCGATGCGGGCCACCACGGCTCGGCCTTTGAGAAAATCGAACGACATCGACGGCGGGGGTCTAAGCGATGAAATCCACAGTCCAAGCAGAGCGAGCCCAACAACGAGCACCGCCAGAAATATCCCACTCGCGAACATTTTCAAGGACCTCTTCACGTCTTTGCCCTGAACAAGAACACTTGATTAAACCACAAACTCGTCCGGCTGAAACTCCAGCTTCCTGCCGGCTTCGACGGCTTCGTTGACCTTTAACACAGCGACCGCCGTTCTATAGCCAACCTCCGCAGGACAACTGAGCACGGCTTTGCCGCGAATCGCGTCAAAGAAGTTTTCAAGGTGCGGCTGATGAGGGAGCATGTGCATTTTTACTGGCAGGCCAAAACGATAGTGCTCCGGCGGCAGACTTTCGCGGACATCAAGTATCGGAGGACGCGGCATTCTGGGAATTATCTTGGTCAGATCTGTCAGGAGGCCTTCTTCGACGCATCTGGCCCAGTCCTTGTAGTCGGAATTCATCAGTTCCGGAGAGATCATCGTTAGATAATCGGCCTGTGACATTACCAAAGTCCCCCGGTCGCCTATGAATTTTTCAGAGTATCCGCCGTCTCTGTTGCTGCTCAGTATCTGATAGTATGCCAGGACCGGTCCATGCTCGGTCTCATATTCGTAAACAGCCATCACGGTATCGTACCATTCGTGGGTATTCTTATCGAGGTAGCCGGTGCGCCCGCTGGCCATAACGGAGCTGGGATTGGCGCCGATAAACCAGTTGAAGACGTCTATCTGATGTGACCCATGATCGACAACAGGACCCCCTCCCAGTCCCTTGTACCACCGCCAGTTGCGGAACTGGGCCATCGATTCGTAGCCGTACCTTTCGAGGGCGGCGCGATTAAGAGAAGCGATCTGCGGCCAGCCCATAGGGGTAATTACCACCCGGTTCCACTGCGCTGAGACGGCGGCAATACGCCCGAGGACTTTGCGGCCCTTCAGGAGTTTGTCACAGCAGTAAAGGTATCGCGGGTTGCTGCGCCGTTGACGGCCTATCTGCAACAGCTTGCCGGTTCTCCCGGCGGCATCCACCATTTTCTTTGCGCCTTCAATCGTGTTGGACATTTCTGTCTCACAATAGATATGCAGACCGGCCTCAAGGCAGGCAACGGTGTGTGGCGAGTGCCAGAAGTCGGGCGTAGCGACTATCACCGCGTCGAGATCCTTCTCTTTGTCGAGCATGTCCCGGTAATCCGTATAGGTGTTGTGCTCGTGACGATGAGCCTTAAGTAATCGGGAGACACGTTCTCGATTGATGGCAGTCCAGATGTCACACACCGCCCTGAAACGAATGCCGGGAATCCTCTGGCAGGCATGCGTCAGCACATAGCCCTGAGGACCTGCGCCGAGCAGCGCCACGTTGATATCGTCCGCTTTGCCATCGGGTGTCTTACCCCAGACCATTGGGGAAAGCGCCGCTCCCGCTCCGGCGGCTGCCGCCGAATGCAGGAAACTGCGTCTGTCTATGGATTTTTCTGCTTTGTGATAGTCCACTTTCCGTGCCTTTCAATTTTCAAAGCGCGAACCACCCGCGCCTTGCTCAATGTTTACGAATCCCCGCGATGCTCGAATATCACACCTTTAACCTGCCGGCTATCTATATAGACGCTCGGCGGGGGATTCTTAGTATAAGAAAAATCTAAAGCAGATCGGCGATGTCGTACACGCGGGGTTTGAGGCGTTTGGGGAGGGAGTCTATCGTTGCGATGATAATGACGCCGTCGTCGATGGTGTAGCCAAGCTGGTCGTATCGGCCTGAAACGCCCGCCAGAAGGAGCTTCAACGCCGCACCTACGGAGACTCCCGATATGTCGTCCATGTTGATCGGCGTCGTGCGGTCAATAGCGGCGTTGTCGTACAAATCACGCCAGAGCACGGCGATCTTCAACGGCGGATCAACGCAATTTCTTATCTGGTCGATAGCCTCGGCAAAAGGCATCTGCCGGCTGAAGTGCAAACGGCCCGGAGGCTTAGTTAGTTGCTTGTCGATTGCTTCATCGCCCTGGTACTCAGTGCTCGACTCAGTCTGCGCCAGACTATCGGCTGCTTTCGAGAATGACTTCCATTCTCTTTCCAGCAGATTCTTGTCCGCGCGGCCGGGATGAATCAGAACGCGGTATCGAAGCGTCAGGCTCTTGCCCGCAGGAAGGGTGTACGGCTGATTGAACAGCAGCGCGGGACTGAAGTAGCCGAACGGCACCTTCGGGTCCATAATGACGAAGCCCGGCGAGGGATGCCGCAGGTTATCCGGATGGTCGAGGATAGCCATACCGACGGCCCGGCCTTCAGCAGTCTGACCGCTAAAATCCATCCAGCGGGCCTTCTGGCCGTGCGCAGTCAGGCCCTTTCGACCTTCGCTGTCGATGAGCTGCCAATCGGTAATATTTTTCGCCAGCCTTACTGAAAGCCCGGCGTAGCCTCCCCAGCTTTGGCCGTCTTTCTCGCCCGGTATCGGCGTGCGGTCGAGCAGAACGTCTGCATCGCCGGCTGTGAAACTGCTGCTCCAGTTGATGCGATATGCACCCTGATCGTCCGGTGCGCTGACGCTGATGCGACGGTCCTCCATCAGCACGGCAGGCGCACCGGGCGGACGATAGCTAAGCTCCAACGCGATGTACGCTGAGTAATCGTCGCCAGGCTTGACTTCGACGTGCCGAATCTCGGTTCGCCCCTCTGAAAGCCCGGTTTGGCGGTCCTCCTCCCAGTAATTAAGGCCGTTGATGTACTTCCAGGAAAACCACAGCCCATAATGCCACGGATGATCCGGCGGGCGATGCCATGTCAATTCCGTACCGTCGGTCAGACAAACCGGGTGGAAGTACGGCTTGCCTTCTTTTTTATCGAAGTTGAGCTGCCAGACGACCCGCCCGTGATTGAGCAGTGCCAGCGAGCCGTCGGTTTGCCGCCATGTGTAGGCAGGCTTCGGCTTGGCGATAGAGGCAGACTCTAATGCGTCCTTCGCCCAGCCAGACACAGGTTGAACAGACAGCAAAGCAACCGAAAAACATATTGCCAATCGTTTGCGCGCCGCCATCACATACCTCTTCTTGCCTATTAGGGCGACAAAACTCTATTATGCGGCAGTCACCAATCTTGTCACGGCAGCGGTCTGACCATGATCTTCTTGTAATAGACGATGCTCTTGGGGTCGTGGCCCTGCAGAGCGAGGGTGCCGTGGCTGATCTTTCGGCCGGATGTACGCGGCGGCTCTTCCGGCTCGGTCCAATCCACCGTGGTCTTGCCGTCGATCTTGATGATGACGTGTTTGCCTTCGACCTTGATGTAATAGTTAAACCATTGGTTGTCTTTAGAGGGCGCGTTGTTCATTACGTCCTGTATGCCATAAAGCCCGCCGGTTTTTTTGGGATCTGTGTGGGTGGTGTTCACCTGGCACTCGAAGCCTTTAGCCGGCCAGTCCTTTTCCTGGTATTCGGTATGGAAGTAGATGCCCGAATTGGATCCGGGGGTCGTCATGACGTCGGCCTTGAACTCGAAATTCTTGAAATCGGCATTGTTGACAGGCCCGATATAGAATAGATGGCTGCGCGGCCCGTGCGCCACAATCATCCCATCTTTGACGGTGAAGGTATCTTTGTTCTCGCTGGCCTTCCAGCCGCTGAGGGTCTTGCCGTCAAAAAGGCTCTTCCACCCGCCCGCCTGCGGCGATGTTTGACATCCCGCCAAAAGCAAACCCGCAAACAACAGCACAAACACCAATTTCTTAGTCATCTGACTTGCTCCTTAACAAGAAACCTTTTTAAACCATGCCCGTCTCTTACAGCGTCCAGGGACTCCGCATGGGTCGAGACAGCCGACGATTGGCTGCATCGTTGTTGACGAAACACTCGGTCTTGGGGTCCCATTTGAGTTTTTCTTCCAGCCGTATGGCAATGTCACTGATGTGGCAGATTATATCCGCCTGGACGGCCACGTCAATCGGGCATATCGTCTCAGCACGGCTTTTGACGCAGTCCAGGAGATTTCTGACGTGGTTGCTGCTCTGGTACAGACGAACGTCGTTCGGTCCGAGCTCGGTGGTCAGCAGCTCTTTGGGGTGGGCGTTAAGGCCGGAGCGGTCCACGTGCACCCATCCTTCCGTGCCCTCGAAGGCGGTGCCGTGAGAGGTTGTTCGTCCGTAACGATTCTTCCATTCTTCCGGGAACGGATCGCCAGTAAAATTCATTGTGACGCCGCTGTCATATTTGCAGACGACGTTCCAGTTCATCGCCGTGTCGGCCACCCCTTCGGTGGGCCAGACGCCTTTGCCTTCGATCTGGACCGGGCAGGCCACTTTTTCGCCGCCGCCCCAGAGAGCGATATCCAGCGGATGAACGCCCCAGCCGGCGATGAAACCCAGCGCATAGTCGGAAATGAACCACCACAGTGCGTTCGAGCAGCGGTCCTTGGTGTAGGGCGTGTAAGGAGCGGGGCCCAGCCACATCTCGTAGTCCAGCCATTCCGGCACGGGCACGGGCGTCGGGTCCCCGCCCTGGCTGCTACCGGGAGACCAGACATTGATCGTGTGCAGTTTTCCGAGCCGGCCGCTCAACGCCAGCTCGCAGGCAAAACGGAAATCGCGGCTCGAACGCTGCTGCGTGCCGAACTGGAAAACCCTGCCGTGACGGTGTACGGCGATGCGCAGCGCCTGGTCCTGGGCGAGGCTCAGCCCCATCGGCTTTTCCAGATAAACGTCCTTTCCCGCCCGGACGGCCGCTAAGGCCGCCAGCACGTGCCAATGATCCGGCGTAGCAACAAGCACGACGTCGATGTCATCTCGCGCCAAGAGCTGGCGAAAGTCCTTGTACGTGGCACAGCCTGTGCCCTGGTAGTGCTTGTTTACCAGCTCCTGGCCGGCCTTGAGCACGTCGCTTTTCACGTCGCAAACCGCGACCACCTGCGCATCTTTCTGCGACAGGAAATTACGCATCACCCCCGTACCCTGGGGCCCGATACCCACACAGCCGACGGTGATTCTGTCGCCGGCAGCGACGTTGCCGGCCTTGCCCAGCGCCGAAGATGCGGCCAGGTACGGGAAACTCGCCGCCCCGGCAGCCGCGCAAGCCGCACGTTTCAGGAACCGACGCCGATGAATCCGTCTTTCGCTCATGATAAGACCTCCTGTAATTCCCAATAAACCGATTTGATCCGTTCCGGCATACCCTTGGGATGACGGACCGGAATCAACAACCAACCTGATCGGTGCACGGACAAAATGCACCCTGAAAGTGTAACCCGACTAACAGTCCCGGTCAAACTAAAACGGGGGCTTTCATCATCCACTTTCAGAACGAAAAGGATGAGGCGTTTGTTCTGCTATCGTTACGCGTTTTTCGGGCCGGTGGCAGCGCACTAAGTAGAGTACGAGTATTGAGACGCCAGCGGCAGCAAGGCAGATCAACTGCGACAATGTCAGAGGACCTACATACACGTGATGATCCGCATCACCTCGCCAGAATTCGGTAGCGGCTCGTCCGAGACCGTAGAGAATCAGAAACCACAGCAGCATGGTTCCTTGCCACTGTTCTCGCTTCGATAATACTTTGAAAACCCCGAGAATGCACAAGACAACAACGATTTCGTAAATCTGTGTCGGATGCAGCGGAATTCCGGCCGGTGCACCTGCACCTCCTTGCGGAAATGTGATCGCCCAGGGTAAAGAGGATGGTCGGCCGTAGCAACAGCCGTTGAGCAGACATCCAAGCTTGATGAAAATCCACGGGATGGGAATCGACAAAGCGACCAGATCGAGGGCTGCACGCTTGCGATTAGACAGGATCAGAGCCAGCGGCACAGACAAGCAAAGATAAGCCAGCAATCCACCCCATAATCCGCCGGCCAGATAACGTTCCGCGGAAAACAGTGCCCGCAGGTTGAATTGGGCGTGCTGGATGTCATATAGCGACTTGGCGCCAACAATCATACCAACATTATAGCATACGCTGACAGCGATCCAGACTCGGCGGCGAAGTCCCAGACGTCGCGCGAGCAGGCAACTAACCAGGTAATGGCTCAAAATGCCCACACTGTACAGGATGGCAAACGTCGGAATCGGCCCAAGTCGCGGCCACATTGGATGGCTCCCCAGTAAGCTTTACTTTCGTCAAGGATCGCTCGGCAGGCCCCGTTTCGATCGGCCTTTCCTTTGACAATTGTGTGCCGGCGAGGCCCCGTCGTCAAGGAGCTACTTTGGCAGCGTGAAGAAGAATATGCTTCCTGCGCCGACTTCGGATTCCACCCAGACCCGGCCTTTGTTCAGCTCAACAAGTTTTTTGACAATCGAAAGTCCGATGCCCGTGCTCTCGATTCCGTCACGGGGTTCGAGCGTCTGGAAGATCTTGAAAATGCGATCGAAGTGCCTCCTTTCAATTCCAGGTCCATTGTCCGCGACGCTGAACTTCCAGCAATCATCCTGTTCGAGACAGGTGACTTTGATCCGTCCCTCGGGCTTATCCATGTATTTTACGGCGTTGCCCAGCAGGTTCTGGAAGATCTGAATGATGTGTGTCTTTTTGCATGTGACGGCCGACAACTTATTCTCGACCGTGATTTTGATGTTCTCGGGCGGGGCGATCTCCCTGATTACCTCCCCCAGGATTTCGTTCAAATCGACTCGCTGGTTTGTCTGGAGACTCTGCCCGGCTCTGGAGTAATGCAGGACGTCATCAATCAGAGCCGTCATTTGTTTTGCTTTTGTCACAAGCAGCCGAACCTGTTCTTTGCCCTGCTCATCAAACTTGTCGGCATAATCCATCGAGATCCAATCCGCCAGGGTTCCGATGGCCCGCAACGGCGTTTTCAAGTCATGGGCCGCGATGTACGCGAACTCCTGAAGCTCTCTGTTCGCCCGTGTCAGGTCCCAGACGGCGGACTTCAGGTGCTCGTTGAGTTTTTCCAGCTCTTCTTCGGCTTGTCGCAGGGCGACCAGCTCCTTGTGGGGAGTGACATCGTACACAATGCCCTGGCTTCCGTTGATTTCGCCGTGGATGTCCTTCGTAAGACTGCAAAAGACGGTCACGTAGATTTTTTCCCCGCTGAACGTCTTGAGAGCCAGCTCTTTACTCTCAATATTTCGTTTTCGAAGATTCTCCAGGAATGACTTTCTGTCTTCCGGATTGAACCAGAATCGTTCGGGCAGGAAAGGCCGGCCAATCAGCTCAGACGGGTCGGAGACTTCCAACATTTCCATAAAAGCCGGATTCACATACGTTATCAGCCCGTCCAGGTCGGCCGTATAGATACTATCTTTAGACTCCTCCAATAATCTGAAATGCTTCTCTTCCTCGGCTTGCAGCTTGCCCCTTACGGCCATGAATATGTCTGTTTGGGTAACGATCCCGCACAGGCGCTTGTCTTTCATAACAACCAGCCTGCGAATATTCATCTCCTCCATCATCTTGCTGGCGCTGAAGACGGAAAAGCTGGAAGATATGCTTATCGCGGGACTGGACATCACCTGCTCCATCGTGATGCAAGCGGGGTCTCTGTGCAAAGCGACAACTCGCCCGAGCAAATCTTTTTCCGTAAGTACGCCCACTGCCTCCTCGCCATTCAGAACCACGATGCATGATATCTCACGTGACGTCATGATCTGAGCCGCCTCTGCCACGCTTGCGGTGCCCTGAACGACCGCGACGTCTCGGCTCATGATCTCCGCGACATCTCGCCACAGGCCGTATGACGTCAAAGCGCGAACCAGGTCTGTCTGTGTCACGATTCCAGCCAGTTTCTCGGCCTCCATGACCGGCAGCCGTTTAACGCACTTCTGGCTCATGATTACGCTCGCGTCAAGCACTGACAAGTCGGACGGTATAGTCTCAACGGGACAAGACATGATCTGTTCCAGCTTTGTCTGGTAGAAATTCTTGCCGTTTCGGACCACTCTTCGCAGCACGTCCGTCTCGGTCAGGATGCCCGCCACCGTCCCACGATTCATCACCACTAAACAGGAAATCTTCTTCTCGGACATGACCTTGGCCGCCGAAAGTACCTGCGTATCAGGACTGGCTGTGGCGACGTCCCTACTCATCACGTCACTGACCTCAAGCCATGTCCTGGAGGAAGTGATCAGGCGGCTGGAAGAGACACCACTGCCTTGAATAGCTATTAAATCATTCAACCGTTTTCTGTTCTTCATCTACCTTTCCCTGCTCTTTCTTGTAGTTCTTTCATCGGCAAACATCGAGTCGCCGATGAGTGACATAACCGTGGCCGAACGGGTCGCATGTAATCTGAAACACATCCCTCGACGTAACCTTGCTTGCGAGCCGAACCCTGCGAATGGTTCCAATAATCGACCTCTTTTTCGGTTGTTTGAAACGGTATCCGGCAAGATTACTCTATCCCTACCGGCAAACAGGTCATCCGTTTACCTTCCCAACCAGAACCTTCCATGACGGCGGCCGAGCTCCGCCGCCGTCCCTCGGGAAAATATGAAAAGCGGCGGCTTTCACTTATTTCCGGACGTGGAATCCTATAATTCTTGGCCATTCAAGCCTCTTCAGACTGGCGAGGTTCCGTAGCTCTTTTTCGAATTAGACGAGCCGGTCGAGGTTTTCCTTTGACAGCCGCTCGGGAGCAGGCTATCATTCGGGGAATCAGGGGTGCGTCGGATTGTCTGACTGACAAAAGAACACCTGCTGGCGGATAAGAACAAGGAGAAAGGATGAAGAGCGTTTCTATCAAGAGGATATCGTAGTTCCCGGTGCGCGTAGTATGTTGCCGCACAATGCCGCGCTGGCTCTTGCACTATACGCACCATTCAGAGTGCACGGGGCGAACAAAGGGATTTGATTTGTGGACACACTCATTGATTATTTGAAAAGAGTGGCGAGCTATGGCCCGGATTGGTGGATTGTCGCCATTGAATTGATTCTCATCGGGCTGGTAGTTTACTGGGTTGTGGACTTTCTCGAAGGCACTCGCGGCGAACGGTTGTTCCGCGCCGTCATATTCATTCTGGTCGTGGGTTTCCTGGTCTTGAAGCTGGTTGTGAACAAGTTTCCATTCCAGCGATTGCAATATCTGTACAACGGTTTCCTGGTTGCGGTTCTGATTATCGCGGTCGCCGCCTTCCAGCCGGAGGTCCGAAGAGCTTTGATGCGAATAGGCCAGAGCCACTTCTGGTCGAGCGCCTCGCAGCAGCTATCCAGGACGGTGGAAGAGCTGGTGTCCGCTTTGATCGAGCTTTCCGCCGCTCGAATCGGGGCCATCGTCGTCATCGAAAAGCGGGTGGCGCTGGGCGAATTCATCGAAACCGGCGTCCGAATCGACGCCCGGGTAACCTCCGAACTGATCAAAACGATCTTTCAGCCCGGCACGGCCCTCCATGATATGGCCGTCCTGATACGAGGAGATAGAATAATTGCCGCCAGGGTACAACTGCCTTTGGCCGAGGCCGGCGCTGGTGCCGGCGCCGGGCTTGGTTCGCGTCATCGGGCTGCTATAGGCATAACGACCGGCTCGGACGCCATCTGCCTGGTGGTCAGTGAGGAAACCGGCATAGTGTCTATTGCCGAGAACGGGAAGCTCACTCGAAATATGGATGAATCCAGGCTTAAGGAGCATCTGGCAAAAGCACTCTCATGAGTCACGCCGGACACAAAGCCCTCCCTGGGGAACGCCTTAGGTGAAAATACAATGGTGAAGCAGATAAAAATCAGCAAGGTAGCCGTTGTGGTATTCCTGACGGTCCTGATCTGGGTTTGGGCCGACCTGGCACAGGACGAGACGTTCCCTCTGTCCGGCGCGGTGATAACCGTTGACGACTCCGCTCCCAATCGCTGGGTGAGCATCGCCGGCAGGACTTCGGTTCCCATCGATAATATCATGCTCAAGGGACCGGCCGCCAAAATCGCTGAGGTAAGACGAAGAATCAGAGATCGCTCGCCCAACTCGCCCAGTTTTGAGTTCTTTCTTGATACCGAGCAGGAAGGAATGGCTGAGCCTAATGAATATCCCACTTTTGACGTTCGGGAATTCCTGAGGAAAAGCGACCAGTTACGGCGCTTCGGGCTGACGGTGGAATCCTGCAAGCCGGTCAATCTCACGGTTAAAGTGGTTCTGCTTCTTGAAAAATCGCTGTCTGTTCAGTGTTTTGATGAAAGCGGCAGTACTCTGAAGCACGAGAGCATCGAGCCGCCCACGGTCAGCATGTTTGCGCCTGAGGACTGGGGACGGAATCAACCGGCCCGAGTCACTCTGACCGCGCGGGAAATCGAGCAGGCCAGAACCAACCCGATTTTAGTGACGCCCTATATTGACTTACCCGACGGTCAAAGGCGGCAGTCAAGAACCGTCGTGAAAGTCAAAATACCTCCCAAAGAAGACCTCCTCATGCGCTCTCCGATAACCACGGCAACATTGGGCTATTTGCTCAGCGCCAACTTGCAGGGAAGGTACAAAGTCGAAGTCAGCAACATGAATGAGGTGATAGGGGCAATTCAGATCAGAGCTACTGAGCAAGCCAAGCTGGCATACGAGCAGATGCGTTACCAGGTCCTATTGGAAATCGACGATGAAGACGCCAAATCCACGGAAACGATAAGACGAGAGCTCATCTACAACTTTCCCGTCGAATCTCGCCGCAAAGACGAGATCATATTGGATCAACAACCCGTTATCGCTCAATTCAAACTGAGACGGTTGCCTTCCGCGGATAGCCCGTAGAGTGACGAATCCCGAAGGCCATCAAGGCCCCGACGGGCACACACGCTGTTAGTGGCGCTAAGAGACGATAATCCTCCTGACTGTTCTCCATGCTTCGACAATCAGGACCAGAGCCAGCAACAGCAATACGGCGGCGATGACCCCAACGGCGGAAAAGCGATATTGCCGCAACAGAAGCAAAAGGGCCCAGATGGTTACGATATTCATAAAGAGGACCGGGCCGAGAATGAACCCTATCTTCTTGCCTGTTTTTTTCAACCACACCGCGATCACCAGCGCTACCAGGCCAGCCAGAAGCTGGTTACTGGCACCGAAAACCGGCCAGATCGCCTTCCACGCCGGGATCAGATTGCCCTGGGAGTCTTTGAGATTGATCAGGACAAAAATGCCCGGCAGAGCAATAGTGGCCAGCGTAGAGAGATAACGCGAATACGTACCTTGAAGATTGAACAGCTCCTCGAAAATATAACGACCCAACCTTGTGGCGGTATCCAGAGTCGTCAGGATAAAAGCCGACAGGGCTAATAATCCAAAGGCGAAGCCCAGCTTTTCCGGTATTCCGAGAATGGACAGGAAATTCGCAATCCCCGTGCTGTAGATTATCATTGGCGCTTTCGTGGTCAGCGCATCACCCTTTGGCAGCATCGCGACGGTGGCCAGAGCGATCACCGCAACGATTCCTTCGAGCAGCATGGCCCCATACCCGATGGCTTTTGCGTCGGTTTCCTTGTCCAGTTGCTTCGACGAAGTCCCTGAAGCTACAATTGAATGAAAGCCCGAACACGCCCCGCAGGCGACGGTAATAAACAAAATTGGAAATACCGTGCCCATGTTCGGAACGCTCCATGAGGTGAAGGCCGGATATTGAATGGTAAAGCCCCCTAATAGTATGCCGACAAAACCGCTCAAAACCGAGGCGTACAGCAGATAGGAAGACAGATAATCGCGCGGTTGCAGGAGTATCCAGACGGGTGTGGTCGAGGCAAAGAAACAATAGACCAGCAAGATGATGGCCCAGGTCTTCTTGGGTTCGACCGCAATGATTTCAGACACCATGTGAGGGGATATGGGTATCTTTTGGCCCGCCCACACCGCCAGGAACACCAACGGCACGAACACCAAGGACGCCCATAGCAAAGGAACCTTCATTCTGTTAATCGCCAGCCCAAAAGCGATCGCCAGAGCGATAAACATAAGCGAGGACGTGGCTACACCGCCGTCATCAACAAACGTCGTGGCGGTCAAGTCGGCAAAAACAGTCAGAACATAGACCAATGCCAGCCAGATAAACGCCAGCAAAAGTCTGTACGCCAAAGGGGATGTATAGAGCCTGGCGATCTCCGCAACAGAGCGGGCTTTGTGCCGGATGGAAGCGACCAGCGCCGAAAAATCGATCACGGCCCCGATAAAAATCGAGCCCAGGATAATCCAGAGGATAACAGGAAGCCAGCCGAAGGCCATCGCGGCAATAATCGGTCCGACTATCGGAGCAGCCCCGGCGATGGAGGAGAAATGGTGTCCTAACAAAACCATCTTGTGCGCCGGGACGCGGTCGACACCGTCGTAATCGGTGTGGCTGGGAGTTGGACGGGCATCATCCAGCTCGTAACGGTTGGCCAGAAACCGCAGATAGATACTATACGCCAATGAAAAGGCAACAACAGCGGTCAGCAGAATCACTACCAACATACGTCACCCCGAAAGCTCTTTTGGAATACGGGACTATCCCTCTCCAAAGACAAATTCAACGCCGGTTACGCCGGATTTCAGGACTCTTATCCGTCCTGTGCGGGCGTACCAGAAGCCGTATCGGCACCTCCTCGATCGGCAACATGGATCTCAACCGGTTTGTGATCGTTCTGCGATAATTCTCTTCAAACAACTCCTGTTTGTTCACGAACATTAGTATCGTAACGGGATTAGCGGCAATCTGCGTCGCATAGTAAATTCGAGGTGAGCCCTGTTTGTTACCTTTGCCCACCCCGGTTCGCTCTCGTTTTATGATTTCAAAGGCTTTGTTCAACTTGGCGGTCGGTATCCACGTCGTCGCCTGCTTGAAGATTTCCGCCGCCAGGTCCAGAACACTCTGGACGTTTTTCGCCTCGGTCGCCGTCGTAAAGGCAATCGGCGCATATTTCAAGCCGGGTAGTAGTTTAGTCAAATAGTCCCGGTAGTCATCCGTAGCCGCTACCTCTTTGGCCAGGTCCCATTTGTTAACGATGATGATGCAGCCCTTGTATTCATCCACGATGGACTTGGCCAGCTTCTTATCGACCTGCGAAACCGGCACGGCGGCGTCTATCATCAGCAACACAACGTCAGCCCGCTGAATCGACCGGGCGGCGCGAACGGAGCTGTAGAACTCGATGCTGTCGGCGATCTTGCTCTTTTTTTTCAGCCCCGGCGTGTCGATGACAACGATGGTCTTGCCGTCCTTTTCGAAGCGCACGTCGATCGCATCCCGGGTCGTGCCCGGCGTCTCGCTGACGATCACACGCTCGGAGCCGACGATGGCGTTTACGAGCGTGCTCTTGCCGGCGTTTCGCTTGCCCATGATCGCCAGCTTCATCACCGGCTCCGCCGGCCTGCTCGATTCCATATGTGAAAGTTTGTCAAACACCCTATCGAGCAAAACCGCTTTGTTGAGGTTGTTTTTCGCGGAGATGCACAGAAACTCGCCGAAGCCAAGCCTGGAGAACTCTCCCGCGGCGGGGAACATCTTCGCCGTGTCGGCCTTATTGGCGACGCCGATGACGTCAAGGTTGTTTTTGCGCAGAAGCTGAGCAATTTTTTCGTCTAACGGAACAAGGCCGTCGCGAATATCGACCATGAACAGTACGAGATTCGCTGATTCAATCGCCTGGAGGATTTGCTGCTCGATATGGCCGCTCAACTGGTCGACGTCAACGATTCCGTATCCGCCGGTATCGACAAGCTCGAAGTAACGCTCCTCTCGGCTAATGATCGTGCTGACGCGGTCCCTTGTCACGCCCGCGGTCGGCTCGACGATACTAATCATCTCGCCCGCCAGCGCGTTCAGCAAACTGCTCTTGCCCACATTCGGCCGACCAATTATCGCAACTACCGGTAACGCCATTTTTCACAAGTCTCTATTGCCAATTCTTTATCCCCCAATTACCATATTATAATGTCTGATGCCCAATATTCAATGTATGAATCGCGAGAAGTTTCTTAAAGTGAGGCAAATCTTATGGGAAACAATCGACGGGAGTTTTTGAAGATGGCGGCGGCGGGGGCGGTTGCGGCGGCACTGCCGGGGTATGCACAGGAACCAAAGAGCAAAAGCAAGCTCGACCAACCGCCGGCACAGACGGCGCTGCCGCGATGGCGGGGATTTAACCTGCTGGAAATGTTCACGATGCGAAGCAAGGGCGATTGGGCGGAAGACAACTTTCGCTGGATCCGCGATTTCGGCTTCGACTTTGTCCGGCTGCCGACGTGTCATCGCCTCTGGATCGAGGACGGCGACGATTATAAAGTCCACGAGCCCATGCTCGAAAAGCTCGACCGGGCCGTCGAACTCGGCGGTAAGTACGGCCTGCACGTCAGTTTGAACTTTCACCGGGGGCCCGGCTATTCGGTCAACCGGGAATTCACTGAGCCGTTTAACCTCTGGAAAGACAAAGAGGCGCTCGACGCGTTCTGCTTCCATTGGCAGTTGATGGCCAAGCGGTACAAAGGCATTTCAAGAGATAAGCTCAGCTTCGATCTGATTAACGAGCCGCCCTCTATCGGCGAGCAGATGAGCCGGGCTGACCACGAGCGGGTAGTCAGAACAACAGTAAAGGCGATCCGCCAGATTAATCCCGACCGCATCGTCATCGCTGACGGGATGAGCTGGGGCAACGACCCGGCACCGGAACTGGCCGACCTGGGCATCGGCCAGAGTACTCGGGCCTATCAGCCGATGTTCATCAGTCATTACGGGGCCTCGTGGGTAGACAGCAAGAACTATCCCGCCCCGGCCTGGCCCGGGAACGGCTGGGACCGCAAGCGCATGGAGGAACACTATCAGAAATGGGCTGACCTGGCGAAGAAGGGCGTCGGCGTGCACTGCGGCGAAGGCGGGGCGTTCAACAAGACGCCGCACAAGGTCGTTTTGGCTTGGCTGCGGGACGTGCTCGAAATCCTCACCGGCCTCGGCATCGGCCTGGCGGTGTGGAACTTCCGCGGCTCGTTCGGGATTATCGATTCCGACCGAGCTGATATCCAATACGAAGACTTCCACGGCCACAAGCTCGACCGCAAGTTGCTGGAGCTTCTGCAGGAATTTGCATAGGCGGCTTGACTAACAGCCCCAACCGGTTAGGTCTCATTGTTTTCGTATTCAAAGACCCGTTCTATTGGGACGCCGAAGGTCCGGGCAATGCGAAACGCCAGAGGCAGTGAGGGCGCATACTTGCCGGCTTCGATGGCAATGATCGTCTGGCGGGTAACGCCGGCCTTGTCTGCCAATTGCTCCTGAGTCATTTCTCCGTTTTCAAACCTCAGCCGGCGGATCTGGTTTTTCAGTTCATTTTGCGCCATCTTTGGCCCCCCGGCCATATTGAATCAAGGCGGCCAAACCTTGCACGCAATTAAAAAGGACAAGGCCCCCCACGAGTGTCAGGGGCATCACGTTCACCGAGATCGAACCGTTGGGGCCGACGATGCACCAGGTTATGACACAAGCCGCGACGAAATAGAACCAAAGCGCAACGTAGGAAACCATCACGGCTCTCTTATGGATGAGCTGATCCCGCTCGTCGAACATGATTACCTTTTCGTCTTTGCGGAATTTGCGCTGAATGTAAGGCAGCAGCCAAAGCAAACCTCCCCAGATGACCGTGCCGGTAAACATCAACAAGGGGGCGAAGGATAATCCTTTGTCGTAAGCGATGAACACGGCGACAACGCTGGGGATAACAAGAATCGGTACTCCCAAAAACAATCCTACCCACGCTTCTTCTTTTTTGGTCATAATTTTTCTCCTTTTGCTCCCAGGCCGTACTGAACCAAAATAGCCACGGAGTAAACGAGCATGACAATTAGAAATACGGCGAAATTGATGACAGGCAGAAAGCAAACCGGTATCGCGCCCTCATCCCCCACGATAAGGTTAGGAATGATGCTGGCCGCAATCAACAATGCCCAAAGTGAGACAAATGACACCACCACGGCATTTTTCTTAATGGCATTGTCTCGCTCGTCGAAATCCACCTCGACTCGGCTTTGCTTGATGCGCAGCAAGACGACCGAAATGATTATGAAGAGCAAAATGACCAAGAACCAAATCCTAAATAACTTTACTGATGTTACGGTCTGCACAGGGATGACAACGCCTAAAGCAAGAAGCAGAAGCGAAATCCCGGAGGTAAACAGTGCCCCTTTTTGTGTCCTATTCATGATTATTGCCTTTATTTTCTTGGCCAGGTGCAATATTTTGGGTGATGCATAAAAAAACCACTCGGTTGCCCATTAAAAGCATACGTACTCCTTGGGTGTCACGGGCATCGTAATAGCAGAATCCTTTTCTATGCCCGATGTCCTTATAGAGAACACCATCCTTCGGCTCAATGGTCTCGCCTTCATTAGTATACAGGATACCTCTTTCTATTCTGTATTCCCCGCCGTCTATAGTTCTTGTCTCAGGTCCGAGTGCAGATAGGACTTCCTCCAACTTCGAATCCACGGTAATACCGCCGCGAAAAACATAGCCCAGTTTCTGAAATCGTAGCTCCTCAACACGACCACTGCGCACAGCAACAGAAAAACCATCTGCGTAGGTCATATTATACTTATCAGGTAAATTCTCTTCTATGAAGGTCTGCTCATCTCCTTGATAGGACAGCGGCTGGCCGAATACCCTGATGACGTCTTCTCGCGAGGCTTTGTTCATATCCAATTGAGCGACTTTTTCATTCATCCCCTTTGAAAGCTCGGAGACAACATTGCCTTTGGAGCGTTTTTTGGAGATTGCTTGTGCACGCAAGGTCGAGAGTTTGTTAGGATCCTGAACACAGGCTATGAAGGCCCTGGGATTGATGATAGGACCTGCATCTGTGGGCACAGTCGTTTGCTGCAACCATTCAAAAATCTTGCTGGGTGTGATCTGGGGATCCACTTGAAAGGCCAGGGCCGCAAGGCCAGCTAAATAGGGTGTGGCCCAGCTCATGCCGGATACGGTCCAATAAGTATAAATTCCCGATCCTTCGTGACTGGCCGTTGTTCGGTTACCTGCTGGTACCATAAGAAAATCCGAGCCCGGCGCATATATCTCACTAAGGTAACTGTTCGGGTCCTCCGGATCTTTACCGAATGCGCGCGTAAGGGTACCATAGTTGATGGCTGTTGTGCTGCACGTGATGACAAATACTCCCTGTTGCTCGGCCTTTTTCAGAGTTGCTTGCCAGCGATCAAAGTCTTTCCAGTGAGGGAACATACCTGTGGAAATGCTGACAACGCGGATTCGTTCGGCAGGCTTTGCTCCTTCATTGAAGTGTAGGATTTTATTGATCACATCACAGTAGGGCTGGCATTTGTTCCATTTCCACATAGGTATCGCGTAATAATGGAGATTCGCGGCCGGTGCTACTCCACAAGACTTTCCTACCGCAATACTGGTTACTCCGGGGCCATGCATCTGGGGTGGCACCCCGGATACCTCGATGGCTTCGAAAGACACGATACGGTCCGCATATTCCGGATGGTTCTTAACGAGCGGCTGATCGATAACAGCAATACCCACCCCCCTGCCATCGATACCCTGACTGTGTATAGCACGGACACCCAAGCCGGGATTTTTTCCTTGTTCGAGCACTTGGACCGGGTCGAATCCTTTGGGAAGCCTGCTGGATTCCGGCCAGACCGTGCGACTGTCAAACGGCATGGTCTGTAGCAGCTCCAAATGGCCTCTTAAGTCAAGGCTGGCCAGCGAGACGTTGCTAAATCCCCAGAAACGGTCGAATTTCTTAAGGTCTTCTGTATTCCTCAGAACGATCTGTCGCGTTTGGCCAATATCGATGCCCTTGCCACGTACAGCTACTTCGTACAGGGCAAAGGGAGCATCAAGATTCTGCATCCTGCCAAACCTTGCCTGAACCTCGCCATAGTCAAGAATTAGCAATTCCATATCGCCGTCCTTCTCAGTAGTCTCCTTGACAGGAGGACCCAACAGCGTTTTCACATCATCCGACGTCGTTAACCGAAAGGAGAGCTTCCCTGCAGCAACGGCACTGCGAATGATGTCTGCATGGCTCTGCTTCGCGATAGTATTCGGCTCTGCATAGATAGATACCGCCAAGAGTCCACATAGAATCATTAGCACAGTCGGTAAGTAAAACGGTTCTTTTGAAAAGCTGTTATAATCGAATACTCGCATGTAAGTCTCTCCTTTCAACAACCCGGTTCTTTACATGTACGCTTCATTAAAACCGTATATCTTATGACGTTGATTTACCTACATCTGAAAATGTAAAGTAAACATTACATTATGTCAAGTATGGTTTACATTTTTCTGCGAAGTTTTTCTCTCTTACACGACAGGAGACTGAGTTCACCGTAAGTTGTTTTTTGACAAGACTTTGTGATGAGTTCACAGGAGATTTGCACATCTGGAATTTCTGCAAAAAATCCCAGTCCTGGCTTGCTTGTTTGTACTCGGCTGCCAAGCCAATTCAGTAGAAGTCTTCAAGCGCGGCCGTTAAGAGAATCTCCTGCTCAGATTCCGGGCGTCTTTCCGATATATGACTTATGGTAGCCGTTGACATGCAGACAAAATCGTGCCCGTTTTGTGCCGAAGTCATCCAGGCGGCGGCGGTCAAGTGCCGATTCTGTGGAGAGTTTCTTAATAGCGAGAAGGCCAAAGCCCTGCAGGCAAAGATGGATGCGGATTCTCAATCATCCGAAGAGGAGGAAACGGAGGCCGGCGTTCTGTTCGCCGACAAGCCGTCTCTGTTTGGAATGGCGCCGGCGATGCTCAAGGCACTGGTGGTTCTCGTGCTCGCATGGTTCCTGATAAAGCTGCCCCTCGAAACCCTCGCCAACAATCTGCTGGGTTTGAAACTTACAGCGAATCAGGCTTTCGCAATTGGCCGGTACCGGATGATTGCAGGCTTCGGGCTCGGAGTCCTGGCCGTGCTCATTCTGCTATTCAAGGCACTAAAGCTCAAAATGATCTTTTACGAGGTGACTGCAGACCGAATCGAATGGAGCCGCGGAATCCTGGATAGAAGGGTTGATAACATAGACATGTTCCGCGTGGTCGATCTGAAGATGCGTCGCAGCCTGCTCGACTGCGTTTTCGGGATAGGCACGGTCGTGTTGACAACGACGGACAAGAGCGACCCGGAGTTTGTCTTTGAGAAGGTGCGGTACTGCCGGGACCTCTACGATGCTATAAAGAAAGCCAGCCTTGAAGCCGACCGCAAGACCGGCGTCGTCCATCTGGAGTAATCAGGCACGAAGTCAACGCCGCCCGTCCGACCTGTCGGACCGGTTCGACGCGTCTGACTGTTTTGGTGACTTTGTGGCAAGAAACAAAAATCCCTCAAGATCGAGCATTCTTTGTTTGATCTCTATTCCGCCGGGGGCAGAGAAGCCACCCATTTTACCGTCTTTGCGGATGACGCGGTGGCACGGGACAATGAGCGGCAGGGGATTTCTGGCCAGCGCGCTGCCGACGGCTCGGCTTGCGGCAGGGCGGCCTGTCCTTCTCGCTAATTCGCAGTAGGTTACCGTTCGGCCGAGCTCCACATTTCGGCAGGCAGTCAAGACCAAACGTGAAAAACCGCTGAATTCATCGAGGGCCAGAGGAATCTCCGTGTTGAAATTCACGCAAGAACCCTCGAAATAAGCAGTTATCTGTTCTTGAAGAGTTTTAAAAAACCTCTTATCCAATTGGAGGGCCGGCAGGTTTTTCAGCAGTTGCGACTCGACTGTTCTCGACGCCGGACCAGGCAGGCAGGTGCGGCAAAGGGCCGATTCGTGCCCGGCAAGGCCGAAATATCCCCATTTTGTCTTAAAAATGACGTATTTTGTTACTTTCTGCATTTTTCTTCCAGATTGTGTGCTCAAAATATTACCTAACGAGCCAAATTCATTGACGCAAGCGAAAAATTCTGTTAAATATGTTAGTTTTTATAAAAATGGCTCAGTACGGTTGGCAGCGAAGATATGTCTATGCCTCCACGCTTTGGCTATTAGTTTATGTCTCTTGAAGAGCTTAGAAAAAAAATAGATGAGCTCGACCATCAGCTCGTAAAGCTGCTCAACGAGCGCGCGCGCATAGTGGTCGAGATAGGAAAGCTCAAGAACAAGACCGACAAGCCGGTCTATTCGCCGGATCGCGAGAAGGAGGTCCTCGCCAAAATCGTCGCGGCCAATGAAGGCCCTCTGCCGGATAGATGCCTGGTCGCAATCTGGCGCGAGCTCATGAGCGGTTCTTTTGTCCTCGAGAGGACGCTGCGGATTGGCTATCTCGGCCCCGCCGGCAGTTTCAGCCACACCGCCGCCATGCTCAAGTTCGGCCAAAGCGTCGAATACGAGCCCCTGGCGGACATCGCCAGCATCTTCGAGGAAGTCAGCAAGGGTCATTGCGATTTGGGTCTTGCGCCGGTGGAAAACACGATGGGCGGCGGCGTGATAGAAACACTCGACGCTCTGGTCGATTCGGATGTGAAGGTCTGTGCCGAGGTCCTCATGGCCATCCATCACAATCTGCTGGCTAACTGTTCGCTGGAAGAGATCGAGAAGATCTATTCCAAACCAGAAGTATTCGCCCAGTGCAGAAACTGGCTCAGCGCCACGTTCAAGGGAACGCAGACGATCCCCGTCGCCTCCACGGCCCGGGCCGCACAGTTGGCCGCCGAGGAGCCGAAGACCGCTGCAATCGGATCCAGCATAGCCGCCGAGTTGTACGGGCTGAACATTATCTGCGAAAACATCGAGGATACCGCCAACAACGTAACGCGATTTCTGGTCATCAGCCGGCAGGACGCCAAACCGACCGGCGAAGACAAGACCGCCATACTGTTCAGCACGGCGCACAAGGCCGGGGCCCTGGCTGATGTCCTGGACGTCTTCAAGCGGTACGGCATCAATTTGACCAATATTGAGTCCAGGCCAAGCAGAAAAAGAGAGTGGGAGTATTATTTCTTTGTGGATTTCCTGGGGCACAGGACGGATGAACATGTCCGCGAAGGACTGGAAGAATCGCGTAAGCATTGCCTGCAGCTCTCGGTATTAGGCAGTTTCCCGAGAGCCACGGAGCTATTATAGTGGTTGTCCATCGCCCGCGAGCCAACGCCCCGAACGGCAAGGCATGAGCGATGGATTGACAATACGGGAGAATCTTATGAGAAAACCGTTTGTGGCCGGCAACTGGAAGATGAACACAAACAGCCACACGAGTGTAGAACTGGCTAAGCGTATCGCCTCCGGGTCCGTCGAGGTGCCGAGCGAAAGCGTGACGGTAGCTGTTTGTCCTCCGTTTGTTTATCTTCAAACCGTTACCCGGACCCTCGGGGCGTCGAACGTCGCCGTCGGCGCCCAGGACGTGTATTTCGAGCCGGATGGCGCCTTTACAGGTGAGGTAAGCACCTCCATGCTGAAAGATATCGGCTGCACCTATTGTCTCTGCGGCCATTCGGAACGCCGGCACGTTATCGGTGAAACGGACAAGCTGATCAATAAGAAGGTCGCGGCGGCGATTAGCGGGGGCCTGCTGCCCATACTGTGTGTAGGTGAGCTGCTGTCGGAACGAAAAGCTTCACAGACGAACGACGTGGTCACGCGGCAGTTGAAAGAAGGGCTGGCCGGCCTGAGCGCCGAAAAGCTCTCAGCCGTAACCATCGCCTACGAGCCGGTCTGGGCCATCGGAACCGGGGTTACCGCCACGCCTGACCAGGCGCAGGAGGTGCACGATTTCATCCGAAAGCTGATGGGCCGGATGTACGACGAGCAGTTGGCCGAGGAGATTCGCATCCTCTACGGCGGGTCCGTAAAAGCGGGCAACGCGGAAGAGCTGATGGGCCAGCAGGATATAGACGGCCTGCTCGTCGGCGGGGCAAGTTTGAAAGCAGATGATTTTCTGGCAATAATTGAGGCCGCCGTTTAAGCCGAATGCAACGTTCGTGAGGCCGCGGCTTAAAGGGCGAATTGGTTTGCCTTGCTGTAAGCGTATGTGATTGTTTTGAAGTTTTATTATCGGATTATTTTTTTCTCTGAGTCCTGGTTTTGTGGGGAACAAGTATGGTTAGTCTTCCGTTGTTGGCAGTAAGCTTTGTCATGAACATTGTGGCGGTTTTATTCGTCCTGTGCTGCGTGGTGCTGATTCTGATCATTCTGATTCAGAAGGGCAGAGGCGGCGGCCTGAGCGCGGCGTTTGGCGGGGCTATGGCCAGCGGAATCCTGGGGTCCAAGACGGGCGATTTTCTTACCTGGGTGACGATCGTGGCGGTCAGCGTGTTTCTGATCCTTGCGGTGGTGATGGCCAAATTCTACAAGCCGTCGGCCCCAACGGGGAACTACGATGTAAAGCCGCAGTCTCAGCAAGAGCCGACGGCAAGCCCGGAACCGCCGCCTCCAGCCGAAGCTAACAAGGCTGACGCGGCCGGTGACGCCAACAGCAGTGCTGAGGTGAATCTGCCGGGCAGTTGACGCGACCGGATTGGGTGCAAAGGCGTGATCTTATGATAAACAGTATGACCGGCTACGGCGAGGCATACGGCGAATGTGACGGCGTCAGCTACGCAGCCACAATCAAGACCGTCAACAATCGGTATTTCAAGGCCGTTGTGAAGCTGCCGGAGCTCGCGGCGTTTCTGGAGGAGGATATCGAAAAGCTCCTGCGAGATAATCTGGCGCGCGGGACGGTCAACTACGTGCTCCGGCTCAAGGAGGCGTCCCCGGATGCGCTGTTCGACATAGATCAGACGGCGTTGCAGGCCGTTGCCCAGAAGCTCAGCCGGGCCGGGGCCGCGGCGGGCATCCACGGAACGATTGATATCAGCAACTTGTTAAATCTGCCCGGCATCATTCGGTCGGCTTCTCCGGATGCCGAAAAAGCCGAGCAGATCAGAGAAGTCATCCTGAGAATCAGCGCCGAAGCGCTGGAGCAGCTCAAAAAAATGCGCGCCGTCGAAGGCGGCTTCCTGGAAGCTGATTTGAAGGAGCGCTGCCGGGCAATGCGGGACGACCTTCTGCAAATTCACAACCGAAGGTCGCTCGTTCTGCGAGAGTATGCAGAAAAGCTCAGAAAGAGGGTCGATGAGCTGGTCGCGCACGCGGAACTGAAACTGGACGAAGACATTCTGGCCCGGGAAGTGGCGATTTTTGCAGACAGGTCGGATATATCCGAAGAAGTCGCCCGGCTGGAATCTCACCTGGAGCAATTTGATCAGTGCTGCCGGGCAAATGAAAAGGCGGGGCGCCGGCTGGACTTCATCAGCCAGGAAATGCTCAGAGAAGCCAACACGATCGCCAGTAAGGCTTCCGATACGGAAATCACGCGCTTCGTGGTGGATGTAAAATGCCAGGTTGACCGGATCAAGGAACAAGTTCAGAACGTGGAGTAGAAGGGAATAAGACCTTAAAGCTGTCAGAGATGTGCGCCGGAAGTGGTATGACCAAAACAAAGAGCAAAAAAGGCAAGGTGGTTATCGTGAGCGGCCCGTCGGGAGTCGGGAAAAGCACCATCTGCAAAGAGATCGTCAAACGCCTGAACAACATGTATCTGAGCGTCTCGGTGACGACGCGGCCGAAGGGCAAAGCGGAGGTGGATGGCCGGGATTACTGGTTCATAACTGAAAAAGAATTTCAGGAACGAATCGACAAAGGGCTGCTGCTGGAACACGCCAAGGTGTTCGGCCATCATTACGGGACGCCCAAAGAGAAAGTCCTCGAAGCGCTCCAGGACGGCAAAGCCGTTATTCTCGAGATCGATGTTCAGGGAGCCCTGCAAGTCAAGGCGGTTTTCCCGGAGGCGATCATGATGTTCATCTTGCCACCGACGGCAAAGGAGCTGTCGGAGCGACTGGATCACAGGGGCCGAGAGGCCCCCAAGGCGGCTGAAGAAAGACTGAACGGGGCTAGCGCAGAAATCGCCGCCGCCTGGCAATATTACGAACACATGGTCATCAACGAGGATTTGCAGCAGGCGGTGAACGAATGTGTGCAAATCATCGAGACGAACTAACCAAAACGTAAGAGAACAAAGAATAAAACCGGTGAGTCCGCCCCTGTTTGGCGGATGGTAAGTGAGAGACACAAAAGATGATAAACGAACTGAAAAGCCAGGACCTGATTAACAAAATCGGCGGCAGATTCAAACTGACCGCGCTGGTTCAAAAACGCTTGGCGGAGCTTCTGCAGGGCGCTCGACCTTTGATTAAGGATATCGAAGGCAAAACGCTGCTCGAGATCGTCGTCAACGAAATCCTGCAGGACAAGATTGCTCCCGATGACGGCTTACCCGCACAGTCCGTGAACAAATAGGGAAAGCCGCGGACAAATGCAATCCTCTGGTGCGGCCCGGCCCTCAAGCGAGGCGCAACGATGCTTGACAATCTGAATATTCTTCTGGGCGTTACCGGCGGAATCGCCGCTTACAAGGCCGTCGATCTGGCCAGTAAGCTGACCGCCGCCGGGGCCGGGGTCCGAACGGTCATGACCGAGGCCGCGTGCCGGCTCGTCGGCCCGAAAAGCTTCGAGGCCGTCACCGGCTCCGCCGTTTTTACGACGATGTGGAGTGCGCCCGAAGAATACGCAATCAACCATATCGCTTTGGTCGATTGGGCCGATCTTGTCGTCGTCGCCCCTGCAACCGCCGACATCATCGGCAAAACCGCCAACGGCATCTGTGATGATTTGCTCAGCACAATCCTTTGTGCGTGCTGGCCCCTGACTCAATCGGGCAGAACACTGCTGGCCCCCGCGATGAACAAGAACATGTGGGCAAACCCCGCTGTTCAAAATAACGTCACGATAATAAAAGAAATGGGCGTCCAACTGATAGGCCCCGTGGAAGGCCGGCTCGCCTGCGGCGCCGAAGGCCCCGGCAGAATGGCTGAGCCCAAAGACATCTTCGAAGCGATCGAAAAGATCGCCTCCGGGATCAAAAAGCCGCAAGGGTGAGGTAAAACACACTTCACGAGATACCCGATGCGAATTCTGATCACAGCAGGCGGCACGCGCGAATACATCGATCCGGTCCGCTTTATCTCCAATGCAAGCAGCGGGCGCATGGGCTATGCGCTGGCCCGCGCAGCGCTCAAAGCCGGCCACAAGGTGACACTCATTACTACACCAACCGCTCAAAAGCCGCCGGGCAACGCAAGAATAGTCAAAGTCGAATCCGCCGCTCAGATGCTGGAGGCGGCCAAGAAGCATTTCAGCCTGTGCGACTGCCTGATCATGGCCGCCGCTGTGGCCGATTACACCCCCGTTCGCCCGGCTAAAACCAAAATAAAAAAGACCGGCAACCACCTGACGATCCAGTTGAAACCAACGCCAGACATTCTGAAATGGGCGGGAGCACATAAGAAGAAACGTCAAATTCTCGTCGGCTTCGCCCTCGAAGATAAGGCTATTCGAGCGCGCGCCCAAAAGAAGCTGCAAGACAAGAACCTCGATATAATAATCGCCAACACTCCCGCCGCCGTTGGCGCAGTTAGGACCAGCGTCCTGATAAAGACAGCCGGCCGCAAATGGCTGAAACTTCGCGATGCAAGCAAAGCGACTATCGCCAAGAGAATTATCTCACTGGCGGAAGAAATTGGAAAGGAGAGATAAGAAAATGCAAACGAGAACCCAAAGAATCATTTTGTCAGCGGCGTCGCTACTGATATTTGCCGCAAGCGCATTAGCACAAGAGCCGGCCTACCCTGTAAAAGTAAGCGAGAACGGAAGATATTTTGTGGACCAGAAGGGCACTCCGGTCTTCTGGTTAGGTATCACCCAATGGCAAATCTTTCGTGAATACACGGTGGAGGAGGCCAGGGCCATTCTCGAAAACGCCAGAAGCAAGGGCTTTGCCTTCGTTCAAGCGATGCTCATGGGCGTCGGCGACGGCACAAAGCCCAACGTCTATGGCCAGAAGCCCTGGATAGATAACAATCCCCTCACACCGAACGAGGAGTATTTCAAGAACGTGGATGCCGTCATCCGGATTGCCGGTGAGAATAACGTCGTCTTTTCGGTAACTCTTTATCATCAGCGATACCGCAAATACATAACTTTGGAGAACGCCCGCGCATGGGCGAAATGGCTCGCTACTCGGTACAAAACAGCGCCTAATATTGTCTGGTCTATGACGCCTGAGGCCAAAGAGGAATTCGTGCCGGTCCTTCGGGAGCTGGCGGCGGGCCTTCACGAAGGCGACGGCGGCCTCCATCTTATTACATTCAAACCCGACCCCGCGCCATACTCATCCAGCTTCCTTCACAACGAAAGCTGGCTGGACTTCGACGGAATGCAAACCTGGAAAAGCGTCGAGCTGATTTATCCTATGGTGACCAAGGATTATAACCTTAAGCCGGTCAAGCCCGTCTTGATGGCCGAGGGCGCATACGAGGCAGGTACCGAGTATGGATTTGACGTCACGCCTTTGTGGATTCGCAGACAGGCGTATTACTCATACCTGGCCGGCGCCCATCACACGTACGGGCACAACGACAGTTGGCGCGTGCTGCCGACCTGGCGAAAGGCCCTCGATGCCCCCGGCGCGGTGCAGATGGGAATCCTTAAGAAGATATTCCTGGGCCGCAACGAGTGGTGGTATCTCGTTCCCGACCAGTCGATTTTCGCAAGCGGCGGCAATACCGCCGGACAGGTTCTAAATCTGGCAGCCCGTCACAAAGACGGCAAGTGGATTATGGTATATTTAGCCAATAAAGCGGACTTTTCAATCAACATGAACAAGCTTTCTCCGACGGGCAAAGTGAACGCATCCTGGATTGATCCCAGAACCGGCGAGCCCATCTCAGCCGGCAGTTTCACAAATGCCAGCGTCCAGTCTTTCTCAACGCCCGATGGATGGGAAGATGCTCTATTGATACTCGAATCGTCCGCCGGCTAAGCCCCGCCGCTTAAGCCCGGTTAATCCGCGTCTTTTATGCCGAGGTCGTCTCTCGTAAGGATGGACTCGAATGTGTAGCCGGCCTGGGCGATGTTCTCTGACGCTCCCTGTTTGCGGTCGATCACGGCGACGATCTTCTTTACCTTCGCTCCGGCTTCGGTGATGACCTTCGCCGCTTCGAGGACTTGCCCGCCGGTCGTGGCGATGTCCTCGACCAGAAGCACAACATCGCCGGCCTTCAGAACGCCCTCGACCAGCTTGCCCGTGCCGTAGCCCTTCTTGCTGTTGCGGATGATGACCCAGTTCTTGCCGCATTCCATCGCGGCGACCGCCGCCAAAGCCACACCGCCCAATTCGGCGCCGCCTATCAAGGTGACATCGTCGCTCACGTGGCGCGCAAATTCTTTGCCGAGCGCTTGGAGTATATCCGGGCAGGTCTCGAAAAGGTATTTGTCGAGATAGTATTTGCTTCGCTTGCCGCTGCGAAGGACAAAATCGCCCTCCAGATAAGCCGTCTCTTTTATTCGCTTGATCAGTTGTTTTCTGTTCATTCTTCGCACCTCGGGGTTCGCGTGGCTCGCCGCCCTGCGAGATTCACACATTCAGCTCCACTTTTCTGTCGAGCTCTTTTCGGTATCTTCTGCGTATCGGCGCCAGGACGCCGGCGATGAATTCATCGACCTGCCGTGGGGCGCGCCCGACGTAAGCTTGCGGATCCAATATCTCCTGGAAATCGACTTTGGCAAAAGCGATGTCCGCCCTGAGCCGGCCGACCAGGTCATTGGGCCTGCCCAGATTTTTCACCTGAGCCGCCGCGGCGTGCGAATGTAGCCGGATCTTCTCGTGCAACTCCTGCCGGTTGCCGCCGGCCTTGACCGCCGCCATCAGGATATTCTCGGTGGCCATGAACGGCAGTTCTGCCGCGATGTGAGTTTCTATCACCTTGGGATAAACGACAAGCCCGTCCGTGACATTGATGAGGATTTGGAGGATCCCATCGACGGCGAGAAACGCTTCGGGAATGACAACCCTTCTGTTGGCTGAATCGTCGAGCGTTCTTTCCACCCACTGCTCGGAAGCGGTCATCTGCGGGCTGGAGGCCAGGCTTAGGACCAGTCTGCTCAGCGAGGTCGCCCGCTCGCAGCGCATGGGGTTTCTCTTATACGGCATGGCCGACGAGCCGATTTGCGATTCTTCGAACGGCTCTTCAATCTCCTTGAGATTGGCCAGCAGCCGGATATCATTGCACATCTTGTGAGCCGATTGTGCGATTGAAGCCAAGGCGTTAACGACAAGGGCGTCGATCTTCCGCTGGTACGTCTGGCCCGTCACGGCACAGATGTTCTTGAAGCCGAACGCCGCCGCGACGGCTTTATCAAGCTGCTTGACCTTGCTGTGATTGCCGTCCAAGAGCTCCAGAAAAGAGGCCTGCGTGCCGGTGGTGCCTTTGACGCCGCGAAAAGGCAGCGTGTCGAGCCGGTGCTCGATTTCTCGTAAGTCCATCACGAACTCGTAGCACCACAGCGTTGCTCTTTTACCGACGGTGGTCAATTGGGCCGGCTGATAGTGTGTAAAGCCCAGCGTCGCAAGCGAGCGGTATTTCTTTGCGAATTTGCCCAACAGGTCGATGACCGCCGCCAGCTTGCCCGCGACGAGCTGCAGCGCCTCCCGCATAATAATCAAATCCGCATTGTCGCCGATGTCGCAGCTTGTTGCGCCCAGGTGAATGATCGGTGCGGCTTTCGGCGCGGCGTCGGCGAAGGTATAAACGTGGGCCATGACGTCGTGGCGGAACTGCTTCTCGTAGCGCGCGGCCTTCTTAAAGTCGATGTCGTCAAGGTGCCGGGCCATCTGCCTGATCTGGCCCTGGCTTATATCCAGGCCAAGCTTCTGCTGCGCCCTGGCCAGCTCCAGCCAGAGACGGCGCCACGTGCTGAATTTCTTCTGAGCCCCGAACAGCTCTGCCATTTCCTTCGAGGCATTCCTCTCAACAAGAGGACTTGTGTACAAGTCTTTATTCTCTGCCATGTTATTCTCTGTATTAGAGCCGTAGGGTGGGGCTTGCCCCACCATCATTTAATTTTGCCATTGAGTTTTGTGTCACGCTCGGCTAAGAGCCGCTCGATTTCTTTGATATCTTTTTTGCTCAATTTCCAGTCCGCTGCCGGTGCGGTTTCGAGGATTTGAGCCGGCCGTCGCGCCCCGACGATGGCGGCGGTCACCTCGGGCCGGCGCAGGACCCAGCTTATGGCCAACTGGGCGCAGGTTCGGCCATAGCGCTGCGCGATTTTCTTCAGGCCCTCGACAAGCTCCAGGGTGGCGCTGAATTGCGGCTCCTGAAACTCGGAGCTTCTTCTTCGATGATCATCCAACGGCAAATCCGCAAGCCTTTTTGCGTCAAACTTGCCCGTAAGCAGGCCCCGCTGCATCGGGCTGTACGCCACCACGCCTATATTGTTTTGAGCACAATAGTCCAACAGCTTGTCTTCGGCTTCGCGGCGGAGCATGCTGTAGGGCGGCTGAAGCGAAGCGACGGGGTGAATCTTCTGCACGCGTTTGATCTGCTCGACGTTGAAATTCGACACGCCGAGATACCGAACCTTGCCTTCCCGGCACAGCTTTGCCATTTCCTCCCAGGCCTGCTCGACGTCCTGGTCGGGGTCGGGCCAGTGCATCTGATAGAGGTCGATGACCTCGACGCCGAGCCTCTTGAGGCTGGCGTGACATTCCCGGCGGATACTTTCCCGTTTCAGGCAGGTTACCTTCTCCTTCTTTTCGTTCCACAGAATTCCGCACTTGGTTGCGATAATTGGTTTTTCGCTTTTTTGTTTGAGGGCTTCTCGGATAAGCTCTTCGGAATGTCCCAGGCCGTACGCTGGCGCCGTATCGATCCAGTTGATACCCGTCTTAAGGGCGGCCAAGACCGCGGCGATGGCTTCATCATCGTCCTGCGGCCCCCAGCCGTACTCCCACGGCCCGCCCATTGCCCACGTGCCCAGACCCACGGTCGTCAATTCCAAGTTGGTGTAGCCTAATTTCCTTGTTTGCATAATATCTCTCAACAGACATCTATCCGTTCGCACAATAGCATATTCTGTGCCCGGACATTTATCAACACCCCGCCCGCGCAAAACTCCGCGAGAGCACCTAATTCGCCAACAAGACGTATGTACGTCCGGGGTTCGTATCGAACTCAATGACGTTTCCGCAGACGGACCTGTTCGATTTGAGCGCGACCGGCGCGGCGGAGCGAACTGAGCATTTACCGCCGAGTTTCGAACGTATAACGGCATTGCTGAGCTTGCCGTCCTTCCATTCGATGTCCACCTCGAAGCCGCCGCGGGCGCGCAGGCCCTTGATATGGCCGGTCGGCCAGGCGGAAGGCAATGCCGGCAGCAAATGAAGCTCTCCCGTGTGGCTTTGGAGCAGCATCTCAGCGATTCCGGCCGTGCCGCCGAAGTTACCGTCGATCTGGAAGGGTGGGTGCGCGTCAAACATGTTGGGATACATTCTCTGCGGCGTCAGAAGACTGCTGAGCATTTTGTACGCGTGGTCGCCATCCTCGAACCGCGCCCAGAAGTTGACCTTCCAGGCCATGGACCAGCCCGTGCCGCCGTCGCCGCGGAATTCGAGCGACTTACGCGCCGCGGCAAAGAGTTCGGGCGTACCCCGGCGGGTGATTTCCTTGCCCGGATGCAGGCCGAACAGGTGCGAGACGTGCCGGTGGTCGTTCTTCGGGTCGTCCTTGTCTTCAAGCCATTCCTGAAGCTGGCCGTACTGGCCGATTTGATTGGGCGCGATCCGGCCGCGCATCTCGACCAGCGTTTTACGAAAATCCTCGTCCACATCGAGGATTTTCGAGGCTTCGATGCAGTTGGTGAACAGGTCACGGATGATTTGATGATCCATCGTCGGGCCGGCAACAAGGCCGCCGTTCTCCGGTGAATTGGAAGGCGTACTGATCAGCCAGCCGGTCTTGGGGTCCTCGATGAGAAAATCGACGAAAAACGTCGCGGCGCCTTTCATCAGAGGATAGGCGCGCTTTCTGAGAAATTTCTTGTCGCCGGTGAATGCGTAGTGTTCCCAGAGGTCTTGGCAGAGCCAGGCGCCTCCCGTAACCCATATCCCGTGGTTGGAGGCGTTTATCGGCGCGGTCCCCCGCCAGAGGTCGGTATTGTGGTGGAGCACCCAGCCTCGGCAGCCATAGTGCGCCTGGGCGGTCTTGCTGCCGGACTCGGCCACGTCATCGAGCAGGTCAAAGAGCGGCCCGTGACATTCGGACAGGTTGGTGACTTCGGAAGGCCAGTAATTCATCTCGGTGTTGATGTTGGTTGTCCACTTGCTGTCCCAGGGCGGGTCGAGCTTGTCGTTCCAGATACCCTGGAGGTTGGCCGGCTGGCTGCCCGGGCGCGAGCTGGCGATCAGCAGGTAGCGGCCGTACTGGAAATAAAGCTCCGTCAGCTCCGGGGCATTTTGTTTGTCGAAGTTTTTGATCCGCTCATCGGTCGCCTGCTCAGGCACCCTGGTGGTCCCCAGCTCCAGTGCGACCCGCTGGAACAGACGGCGATGATCGGCGACGTGCGCCCTTCGTAAGGTATCATAGCTCTTGCCAGCAACGGCTTCGAGTGTCCTCTGACAAGCCTGAGCCGGGTCGCCAGTGACATCTTTGAAGTTCTTGAAGCTCGTCGCGGCGGTCAGCACCAGCACAGCCGAATCCGCGGCCTTTACCTCCAGGGCATCGGCGGTCAGATTGACACTGCCTCCCCGGGTCCGGCAGCCCAGCCTGGCTTCGAACTTCAGCACGCCGGACCGGGTCTCTTTGGTTCGAGGGTTCGAGTACCCCTGAAGCTGACCGCGCAGCACAAGAGATCGGTCCACGACCAGCGTCTGAACATCGGGATGCGGGCTGCCCAGCCTGGCATTGAAGGCCAGTTGCCCCGGCTTATCACAGCTCAGACGCACGACAATCACCCGATCCGGGAAGCTGGAGAAGACCTCGCGTGTGAAAGTCGCCTGGCCGGTGCGATAGCGAACTGTTGAAACCGCCGAGTCGATGTCCAGCTCCCGGCGGTAATCGGACACCTGCCCATGACCCGGAAAATCCAAAAGTAAATCGCCGAAGGGTTGATACTTTTCCTGCCGCACAGGCACACTCATCATTTGCTCCATCGCCAGCTCTTCGGCCTCGCGCTGCTTGCCTTCGAACAGCAGTTGACGGACGACCGGCAGGTATTTGACGGCTTCGTCATGCTGATATTCGTGCGGCCGGCCGGTCCACAATGTGTCCTCGTTGAACTGCAGCCGTTCGTGCTCCGTTCCGCCGAAGACCATGGCTCCCAGGCGCCCGTTTCCGACGGGCAGCGCTTCGGTCCATTCCTTGGCGGGCTGCCGATACCATAGTTTCATGCCGCTCCACTTTTCCGCATTCAGGCGATTGTAAAGCCCGGCGCGGCGGAGTCCCATACGGTTGTTCTCACATCCGGATACCATGAAACAAGCGCCCAAGAGCAAAAGAGCAAACACAGGTAAAGCGTGCGCCTTATTTCGCATAAGCAACTCCTTCTCAGTATGTTCTATTTCAGTATTTGACGATTCCGCAAAACGTATTGGGCATATTCGGGGAATTCACGGATTATGTCCTCCGCCGTTGTCTGTTCGACGATATACGTATCTTCCTGCTGCAGAAACATTCTATAGGTCTGCTTCTGCTCGTTCAGATAAAGCTGTTCGTAGAAGCCCCGCCCGTCAAGCAACTCCAGTTTAAAAACATATACCGCGTCTCGACCGCCGGGATCGTCCTTCGCGGTCTCGATCCTGGAGACAAACGTTGGCGTGATTTTGCCGCGCGCATCGACGACATCCACGACGATTTCTTCTTTCCCGCTATCCAGCATTTGCCCAAGGATTTGGTCGAGGAACACATCCGGGATTGCGGCAGGACCGAGGCGATAGTTTTTCTCTTCAGGCTGCACCCCGGATCTCGTGACGGTCATGGTCCCGGTTTTGTCCAGGACGATCTGCGCGGCGATCCTGCCGGCGGTGCCGCGAGCCTGGCTCCTGTAAACAAACTCATCGAGCTTGTCAGTACACTGAAACGACGTTGCCTGCTCCACGGTATGCCGGCCTTCGATATAAGAGAAACCTGCGGTCTGCATGTTGAACGGAGCGTCACTGCCGGAGTCGGTCAGCACATCGCTCGCAAATCCGACAGCGCGCCCCATGGAATCCTGAACCAGATAGAAGGTCTGCCGGTCTTGGCTGTCCAGGAAACCAGCGAGGCCTTTTCTTTTGATTGTCTCTACGATTTCAGCGCCGGCGCCGAGCAGATGGTTGTCTTGGAAATCGAGACTCGTAACAATTGCCCTAAAAGTCTGCTCGGCCAGCTCGGTATCGCCTGTGATCTGATTCACTTCGATATCGAGCTGACGCTTATTTGGCAGCTCCGCTGTGCCCATAAACATATCGAGAAGGATTTCCGGTTTCTCTATGTGCGCCCAATCGATCGTGAGTGCGGCGGTTTGTGTCTGGTCCGTTTTGACAATCGTACCGTCAACCTCAGAGGCCCTCTGCTCGAACCGAATCCGGTGCGCCGTCGGCTCGGCCGCCAGCAGGTACCGGCAACGAGCCTGGGCAACCGGGTTATCCGAAGCAAGGCTAAGAACGCTGCTGACAACGAATGTGTTCTCCTGACATTCCCATTTTTCCTCACTGTACCAGCCGTTTCCCATTGGCACCGATAGGGATAATCCGCTGCGGGGTAATTCAATGGGTTCAGAAAGTAAGACCGCAGATTTCAAGGCGACCACAAGGCGCGCCGCTAACAGCGCCAAAATAAAAAGGCCCAACAGGGCCACTTTATCGCTCCCCAGCCTTTTCGTTGTGTACGTTTCGCTCATAGGTGCGGCAATAGTAATTGAAAAACGGCTTTTTGGCAAGCTCGCTCATCAGAATCTGCCCGGCTGAGCCGCAAGAATCTGCCCGGATTTAACCATGGGGACGTTTTGTTTAGGGCCGAACAATTCATATACTCTCTAAAGGAGTCCTTGTTTCGATTCTGGATTCCGGATCGATATATGGGAGGTTGACATGAATGACGTAATGACACCGCGAGGGGTAGAGCCCGGAAAAATCCTTCAGATCGCCATCGAAAAGAAGATCTCTGCCATTATGTCCTATTTGTCCAAGGAGAAATGGCACGTCGCAAAAGTGGTATTGTCCGATCTTGCCGGGAACCGGCTCAGCGTTGAAAGCGAGGCCGCGAACAAGAGGCAGCGTCCCATAAATATACGAGTGGGCCAGCCCGTCGGCATATCCTTCAAGTACGAATACGGGAAATTTGTTTTCGATACAAGCGTGGTAGGTCTTGAGCCGTCCCGCGGCCCCGAGGGCTATCGAGAAGGGGGCGGAACGATAGTCCTTGCCACACCCGACAAAATCGAGGTGGTCCAGAGGAGAAGTTACTTCCGTGTCAGTGTCCCGGAATCGCTGAAGGTGCAAGTACTGCTCTGGCATCGCAGCGGCAAGCGCGAAGAACGAAATCGAATACATGATACGGCCGAAGAGATGCGCAATTCCTGCCATGGCCGACTAATAGATATTTCTGCCGGCGGCGCGCAGGTTGTTGTGCCGCAGCAGAATCTAAGCTCACCGGAACAGGGAGCCGACCTCGCGGCTGCACTCGCGACAGGCTTCAAGAAGGGGCAGTTTGTCGGCGTGCGATTCACACCGCTGCCTTATGAAACGCCGCTGATGCTCAGCGCCCAGATCAGAAACGTCCTGCCAACCGCAGACGGCCAAAACGCCTCGCTTGGATTACAGATTGTCGGACTGGAGGCAAGCCCCGAAGGCCGGGAGGTTCTGACGCGGCTTATTGGAGTTGTTGAGCGGTACTATCAGATCAATCAATCCGGCGTCAAACAGCAGGATGTGCAGCCGGTCCCGCATTCTGTGTAGAGTACGACTTGCCCGCCAGACGTACGGTGGGCTTACTTCTCTACGCGCTCAAAGAAGGACGCCACCGTCGCGGTGGTCAGCCGGCGCCTGATCAGCCGCCAAAGCCGAATGCTCCGAGACTGCAGGGGCAAGAGTCTCCTCATCATGGATTGCTTTGAGCCTCCATTTTGCAGGGACGCGCGAAACCAGAACTCTGAAATAGAGCCATCTCATAAAGCTGCCCGCTGCGAAACCGCAGAAAATCACCACAAGGGCAACCTGTATTTTCCACCAGACGATAAGAACAAGCAGCAGTACGCGAATCAGGTACGCAAACGGTTTTTTGCCCCGAATGTACTGATTCAGGATATGCGGATATCGAACCCTGCTGACCATCAGTACGGATATTCCCAGAGCCAAGAACGGCAGAGCATAAAGGATGGCATTTACCGCCGGGAGCGTCTCCTGATGGAGTATAACGAGACTGACGATGACGCCCGCGGCCGCCGGCGTCGGCAGGCCGACAAAGCTCATGTGAGCGGACTCATCTTCCTCATTTTCGACGTTGAATCGGGCCAATCGAATAGCCGCACAGCTCATATACGCCGCCGCCACCACCCAGGTAGAGCGATGCAGGAAACTCCCGTCACCAAAGCCGATTGATTCCAGAACTGCGAGCATCAGGAACGCCGGGGCCAGGCCGAAGCTGATGACGTCGCAAAGGCTATCAAGCTGGCCGCCGAAGCTGGAGGTGCTCTTGACTTTCCGCGCGAGCCGGCCGTCGAGCATATCGGCGACCATCGCCAGCAGGATCATGTAGCCAGCCAGCGCGAAATAGGTGGTGAGTCCGAACCTAAAGAAAGGTATTTGTGAATCTGCGGCCTTGGCACTCAGTTCTGCACCTTTGCTGGTGAAAATGATCGCCGTGAAGCCGCACACCCCGTTGAGAATCGTAATCAACGACGGCAGGATCGCAATGTACTTGAGCCTCTGTCTGTGCACCCGCCGGAGCAGCCTTCTGCCGGCGGCTTCAGTTTTTAATCTCGACATTTCCGGTATCTCGAATTTCGTATCTTATCAGCGGTGTCAGACCTGCTCGGACCTTATCACCGATTTGCACAAGACACTTTACGTCCTCGCGGAGGGGCACATAAAGCTCCGTTCGGGACCCAAACTTTATCATTCCAAACTTCTGGCCGCCAGTCAATTCTTCTCCCGCTGCCGTCCGGCACACAATCCGCCGGGCAATCGCCCCGCTGATTTGACGGACGACCAGTCTGTCCCGGGGCGCTGCGGTCCTGACCAGGCCCAGGTTGTTGGACTCATTGATCCGGCCGGACTGCGGATTCATTGCGTTCTTATAGCTGCCCTTTTTATAGGTCACTGTTTCGACCCTTACGTTGCACGGAGCACGGTTGATATGGACGTTAAAAATGCTCAGGAATATTCCAATCCGCAGGGCGGATCCGCCAATAAAGCCGTCATCCTGCACCTGGGCGAGGTCGGTAATCCGGCCGTCAGCCGGCGCGAGCAGCAGGTTGCCATCCGAAGGACTGCGACGTTGGGGGTCGCGAAAGAACATCAGGGCCCATATCAGCACGACCGCCAGAACGCTCTCAACCGTGATAATGACCCACGGCGCCAAGAACACCCTAAAAAGCAGCGGAAAAACGATCATCGCCGCAATCACCGCCACCGGATAAACAACTACCTGCGGCCAACCATATCTGGTCAGGGGAATTCGCATATTCATAGTTCTTCGTACTATGAACTATCAACCGTAAACTATCAATAAAAAAAGGCCGATCCTGTCGGTATCGGCCTCTTGAAGGAGGGTGATGACGCATGATTTCGGTTTCATCGCCGCCTGCCAAGCCGGCAGGCTCCCTTGTCCTTGGCGCTAACTTCCCTGAACGGCCTATCATGTGTTTCTAAATATATAGACGCAAAACCCCGGAAAAAGTTACTGGATTTTCGAGAATTTTCCCAAAATTTAGAGAAAAAGCCTTCGTCCGCCGCCCGGAACCCGCCTGGCCGCACCGCCAGTCGGCGAAACCGAATCTTGACTTGCCCGCAGCGAGTCGATAATCTCTGACAGGAACGGCGTATCTCGACGGCCGGGACTCGCCGAGGATCGAGAAACGCGCAGCGAAACACAATAAACGATTTCTACTTTGGCCTATGCGAATGCGAAATGCTATCCGGACGGTTCTGTTCCTTCTGTTTTTCAGCATCGGTGGGGCCGCCCTGTGCAGCTCCATTCTCTGCGACGATTTGGTTCAATACTATCGGGGCAAAGAGCTTCGGGTCCAGAAACAGGAATCCACCGAGCGGCTCAAATCTCTGAACGCTGACTACGACCTTCTGCTGGCAAGGTTGGAACAAGACCCCAATCTCTTCAAGCGCCTCGCGCCGGCGACTCTTGGCCCCGACCCCAATCTTCACGATCCCAACACCGTGTATCCCAGAGCGAAAGTCGAGCAGTTAGCGGCCGCTCGCAGAGCGTTGATGGCCGATCCGAATGAATCCGCCGCCGGCGGCTCTGCCGGCGCGACCATGCCCAAGTGGCTCAGCCGGATCAGTGAGCCCCGGCGACGAACGATGCTTTTTATCTCCGGGGTCGTCCTGATCCTGACGTCATTTGTTTCTTTCAGGCCCGCCAAGTAAGCTGCCGAAAAACCGGACCAGACAAAATGTCCCCGGTTGTACTTTGGGCGTGGATTTGCTATCTTTGTGCAGGGTACAAGGGACGCACTTTTCTTATTGGTGAATAAGAATGCTGAACGGAAAAGAAGAAAATACGAAACTGGATTTTATTCGGGCGATTGTTGCCGAAGACCTTAAAACGAACAAATGGGGCGGGCGGGTGGTAACGCGCTTTCCGCCGGAGCCCAACGGCTATCTGCATATCGGGCACGCCAAGAGCATCTACCTGAATTTCGGCATCGCCGCGGAGTTCGGCGGACGCTGCCATCTGCGATTCGACGACACAAACCCTGAGAAAGAGGAGCAGGAATACGTCAACTCCATCATCGAAGACGTCCGCTGGTTAGGCTGGGACTGGGGCGAGCATCTCCATTACGGGTCGGACTATTTCGACCAGATGTACCAATGGGCCGTTGAGCTGATTAAGAAGGGCAAAGCGTACGTCTGCGACCTGGCGGCCGAGCAGACAAGGCAGTATCGCGGCACGCTCACCGAGCCGGGCAAGGACAGTCCCTATCGCAGCCGGTCCATCGAGGAGAACCTCGACCTGTTCGAGCGGATGAAAGCCGGCGAATTCCCGGACGGCTCGCGCACGCTGCGTGCGAAGATAGACATGGCGCATCCCAATCTGAACATGCGCGACCCGGTGATGTATCGAATCCTGCATTCATCCCATCACCGCACGGGCGACACATGGTGCATCTATCCGATGTACGACTGGGCGCACGGATTCGAGGATTCCATCGAGACCGTCACGCACTCGATTTGCACGCTGGAGTTCGAGAATCACCGCCCGCTCTACGACTGGTTTATCGACGCAGTCAACGAAGGCCGCACCGATGACGGCTCAGATCCGTGGGGCAAAAAAATACACCATCCGCAGCAGATCGAGTTCGCCCGGCTGAACCTGACTTACACAGTAATGAGCAAGCGAAAGCTCCTGCAATTGGTACAGGAGGGCCTCGTCGGCGGCTGGGACGACCCGCGGATGCCCACGATCTCCGGGCTGCGCAGGCGCGGCTATTCACCGCAGGCCATTCGCGAATTCTGCAAGCGCATCGGCGTCAACAAGTTCAACAGCACCGTGGGTATCGAGCTGTTGGAACATTGCCTGCGGGAGGATTTGAACAAGACCTCGCCGCGCGTGATGGCGGTGCTCCGGCCGCTTAAAGTGGTCATCGACAACTATCCCCAGGGCCAGGTCGAAGAGCTCGACGCAATCAACAATCCCGAAGACCCGGGCGCCGGCACGCGGAAGGTTCCCTTCTGCCGTGAGCTTTATATCGAACAGGAAGATTTCATGGAAGCCCCGCCGAAGAAGTTCTTTCGCCTGGCTCCGGGGCGCGAGGTCCGGCTGCGCTATGCGTATTTTGTCACCTGCACCGGCGTCGTCAAAAACGCCAACGGCGAAGTGACTGAGCTGCACTGCACGTACGATCCTGCCACGCGGGGCGGCGACGCTCCTGACGGGCGAAAGGTCCAGTCCACGCTGCACTGGGTTTCCGCAGCCCATGCACTGCCCGCCCAGGTGCGATTGTACGACAATCTGTTCACAAAGGAAAATCCGGATGAAGCAGCCGAAGGAACGGATTTCAAATCCAACCTGAATTCGAATTCGCTGGAGATCCTGACTTCATGCCGGGTCGAGCCGTCTCTGGCGGCGGCAAAACCGCTCGGCCGATTCCAATTCGAAAGAATCGGCTACTTCTGCGCCGATATAGACAGCACAAAGGATAAGCTCCTCTTCAACCGGACAGCCACGTTACGCGACCCCTGGGCCAAAATACAGCAGTCCCACCAGACATCGTAACTCGCCCTCTTGATACCGGATAGCAAGTCCCTTGTGTGCCACGCTCAAGTGAAGCCTGGGCGGTTTTCAGCGGTTACTTTGCAAATATCATTTTTACGGAGATCAGGAGCAATACAACACCGAAAATTTTTCGCAAGAGCGGGTCGGAAAAACCCACAACGAATTTTGCTCCCAGCAGGCCTCCGAAGAAGAAACCAAGGCACAAAAGGGCCGCGATTTTCAAATCCACAAACCCATCTTTATAATAAGTCCAGGCGGCCAAAAGGCCTATCGGCGGCACCATCATCGCCAGCGTCGTTCCCTGTGCCTGGTGCTGTGTGAGTCCGAAGAAAAAGACCAGGGCGGGAATTACAATTATGCCGCCCCCAAGACCGAATATCCCGCTGAAGATGCCGGTGACAAACCCCAAAATGATGTAAAGGATAATGTTCATGTTCGTCGTCCTTTTTCAAATCTTCAAGAATGTACAAAGGATATACTAATTGCCGAACAACTCGTTGAATTTCTCTTCTATGTCAGGATGCTCGCAGAGCGTCTGGCCGATCAGGACCGCCCCCACGCCGATAGATTTGAGCTTATCCACGTCGGCGCGGGTTTTTATCCCGCTCTCGGCGACCAGATCATTCTTGTTATCGAGCAGCCCCGCCAACCGGCTGGTCGTGTTCAAATCAACCTGCATCGTCGCCAGATCGCGATTGTTGATTCCCAGAACGCTGTATCCTCTTTTGGGAAAGCCGATCAGGCTACGGACGGCCAGCAGCGTATCGGCGGCGTGGACTTCCAGGAGCACCGTCAGGGTCAGTTCGGCCGCAGCGATCATCAGGTCTATCAGCTCGCCCGGCTTGAGGGCCTCGGCAATCAGCAATATCGCGTCGGCGCCGGCAGCTCGCGATTCGTAAACCTGCCACAGGTCAATGATAAAGTCCTTCCGCAAGACCGGCAAATCAACTACGCGGCGTATCTGATCAATATAGTCCAGCTTGCCCTGAAAATATTTTTCGTCGGTCAGCACGCTGACGGCGTCCGCCCCGCATCGTTGATACGTTTGGGCGATGGCCACGGGGTCGAAATCCCCGCGAATGACTCCCGCCGAGGGCGAGGCCTTTTTGACCTCCGCGATGACGTTGATACCCCGAAGGTTCGGCTTAGTCACGGCTTTGTAAAAATTGCGGCACCGCGGCAGCGCACCAATCTGCTCTTTGAGCTGATCGAGACTCTTCTGCGATTGCCGACAGCACACCTCGATCCGCTTGTCGGCTATTATCCTGTCCAATACGTTCGCCAACTGCGTCTATCCTGCAACTTTCACGTATCCCATACGAAGATCGTTAAGGGTATTGGCCAGCACGATTTCCTCCTCCCTGGTCAGATTGCCTTTGGTTTTCTCCTGGAGGGTTTCGAGCATCTCGATGTTGTACTGTGCCAGTTCCAGGTCGGGCTGCCTTTTCTCCTGTCCCTTGATCTGCAGGAGGCCCAAAGCAAAGAGCGCCTGCGTGGTGAGCATACTGATCAGCGCCGCGAAATTCCCTTCCGGCAAAGACCCGCGAGGTCCGTCTTCCTCCTGCTCCTTTTCCTTCTCAGCATCTTCCTGGGCGGCTAAAATCTCTTTTTCCTTTTGCGCCTCCTGCTTCCAGCCTTCGTCAACGATGATCTTTTTTTCCTGCTTTTTCTGTTCTTCAGCCATAATCTTCAGAGCCCCGTAAATCCCGTACCCGTCTATTTTCGGTATTTTTTCATATCTCGATCGACGTCGCGTCTCTGGTCGCGTTCGGTAATGGTCCTTCTCTTGTCATACTGCCTCTTGCCCCGGGCCAGGGCCAGGTCTATCTTGGCCAGTCCCCGCTTGTTGAAATAGATTTGCAGGGGCACAAGGGTAAAACCCCGCTGTTCGAGCTTGATCCTGATTCTGCGAATCTCACTCTTGTGCAAAAGCAGCTTTCTTTTTCGCGCCGGCTCATGCTGGCGGCTTCCCGCCTGCTCGTACTGGGCGATCTGCGCGCCGACGAGCCAGCATTGGTCGTTGTCAACCCTCGCGTACGAGCCGCTCAGGTCGGCGGTGCCGGCCCGCAGCGATTTGACCTCGCTGCCCAACAACGAAACACCGGCCTGGAAATTCTCGACAAGCTCGAAGTTCCTGTACGCTTTCTTATTGACTGCAACCCGGCCCTGCTCGTCCTTCTTGTCATCCTTTTGCGATTTCGCTGCCATTGAGCCTATCATAGCGACGGCAGGCTCGTTTTGCAAGAACCGCGCCAGAGACTGTCATTTCCCGTCCGGCCCATGCGAATAAAAAAGCGGCCCTATGCGATTGAGCATAAGGCCGCTTGTAAACAACCGAAGCGAAGATAATCTTTACGCGACTCAATTACGCGTCCGACGGTGCTCTTAGAACACCGCGGGGACTGCATCAAAAGTCACGCACGATTACCGCATCTGCGCCGACCATGTACTGGTCGGAGCCATTGACCTTCAAATTGTAAACCTTGCCGATGTAGGGCATGGTTCTCATTGTGACGCTCTTGACACCGACGGTGCCGCTGAGGGTCTTCAATGTCATGCCGCTGGTCAGATTCTGGGCCGCGATCCACTGTCCTGATCCGAGCATGAAGCAGTGTGAATCGATAACGCTGATGGTATTGCCGCTCTCGAGCACGACGTCACGGCATTCGAATGTACCGAGGTGCTCCTGGACGGCTTCGATCAGCTCGCTGCCGGCCACGCAGAGCTGCCGGCCCGTCGTCACGCTTGAAATCTGGACAAGCTGGCCGCCGACCCACACGGGTGTCTCAGCCGTAAAGCAGGTTCTGCCCTTCGGAGGAGGTGTGGTGCCGCCACCGCCGCCGCCCGGACCGCCCTGGCCATCGTGAACCAGGAAGGAATCGGTTCTATCCTTGGGCTCACTGGCTGCAAGAACGGGCACGCCGCCCTTTCGGATGTCGCCGCCGTCCCAGTAGGTGTAGATGTTATCATCGTTGATGCCGCAGAACGCGTTCTTCTCGAAGCCAACGTGGTTGTCGAGGAACAGGACGTTCTGGCCGTCTTCCTGATGCTGTGTGGCGTTGCCGGCCTTCACAGCCTCTCTGCCGCCAGCCGGATTGAACAGGCCGGGGTACGTCTTGGCTGCTCCCGCGGGGGACTCGATCCACGGATTCCTGTCGGACGCAACCGCCAGACCCGGCTCGCTGGCCGTCGTCAGGGCATACAGACCGAAAGGCATGTGGTAGGCATAGCTGCAGTGCTTTCTGGGCTCGACGCCGAAGTCCCACAGATCGATCAGCTCTCTGTCGCCTGCGTTGTCATCGGCGGGCTTGAATTCCGTGGTTCCGGAATCGCCCTTGCAGATGAACGACTTGGGCGTGACCTCCGCATACTTGACCAGGAGGTAGAAGCAGGAAGCAATGGTCCCCGTGCCGCCGCTGCCGTCGGCCGCCAGGCCGTACGCGGTGAAGCGATTAGCAGCGAGCCAGCTCGGTATCTGCAACGCCCACTTGCTGTTCCGGCCGCCCGAACGCGGCAGCTCATCATCGTAATCGTTGCTGTAGATGAGCATGGCCTTGCCGATGCCCGACAGGTTCGTCCCGCAGACCATCCGGAAGGCGATCTGCCTGACCCTGGCCAGAGCCGGCATCAGGATGCCCATCAGCAGCGCTATGATCGCGATAACGACCAACAGCTCAACTAATGTAAAACCTTTTTTCTTCATCTTGTTCTCCTTTTTCTTTTTGAGATTCGCAAGTCCGACCGTTTCCAAGTACGCTTCGGCTTACATTTTGATAGATAAATGCCTATTGCCCCACACACATGAAGCACTAAACACTATTCCTTCTCCGGCGAATCTCCACTATCTGTTATTTTTGCTTGAAAACAGTCGGTCCAAAATACGCAAAACCCGTCTTTCCATAGCATTCGCACACTGCGCTCAAGCGCGGATTCGTCTGCTATGGTCAAAACTCAAAGGCGCACGTCTAAACTTGTAGGAAAATTCTTCCTGGCAGGTGGGTTCTCGATATGAAATCAGGACCAAGGTTATGATGACAGTTTCAGATTTATGATAACGAACTTTTCAAACCTACCTGCATCTATTATCGGATATTAGCACAAGCCGGCTGGCCTGTCAATTGAATTTCGTCAATTTTCACAATCCTCTTGAAAAATTTTTCCAATTTGCCTAAAATCCCCGTTTCCAGTCTGGATTTTAAGATATGAATGTTCAGGAAAATCTTGAAGAAACGCAGAAGCTGCTGAAAAAGCATGGGCAGAGCCATCTTTTGGGGTTTTGGGAGCAGTTGGATGACGGCCAAAGACAGGGTTTGCTGGTGCAAATCCAGGGACTGGACCTCGCCAAGACAGACCTGTTGGTGAAGGACGTCATCACGAGATCCGATTCTGCTGCGATACGCATCGACTTTTCCCCCGCCCCGTCCTACAGCGCTGTTCCGGCCGGCGCGGAGCAACAGCGACACTACCGCCAGGCCGTTGAAATAGGCAGGAAGGCCATATCGGCCGGGAAGGTCGCCGCCTTTGTGGTCGCCGGCGGCCAGGGAACCCGGCTCGGCTTCGACGGCCCAAAGGGCGATTTCCCCATCAGCCCCGTCAGGAACAAGACGCTGTTTCAGGTCTTTGCCGATACCATCGCGGCAGTCTCGCAAAGGTATCAGGCCTCTTGCCCCTGGTACGTCATGACCAGCCCGTTGAACTACAACGATACCGTTAAGATTTTCCGTTCGAATAACTATTACGGCTTGGACGCCGAGAACGTCTTTATCTTCCAGCAGGGCACATTGCCCAATTTCAGTCTCGACGGCAGAATCCTGCTGGCCGACATAGCCAATATTGCCTGCTCACCCGACGGCCACGGCGGAAGTCTCAAGGCACTTGCCCTCAGCGGCGCTCTGGAAGACATGAAGAAACGCGGCGTGGAATTTCTGAGCTATTGGCAGGTCGATAACCCTCTGATTAACATCTTCGACCCGCTCTTTATCGGTTTGCACGCACTCGACAAAGCCGAGATGTCCTCAAAGGCGGTGACCAAGGCCCGCCCCAAAGAGAAGGTCGGCAACTTCTGCCTGGTGGACGGCAAAATCACGGTCATCGAATACAGCGATCTGCCCGACGAGCTGGCCGAACGCCAGAATCCCGATGGCTCCCTGGCCTTCCAGCTCGGCAGTATCGGAATCCACATCATCAGCCGGGCCTTCGTGGAGAAGTTGAATGCCAGGCCGTCAGCCTTGCCGGATTCTTTGCCGCTGCACAAAGCCCTCAAAAAAATACCGCATACAGACCAACAGGGTAACGTCGTCGAGTCCGACGGCATAAAGCTGGAGAGCTTTGTTTTCGACGCCATTCCGCTGGCCTCGAAGTCCATCATCTTAGAGACGCTGCGGAGCGAGGAATTCGCTCCGACCAAGAACGCCACCGGCGTCGATAGTATCGAAACGACAAAACAGATGATGGTCGCTCGTACTGCGGCATGGCTTGAATCAGCCGGCGTGGCCGTCCCGAGAAAACCCGATGGCTCAGTCGATTGCCTGCTCGAGATCACCCCCGGCTTTGCACTGGAAAAAGAGGACGTCAGGGCAAAGCTCAATCGCATACCAAAGATCAAGCCCGGCGACAAAATCTACCTGGCTTGACCGGCCATCCCGATACTCGATGAACCATGCCACATCGAGTGGCCCTGAGCAGGCACACGGGCCTACCCCTACTGAGTGGAGAATTTGAACACGGTGACCGAGGCGAACTTCTGCCCCGGGTTCAGAACGACGGAGGGGAAATTGGGCTTATTCGGCGAATCCGGATAATGCTGTGTCTCCAGACAGAAGCCGCCGTGTTTGCCATAGACTTTTCCGCCCTTGCCGGTGACGGAGCTATTGAGCCAGTTACCGGTATAGAGCTGCACGCCCGGCTCGGTCGTGTAAACCTCCATGACCCGTCCGCTGGTCGGCTCCTGCACGCGGGCGCAAAGCCCCGGTGAGCCTCCGCCGCCGTTGAGCACGTAATTCTGGTCGTAGCCGGCCCCCACTTCGGCGATCCGGGCGCCGATGCGCGTCGGCGCCGTAAAATCGAACGGCGTACCTTTGACGCTTCGGATTTCCCCGGTGGGTATCAAAGCGTCATCGAAGACGGTGTACTTATCGGCGTTAAGCGTCAGGACATGATCCAGCACATCACCTATCCCATGGCCGGCAAGATTAAAATAGCTGTGATTCGTCAGGTTGACCACGGTTGTTTTGTCCGTCTCAGCCTCATAGCTGATCTTCAGTTCATTGTTTTTGGTCAGGGTGTAGGTGACGCTGCACGCCAGATTGCCCGGATAGCCTTCTTCGCCGTCCTGGCTGACGTAGCTGAGCTTCACGGACGCCTCGGCGCCATCGCCTTTGAGCTCTTCGAGCCTCCAAACGACCTTATCGAATCCCTTCTTGCCGCCGTGGATGTGGTTGGGCCTGTTGTTCGGGACTAATTGATACTCAACGCCGTTGAGCGTGAATTTAGCCCCCCCGATGCGATTGGCGTACCGTCCGACGACGGCACCGAAGAGGCCACGGCCCGGGAGATAATCATCCAAGCTGTTACACCCGAGGACAACATCAGCAAGCTTACCGCTGCGGTCCGGGACCTCAAGCGAAACCAGAATCGCTCCATAGTTGATAATCTTAGCCTTCAGACCGTTGGCGTTGACAAGGGTGTACAACTCCACCGGCGTGCCGTCGGGCGTTTTCCCGTAAGATTCCTGCCGGGCATTCATTGGCTTGGTCTCTTTCTGGCCGGCTCCCTTTTCTTTGCAGCCGAACATAACGATTGACGCAATGGCCAGGACCATATTGATTAGAATCTTCACTTTCATTTTCGCACTCCCTTCTTGAAAATGCTCGTGTCTATGCGGATAGTAAAAACTTTTGTACAATGTACCGCCGGCAGCGTGAATTGTCAAAGAAAGGTACGCAGAAATGTCAAATGATCCGGCCATGAATTCCACTCCCCCTGGCGCCGGTCGGTTCGCCACGACGCACTGGAGCGTCGTTTTGTCGGCGGCCCGGCCCGAGTCCGCCCACTATCAGCAGGCCCTGGAGTCGCTGTGCCGAACGTACTGGTTTCCGCTGTACGCCTATTTGCGGCGGCACGGCTGCGACACCCACCAGGCCGAAGACCACACCCAGGCGTTTCTTGCCAATCTTTTGGCCAAGCAGGGCCTGCGCTTAGCCCAGCCGGAACGGGGCAAATTCCGCTCTTTTCTTCTGGCCGCACTCAAGCACTTCTTAGCCAACGAGCGCGCCCGGGCCGGCGCGCAAAAACGCGGAGGCGGCCGCAGCGTTCTGTCTTTGGACTGCCGCAGCGCCGAAGCTCAGTACGCCCTCGAACCGCGCGACGAGCTATCGCCCGAGAAGCTCTTCGAGCGGTCCTGGGCGCTGACCGTGCTGGATCGGACCATGGCGCGACTCGAAGCCGAGGCAGCCGCCTCGAAAAAGCAGGCCCAGTTTGACCGCTTGAAGACCTACCTCACCGCAGGGAAAGACACCGTCGCGTACCACCAGGTCGCAGCCGAGTTGAAGATGACCGAGGGGGCCGTAAAGGTCGCCGTGCACCGCCTGAGGCGGCGATATCGCGAGCTGTTGCGCGATGAAATTGCTCAGACCGTAGCCACCGAGGACCAGATTGACGAGGAGATACGTCATTTGTTCGCCGCCCTCGCTTGCTGAGGGTTCGACCCAATATCCGCTGGAAAAACGCCTTTGTCGCGTGTAACCTTTCAACAGGTTCGCGTAAGTAATAGGCGTAAGCGACCAGAAAGTCAAAAGGAGATGCCTCCATGGCAGAAGAAAGACATTGTTCCGAGTGCGGCAGTCCGCTGCCGGCCGACGCCCCGCAGGGACTTTGTCCGCAATGTCTGATGAAACTGGGCCTGCCCACCGGCATCGAGGTGGCCAATCCCGCCGGGCCGGATGAGCAGAGCGATGTTCCCACCAGCGCCACGCCGCCGGGAGGATTCGTCCCACCGGACGTGAGCGTGTTGGCTGAGCAATTTCCGCAGCTTGAGATTCTCCAATTGTTAGGGCAGGGGGGGATGGGGGCCGTGTACAAGGCTCGCCAGAGGCAGCTTGACCGCCTGGTCGCCGTGAAAATCCTGCCGCCGCAAGTCGGCCGGGCCGAGGCCTTTGCTGAACGCTTCACACGCGAGGCCCGTTCTCTGGCCAAGCTGAACCATCCGGGCATCGTCATGGTTTACGATTTTGGGCGCACCGAGGCCAGCTTGTACTATTTCATCATGGAGTTCGTGGACGGTACGGATCTGCGGCACGTGATCCAGACGGGTCAGCTTTCACCGGCCGAGGCATTAGTCGTGGTGCCCCAGATTTGTGAAGCCCTGCAGTACGCCCATGGGGAAGGAGTTGTGCATCGCGATATCAAGCCTGAGAACATCCTGCTGAACAAGAAAGGCCAGGTGAAAATTGCCGACTTCGGTCTGGCCAAGCTGCTGGATCAGCCGGGAACCGTTTATACCCTCACCAAAGCAGGGCAAAAGATGGGCACGCCGCATTACATGGCCCCTGAACAGATCGAGCGTCCGCACTTAGTCGATCACCGGGCGGACATTTTTTCTCTGGGTGTCGTGTTTTACGAGATGCTGACGGGCGAGCTGCCGCTCGGACGGTTTCCGTTGCCCTCCACAAAAGTCCACATCGACGTCCGGCTGGACGAGGTCGTGCTCAAGACCCTGGAGAAGGAGCCGCAGCGCCGCTATCAGCATGCTTCGGAGGTAAAGATCGACGTCGAGACCATTTCAGCCGGAAGCCCGGCGGCAGAGCCGGTGAACAAGGCAGCGCGGGATGCGGCGCGCGCCGACGATACTGAATCCATCCGCCATCGCGTGTGGATTCCGGCCGTGGGTTTGTTAGTCGCAGGCGGCATCAACTGCCTGGCCGCCGTCGGCCTCGTACTCGCAGCAGTCTTCTCGCTGCTGACAAAAGGCTTTTCAGGCGAGTTTGTCACATTCGGTTTCCTCCCGGGCGCCAAGGGACTGGTCAGCGTCGCGGTCACCGTGACCTACGCGGTCTTTGTTCTCCTGGGCGGCTGGAATCTGATGCAACTGCGCTCCCACCGCCTGGCCCTTGTGGGCAGCATCCTGGCCTTGTTCCCCTTTTCTCCAGGATCCGTCGTGGGCCTGCCTATGGGGATATGGGCGCTGGTGGTGATGAGGAACGAGGACGTAAAAGCAACATTCGGTCAGGAGCGTATCAAAGTGGCAGTACCACCGAAGGTCCGCGACTTTGCGGTCTCAGCGGCGGGGGACGTGAAGGTGGCCTTCGAGCAGGGAAGGGCCGAAGTCGAGAAGATAATAGGCCGCAAGAAAACCAGCACAGAGCGGTCTTCCGGACTCCCTACGCCCGGCGATGTCAGCACACCACGGAATATCCGTGGAATGGCCATCGGGTCGTTTGTGCTTGGATTCGTGAGCACCCTCTCTGCATCCCTCGGTTCGAGTTTTGCCAGCAAGTTCGTCTTTGTTTTTCTGTCCGCCTTCTTTGCTATCTTCCTGGGCGTGGTAGTTATGAAGAGCATCCGCCCTTATCGGGCGCATCTCCTGGACGCGGGGCTTGCTGCTGTGGGAATTCTTATGGCATCGGTCTCCGCCATTACCCTGTTCAACAGCCTGAAGTGACAAGCCGTAGCGAATATATAGTCCCGCTCAGTCCGCGGATGGATCCTTCTGCAGGGAGGGTACCGCGGCGGACTGCCGGGCGATATTCAGCAGCACGCCAACGGCGGCGGCCGACAGCAGCATACTTGTTCCGCCGGCGCTTACAAACGGCAGCGGGATGCCTTTGGTCGGCAGGACAACCGTAACGACACCGATATTAAGGGCTGCCTGAATGGCAATCGCCAGAACAATCCCGCTGGCCAGGAGCCGGCCGAATTGATCCCGGCAGCGAACGATGACCATGATACCTAACGCGACAAACGCGACGAAGAACAGAATAACCGCGGCGTTCCCGACGAAACCGAGCTCCTCACCGATGATTGCGAAGATGAAATCCGTCGTATCCTCCGGCAAATGGCCGTATTTGCAGATCCCCCGGCCCAATCCCTTGCCCCACAGTCCGCCGGAGCCTAAGGCAATCAGCGACTGGTTCGCCTGGTAAGCGGCCGAGTCGGTCAACTGATCGGGGCTGAAAAAAGCAGTTATTCGCCTCATGCGGGTCGGCGAGCGAATCAGCATGAAGAAGAACGCAACCGCGCCGAATGGCAGGGGAGTCAGAACGTGCCACCATTTCGCGCCTGCTATGATCAGCATCAGGAAGGCCAGCAATGCGATGAACGCCGCCGTGCCGAAGTCTTCGACAATAACCAGCGCAACAACCAGACCAACTACGCAGCAGATCGGAACAAACCGTTTCCAGTATGACCTGATACCATCGCCGAGGCTGTCGCAAACGGCCGCCAGGAAGAAAACGACCGCCCATTTTGCCAGTTCGGAAGGCTGGAAGCTTACTGCGACCGGGCCGATGGGGATTCGCAGCCATCGGTAATGCTGGTTTATCTTCCGCACAAAACTCGGCAGGGCCGGAAAAAATCGCTGGGATAAGACAATCGCCAGCAGCACGATGCTCAGGACCAGCAAATAGCCGGTCGGATTTCTGAACCAGCCGTTGGCAAGGCTCAGCCTTCGATAGTCACAGTGAGAGACGGCGTACATGATCAGGCACGCCAACGGGAAAAACAGGATCTGGCGCAGGCCGGGGTAATCGTAGAACTTCTGGAAATCAAAGCCCGGACCAATGTTGGCACCGGCCGAGAAGACAAAGACCGTGCCCACGGCCATCAAGAGCACTACAATCATGGCCAGGCCGTTAGAGACCGGATTATTTCTGGCTGTAACAAACACGTTAATATCTTCGGCTTTCCCGCTCGCGCAGCAGCAGAAATTGTCCGGCCGTTTTGTGAATGAAATCTACAGCTCCCATCCCTGCCTGTATTTTCGGACAAGCAGGTCATTGGCCTGCGGCGAATTGGTAATCTGCAACTTTTCCGCATCCCATCTCAATTTCCCGCCGGTTCGCAGTGCGACCGCGCCGAGGCAGACGGCTTGAGCAAATGGGTACACCGTCTCGAAGTTAGCGTCGGACGCCTGGCCGCCTTTGCAGGCCCGAATCCATTGATCCAGCTCGTCGATCGGACGCGGCAACGTCTGCGGAGGCTTTTTATAGGCCTGCATCTTCTTCTCGGGAATAAGACGCGGATTGTCGCCGCTAAAGCCGGCCAAAATCTTGCCCTTCTCGCCGACAAACAGTAATCCTTCATCGGGCATGTCTTTGCCGTCGGCGTCCAGCTCCCCGGGTTTCGCAGGCTTGAGCCCGCCATCGTACCAGTGGAGCGACACGGGCGGCATATCTCCACGGGCCGGGAACTCCCAGTGGATCAGCGACGCACGAGGAAATGAGACCTTGTTCTCCTGCTTCTGCCACAGATTGTCCACTATCTTGTAGTATTGGCTTCGGCTGGCTTCCACGCTGAGTGGCGCGGGCAGTTTCAGGACCTTGAAGATTTGATAGAAACTGTAGTTGCCCATATCACCCAGAGCGCCGGCCCCGAAATCATACCACCCGCGGAAAATAACCGGTGCATAAGCAGGGTGGTAAGGCCGATGAGGAACAGGGCCAAGCCACAAATCCCATTCGAGGCCGTCTGGGACCGGCGGTCTCTCAGGCGGGTACTCGGTCATCCCCTGCGGCCAGAAAGGTCTCGACGACCAGTTGTGAACCTCCCGCACGGGCCCAATCGCACCGTCCTGAATCCATTCGCACAACGTGGGTGCCGCGTGGCTGTCCGCCGCACAGAACATCTGAGTAGCCACCCCCGTCTTGCGGGCCGTTTCGACGGCCAGCGTGGTTTCATGAAGCACGTTGGATAAGGGCTTGTGCGTAATCACATGCTTGCCCTTTTTCATAGCCGCAATTGCAATCGTAGAATGAAGATGGTCCGGCGTCATGATGTAAACGGCGTCCAGGTCTTTCTCGTTGGTAAGCAGCTCGCGAAAGTCGCCGTACACGGAGCAGGCCCCGGCCGGCTGCGAACCCGCGTTCATGGCGTAGTAGCTGTCCACAATCTCCCGGCCGACTTCTCTGCCGCACCGGCAGCCTTCCTGCCCCTGGCCCCAGTCGGGCTTCTTCAGGAACGCACGGATCTTGTCCCGTAATTCGTTCTTCGACCATGCGACGTAATCGTTGCTGTCCCGATTGGGGTCGCACACCGAGACGATTCGCAGCTCCGGCTTGGGCAGGGCCTCTATCAATTGCCGGATTCCCTGTGTGCCGGTTCCGATGTAACCGACGTGGATCTTCTCACTGGGAGGTACATGCCCGGCGCCGCCCATCACCCGGCGCGGGACGATTGTAAAGGCTGCGACCGCCGCCGAAGCCGTAGCGAAGAATTCACGACGGTCTATCGCGCGATCATGTTGAGAAGACTTTGCACCGGCTGAGACATTTTTCTGCTTATGATTCATTTGCTCATTCATGGTTTGTTCTCCTTACCGTTCGCATCCCCGCTGCGCGGGAATTGACTGAGCTGTCGAGACTCTACGCGACATGAAGTTACCGCAAGTCCCGGACGGATGCAAGATTTACTCCCGGTGGCTGTCAATTGCCAACGCACGGCCCCACGGCCCAAATCGGCGGGGGGTTGCGCTTGACAAGCGGTGTTTTACAGCTTAGAGTAATTTGTTTCATGAGTTTCGACGCTCGTCGAGGAATCGTAAGTTATGCAGGACAAAGTAGTAACACGTTTCGCACCGTCGCCCACGGGTTATCTGCACGTCGGTGGGGCCAGGACCGCTTTGTTTAACTGGCTCTGTGCAAGGCGAACGGGCGGGACGTTCATCCTCCGCATCGAAGACACCGATCAAAAGCGAAACACCCCGACTGCGATGCAGCAGGTCATGGACGACTTGAAATGGCTCGGAATCCAATGGGACGAAGGCCCGGAAGTCAGCGGACCCAGCGGGCCGTACCTGCAATCACAGCGAAAACACATCTACGACCAGCACATTCGCAGACTTCTCGATGAACACAAGGCGTACTACTGTTTCGAGACCTCCGAAGAGCTCGATACCATGCGAGAAAGGGCCGAAGGCCAAAAGGGAAACTTAACCTATCTCCGCCCTGAGAGATTTCCCGACAAAGATGACGTAAGAAAGGCCAGAGAGCAGGGCCGGCCCGTCACGGTTCGTTTTGCCGTCCCGCAGCATGAGCCCATCGTCGTGCAGGATGTAATTCGCGGCGTCATCACATTCGCCCCCGGTGAAATCGGGGATTTCATCATCCAAAAAAACGACGGCTTTCCGACGTACAATTTCGCCTGCGTGGTCGATGACCGGCTGATGAATATCACGCACGTCATTCGCGGCCAGGAGCACCTCAACAACACGCCGGGCCAGCAGGTCTTATGGCGGGCCTTGTTTCCCGACGTCCCGCTTCCGGCGTACGCTCACATGTCCGTCACCGTCAGCGAGACCGGCGGCAAGCTCTCCAAGCGCGAGCGGCCCAAGGCTCTGCGAGAGGCTATCAAGGCCGCCGAGAATATCGACTTGACGAAACTGGCCGAAGCAGGAAACATCGGCTTCGACCAACTCGATTCATTCTTAAAAGGCGACACGACACCGGATATGCCAAATATTGATGCGATGGCTCAGTATCTTGGTGTGGCGCTGCCGGAGATTAACATCGTCGATTTCTCCAGGAGCGGCTATCTGCCCGAAACGATGGTCAATTTCCTTGCCCTTTTGGGCTGGAACCCCGGCGACAATCGCGAGATCATGCCGGCCGATGAGCTGATCAAAGCCTTCGACCTGTCGCGCCTGACCAAGTCAAACAGCCTGTTCGACCGCCAGAAGCTGCTCGCTTTCAACACCGAGCACATCCGCATGGTGCCGAAAGAGACGCTGCTGGACCATTTCAAAGCGTACCTGGCGCAGTTCGAGTCGCCCCTGTTGGCGGCAAGCAACGATGTCTTAATGAAGGTCCTGCAACTGTGCGAGGGGGCGCGGACGCTGGCTGAGATTGAGGCCAAGTGCCGATTCATCTGCATACCCAAGGAGCAGATCCAGTACGACAAGAAAGCCGTGCAAAAAATTCTGATCAAGGATCGCGGTCTTGAAGTGCTGCCGATCATCGACGAGCGGCTTGCTCGACTGCAACCGTTCACCGAGCAAGGTCTGGAGGTGATGCTTCGCAGCCTGGCCGAGGAAAGGGGAGTCGGCCTGGGCAAGGTCGCCCAGCCATTGCGCGTGGCTTTGACGGGTACGACGGTAAGCCCGTCCATCTTCGAGTCTGTGCAACTGTTGGGCGTGCCGGAGACCTCCGCGAGAATCAAGATAGCCATGGCTCAAGTGGGAAGGTCAACGTAAATGTCACTACTGGTAACCGGTTCAATAGGCATTGATACGGTCAAGACGCCCTTTGGCGTCAGTGAGAACTGTCTCGGCGGCTCGTCCGTGTACTTCAGTATGGCGGCCAGTCTCTTTACGCCGGTTAGGTTCGTAGGCGTTGTCGGCTCGGATTGCCCGTTCGATCTGGCCCGGATTTTTGCCGGCAGAAACGTGGACCTGGCGGGGCTGGAGGTAAGGCCACAGAGCAAGACCTTCCGCTGGACCGGCCTGTATCATAACAACATGGACGACCGAACGACGGAGGCCCTGGAATTGAACGTCCTGGCCGAAGCGCCGCCGAAGGTGCCCGAAACATTCAAGGACAGCGAATTTGTTTTTCTGGCTAATACGGCGCCGGCCCTTCAGCTCGAATTGCTCGAACAGATCGAGGAGCCGGTCTTCGTGGCCGCCGATACCATGAACTGCTGGATCGAGGGCCATCTGAACGACCTGAAGACGCTGCTGAAGAAGATTGATTGCCTGATCATCAACGAGGATGAAGCCGGGATGCTGGCGGCCGAGCACAATCTGATAAGAGCAGCGCAGAAAATTCTGAACATGGGTATAGACGCAGTGATCATCAAGAAAGGCGAATCCGGCTCGATTTTGTGTCACGCCAACGGCGGGATGTTCATTCTTCCGGCCTATCCGGCCTGCGACGTCAAGGACCCCACGGGCGCCGGCGACAGCTTCGCCGGCGGATTCATGGGCTATCTGGCCCAGAGCGGTAATACGCAGTTCGAAACGCTGAAAACGGCGATTGCCTGCGGCACGGTGGTTGCGTCATTTACGATTGCAGACTTCTCGCTGGACGGATTAACCGCCATAAGCAAAAACGATATCGACCAAAGACTCAAAACATTGCGAAACGTAACCAAGTTTTAGCGAGCATAGAGCAGGATGCGGTGCTTCATAGCTATAGATATTAGCAACGACATCAGAAAGAGCCTGGACAAATTGCAGAATGAGCTGCGGGGCAAAGCCGACGTTCATAAAGGCGACGTCAAATGGGTAGAGCCCGAAGCGATCCATTTGACGCTGAAGTTCTTAGGAGAGATAAAAGATGAGCAGGTCGTCGATGTCTGCAATATAACGCGGGACGTTGCGGGCCGGCACCGAAGCTTCGAGCTGGAAGTCGGGCAGGTCGGTCACTTCGGCGGGGCAAGCGCCAGGGTCCTGTGGGTCGGCGCGGGACAGGACTGTAACGATCTGCTGGAATTACAGCAAGACCTTGAGGAGCAATTAGACCTGGCCGGTTGGCCGAAGGAAGGGCGGAAGTTCTCCGCTCACCTGACCCTGTGCCGCGTGAGAAACTCAGGTGCCGGCAGCAAGCTGGCGCAACTGATCCAGCCGTACAAGGACTTTAAGCTCGGGACGATATCGGCGGATTCAGTCCGTGTGTATCAGAGCGAGCTGACGCCGGAAGGCCCGATTTACACCGTGTTAGGAAATTACAAGCTGCAATAGAGCAGAACTCTTGAAACCTGAAGCGAGATAACATAAGGAGAAGAGCAAAAAATGGCAAAAACAAAGAAAGCTGAGACAACACCGAAAACCACCGGCAAGCAGGACGCCATCCAGCGTGTGATCGCGCAAATCGAAAAGCAGTACGGCCAGGGCGCCATTATGCAGATGGACGAGCACAGCTACGCCAAAATCGAAGGCATCGGCACGGGAGCCTTGTCGCTGGATATCGCCCTGGGCGGCGTCGGTATCCCGCGAGGAAGAGTGACCGAGCTGTTCGGCCCGGAGTCCTCCGGCAAAACAACCCTGGCTCTTCACATCATCGCCAACGCGCAGCGCGCCGGCGGCGTGGCGGCGTTTATCGACGCCGAACATGCGCTGGATACCACCTGGGCCAAGAGGATCGGCGTTGACGTCAGCGGCCTGCTGGTCAGCCAGCCCGACACGGGCGAGCAGGCGCTCGACATCACCGAGATGCTCATCAGCTCCAACTCCGTGGACGTCATCGTCGTCGATTCCGTCGCCGCCCTGACACCCAAGGCGGAGATCGAGGGCGAGATGGGCGACGCCCACATGGGACTCCAGGCACGATTAATGAGTCAGGCGATGCGCAAGCTGACCGCCATTATCAACAAGAGCAAAACCGCCCTGGTCTTCATCAATCAAATCCGCATGAAAATCGGCGTGATGTTCGGCAATCCGGAAACCACGACCGGCGGAAAGGCCCTGAAGTTCTACAGCTCGGTGCGCATCGACCTGCGGCGAATAACGACCATAAAGGACGCCGCCGGGGCCGTCGGCTCCAGGGTTAGAGCCAGAGTGGTCAAGAACAAGATCGCGCCGCCTTTCCGCGAAGCCGAGTTCGACATGATGTTCGACAGCGGAATCAGCTATGAAGGCGACCTGCTCGATTTGGCCCTTGACTGCCAGGTCGCCGAGAAAAGCGGTGCGTGGTTGAATTATGGCGAGATCCGGCTCGGCCAGGGCCGGGAAAACGCGAAGAAATTTCTGACCGAAAACAAAGACTTGTGCCAGGAGATAAAGGCAAAGGTCCTCACCGCCAAGGGCCTTGTGTGAGTACAAAGCAGGAAACAAAAAGCAGGATATCCTTGTCAGTATGAGAAGCTCAAAACAAATCAGAAGCGACTTCATCGATTTCTTCAAGGGCAAAGATCACCAGTTCGTCCCCAGCTCACCGATTGTGCCCGTCGGCGACGAGACGCTGCTTTTTGCCAACGCGGGAATGAACCAGTTCAAGGACATTTTCCTCGGACTGTCCGCCGCCCGGCACCGCCGGGTCGCCAACAGTCAGAAATGTCTGCGCGTCAGCGGCAAACATAACGACCTCGAAGAGGTGGGCAAAGATACGTACCACCACACGTTCTTCGAGATGTTGGGCAACTGGTCGTTCGACGATTATTTCAAGGCCGAATCCATCGAATGGGCCTGGGAGCTTTTTACGCAGGTTTGGGGAATTGATCCGGGTTGCTTATGGGCGACGGTTTTCACCGGCGACCAAACCGACGGACTGCCTGCCGACGACGAGGCCGCTCAGTTATGGCCCAAAGTCACGTCGCTGCCTTCCGAACGAGTCCTTCGGTTCGGCAAGAAAGACAATTTTTGGGAAATGGGCGAGACGGGCCCCTGCGGCCCGTGCAGCGAAATTCATATCGACCTCGGACCCGACAGGTGCGATATGAAAAACGTCCCCGGCCACAAATGCAGTGTCAACGGCGGCTGCGCCAGATACATCGAGCTGTGGAACCTTGTGTTCATACAGTTCAATCGCCTGCCGGACGGCAATCTCGTGCCGCTCCCCGCCAGGTACGTTGACACGGGCGCTGGGCTCGAGCGGATTGTCGCCGTGCTCCAGAACAAGACGAGCAACTATGACACCGATTTATTCATGCCCATCATCGAGCACACCAGCAGCCTGACCGGTCACAAATACACCTCAAAGCTCGGCAACAAAACCGATAACGCGTTTCGAGTTATCGCCGATCATATTCGCGCGATTGTCTTTGCCGTCACCGACGGGGCGACGCCCTCGAACGACGGCCGGGGTTACGTCATTCGCCGAATCCTTCGCCGCGCTTCGAGATTCGGCAGAGAGTTAGGCGTGCACGAGCCGTTTATTTACAAGCTCGTGCCGGTCGTCGTCGATTGCCTGGGGGGCGCCTTCGGCGAGATACGGCAGCGCGCGGACTACGTCTCGACGGTCATCGAATCCGAAGAGGCCGCCTTCGGCCGAACGCTGGATCGAGGCATTGAAATCTTCAATGCCGCCGGTAAGCGGGCGCAGAAATCAAAGGACAAGATCATCAGCGGCGATGATGCCTTCCAGCTCTATGACACATACGGTTTTCCGCTGGACTTGACGCAGCTCATGGCCGCAGAGCGCGGCCTGAAGGTCGATACGGCGAAGTTCGCCGAGCTGATGGAAGAGCAGAGGCAGCGGGCCCGAGCCGCTTCCGCTAAGGATTCGCTGTCACTGACGGATAAGGTCAGTGGCCAGGTTCTGCCTGAAACAGAGGACCTACACAAGTACCACGCTGACCAGTGCGACGCCACGGTAGTCGGTTTTATTGACGCCGAAGGTTTCCAAACCAAAGGCCGTCTCGAGGCGGGCGCTCAGGCCGGGATTGTCCTGGACAAGACCTGCTTTTACGCCGAGGCAGGCGGGCAGGTGGGTGACTGCGGCGTCATCGAGTCCGACATCGCTCGGTTTATCGTCCAGAATACGACGAAAATCGCCAACTGCATCATCCACCAGGGCCATATCGGCAAGGGGACTTTCAACGTCGGCCAAAAGGTGAGGGCCATCGTTAGCAAAGACAGGGCCGCCACAAGAAAAAACCACACCGCCACACATCTGCTCCAATGGGCGCTGCAGCAGGTTTTAGGCAAGTCCGCGGCTCAGCAAGGCAGTTACGTCGGCCCGGATTACTTGAGATTTGACTTTACCTATCCCAAGGCGCCGACGGCCGAGCAGCTAAAGCAGGTCGAGAATTTAGTGAGGGAAAAAATCGCCGAGGACCAGCCGGTGAGCTGGATTGTCATGCCAAAGGAACAGGCCCAGAAACTTGGTGCAATGGCCCTGTTCGGCGAAAAGTATGGCAGCGAAGTCCGGGTCGTGGCGCTTGGCGCCGAGAACAAGGACCGTATCAGTGAGGCTTTCAGTCGCGAGTTTTGCGGCGGCACACACGTGGACAGGCTCGGCGTTATCGGCGGCTTCAAGATCATCAAGGAAGAGAGCATCTCCGCCGGGGTTCGCCGGATCACGGCGCTGACCGGCCCGGCGCTGACCGCCCAACTGGAGAAGGCCAGCGACCTCATCGATGCGCTGGCCGCGATGCTGAAAGTCCCGTCCGAATCGCTGGTGGAGCGGGTTGGCCGGTTGATGGAGGATAATAAGAAACTCTCCAAAGAGCTCAAGACGGCCGCTCGACAGTCCGGCGTGGACGCGATATCCGAGGCAAGGGAACTGCTCGAAAAGTGCCAGAAAATCGGTGAGGCCGCTATCATCGTCGGCCGAGTCTCAAAAACATCGGTCGAGCAGGCGCGCGAGGCCGTCGATATGCTCAAGAAGAAGGCACAATCGGCCGCTATCGTGTTAGCGTTTGATGACGAAGGCAAGGTGGTGCTGTTAGCGGGCGTGACCGACGACTTAATCAAGAAGGGGCTCAGCGCCGGCGACATCGTCAAGGAAATCGCGCCCATTGTGGACGGCGGAGGAGGCGGCCGGCCGCAGATGGCCCAGGCCGGCGGCAAAGACCCGACGAAAATCGACGACGCCCTCGCCCGGGCCGCGGAGTTGATCAAACAGAAACTGGGTGCTTGAGCGGCCGGGAAGGCGTACTCGGCTGGGTGGCAGCCTCAAAGCCGCAGGCTTTGGGGATGGGGCACGCTAAACCGTCCCCAACCCATTCGACTTCGCTCAGGGGAGCGCTTCGCTTGAGGATGCCACGTCGTTGAAGAAAATCCGTCCCGAAGCGTTTTGTCTAATAGAGCGCCCGGCGGCGCAACCGTGCAGGCGGCGAAAAAAACAGGGAGTCCTGGGCAACCACATAGCACCGTAAGGCGTCCCTAAGGGAGGTTGCCCCTACCACGGGAGGGAGAAGATTCGTGATTCGATTTTCTTGCGAGCATTGCGGTCATAAAATCGGCGTGGAAGAGGCGCACGTCGGTAAGCGGGGCAAGTGCCCCGCGTGCGGAACTATTGTCACCGTGCCGGCGGAATCGACCCTTATCGAGTTTGATTGCGGAAACTGCGGCCGGCGGCTCGCCGTGCCCAAAATCCAAAGCGGCAAAAAAGTCGTCTGCCCGAAATGCGAGAAGGTAATTTTTGTCCCCGCCGGAGGGGAAACACCGGCCGTAAGTGCAAGTGTAGTCCGTTTCACGTGCTCGACGTGCAAATGGCAAATCGAGGAGCCGGAAAGCTCGCGCGGAAAGCTCGTCGAATGTCCCCACTGCCACAATTACATCGCGGCCCCTTCGGCGGAAATTCCGTCGCAGGAGGTTGTCATCCCCCTTCAGCCCACGATACGGGATGACAGGTCCGAGGAACATTTCGAGCAGCTGCAAAAAGACCAGGGGGCAGCCATACAAGAGCCTGAGCCTGTCCTCGAGCGCAAGCTGCCCTGGATTCTCGACATATTCCTTTATCCTGCGAGCAGGCCGGGCCTGATGATTCTTGGAATTGTCGTTGTTGTACGAGTGACATTCAGGATTGTAATCAGATTCCTCGGCACAGCCTCCCAACAGTTTCTACCGTTTCTGGCGTTCTTCGGGCTAATGTGGGCTGTAGGCATGATTGTGAGGCTTGTTCTGTGCCTTTATTTGTGGTGGTACCTTTGTGAGTGCATCCGGGAGAGCGCGGCCGGGGGGATTCGAGCGCCCGAAACGACAGGCCGAAGCCCGGGCCTGGGCGGGATGCTCTGGCAAACGATCATGACAGGCGGCTGTTTCGTTCTTTTCCTGGGCCCGCCGGTTTTCTATCGCATAGAGACTGGAGCAAGCGACGCGATTTTCTGGGGTCTGGTTGTCTATGCCGCGGTCTTCTTGCCCATGAGCATGTTGGCTGTTGTCGTATTTGATTCCTGGCTGGGCCTTAATCCGATCTTGTTGGTCCGTGCACTACTCAGCACATTCCTGCCGTACTGCGCTATGATTGTGGTCATTGCGCTACTTGCAGCAGCAGGCATTTTCGGCATCGGCAAGCTGCCGAACCCGAACGAGTCTTCCCTCGGGCTTTTTATCCTCTGGTGCATGAGTATTTATCTGGCCATGATCGTGGCTCACCTGCTGGGAGCATTCTGTCATCGCTACAAAGAAAAACTTAACTGGGACGTGTAAAGTTATCACGATGAAGATACTTGAGGAAGAACCACCGTTAGCGGATGAATGCAAGCTGCCCTGGCTGATCGATGCTTTCCTCTATCCGATCAGCGTATCCGGCATGATTCACCTTGTAGTCTTTGTCACTGTGCCTCTGTTGATCTCTGCACTCATCAGACTGATATGGTATTTCCTGGGGCCGCTCCTTGGGCCTGCAACGGCTGAGTTCACCGAGCCCATTACGATTATCCTTTGTGTTATCTTCTACAGCTACGTGTGCTACTACATCGCGGACTGTGTCATTAGCAGCGGAAGGGGCCGGCGGCGAGCTACAGACCTGGCGATGCCAAACACAATCAGCATCGGCGATTTTATTTCCCAGGCATTTATTATTATTGGCGGTATAGCCATCTGTTTATCGCCCGTGTTACTCTATTCGGTCCTGGCCAAACGAAACGATTTGTGGTTCTGGGCCTTGTCGGCTTACGGGATATTTTTCCTGCCGATGTTGTTGCTCAGGGGAATCATGTTTGACACCCCTGACGCTTTGAATCCGATAGAGATTGTCCGGTCGATAGGCCGTGCGTTGCCGCCGTACTGTGGGCTGGTCCTGTTCTTTCTGGTCGTCGGCGGGTTCGCTGTGGTTGTCACACCGAGGCTCCCGCTTTGGGGATTCCTCCGAAGAGTTCTCAGAGTCTATCTGGTCTTCGTCCTGGCGGGCCGGTTGGGCTGGTTCTACTGGTGGTATAAAGACAAGCTCCAGTGGGAAGTATAGGCTTTCGCAGAAGGCTCAATCCTGCTGCCGGATTCTCACGCTCTTAGCATGGGCATCGAGGCCCTCAACCTCAGCCAGGCGGGCGATATCATCAACGCTGGCGGCCAGCATGTCCTGATCGTACTCGATAATACTGATCGACTTGAGAAAATCGTTACTGGTCAGCGCACTGGCAAACTTCGCCCTCGTTCCGGTCGGCAACGTGTGGCTGGGCCCGGCCCAATAGTCGCCGACCGCGACGGGGCTGTACGAGCCGATGAAAATCGCCCCGGCGTTGTTTATCTTCTCGGCGATCTGGCGGCTTTGGCCACCGCACTGGACCTCCATGTGCTCGGGCGCAAAATCATTCGCCATTTCAATCGCCTGATTCATATCGTCCACAACCACAATGGCGCTGAATTTCTTGAGGGATTCTTTGGCCGCTTTGGCCCTCGGCAATTCGGTCACCTGCTTTTGCAGCTCCTTGAGAACCTCCTTTGCGAAGCCCTGCGAATCCGTCACAACGACTGCGCTGCTGTCGGCCGCGTGCTCCGCCTGGCTCAGCATATCGGCCGCGACCCACGCCGGGTTGGCTTCCTCATTTGCAATAACGAACACTTCGCTCGGCCCGGCAATCGAATCGATTCCGACGTAGTCTCCCGAAACCATCTTCTTGGCCGCCTGTACCCACTTGTTGCCGGGGCCGACAATCTTGTCCACTTTGGCGATTGTTCCGGTCCCCACGGCCAGTGCCGCCACGGCCTGGGCCCCGCCGATTTTGTACACCTCATCGATGCCCAGCTCGTGGCAGACGGCTAAGATGACCGGATGGATGCTGCCTTCATGTCTCGGCGGCGAGACCACGACAATCTCCTTTACCCCTGCAACCTGCGCCGGCACGGCGGTCATGATGACCGTCGAAGGCAGCGGCGCCGAAGCCCCCGGAACACAAATACCAATCCTCCTGATCGGAGTGTATCGTATGCCGCGGGGCACGTTGTGCCTGTTGACCAGGATATCTTTCTGGTATGTGCGAACGTTTTCAATAGCCTGACGCAGCGAAGTCAATATGTCCTGGTTCATCTGCCGGTGAGCTTTGCCCAATTCGTCTTTGCTCACTCGGAACTGCCCGGGCGTCAGTTTGACCCCGTCGAACTTCTCTGTGTACTCGGCAACAGCCAAGTCTCCGCGGTCGGCAACGTTGCGAAGAATCTCAACGACCCGCTGATTTTCTTCGCTGCCGTATTCGGCGAACCGCGCTGCTAACATCAGATTCGAGCGAAATTTCGCCAGCTTCTTTTCAAAACCCGGTTGAGACGACGAGATGAGAATTTGATCGAGTCCGTGGGGCACGAGAAATCTCCTTTACCTGCCAAAGTTGCTGTGACTGTAGGCCCGTGTCGCCCTGTGCAGCAGCAGGTAGCTGTCGCCTTTATATTTGGTCATGAGGCCCGCTATTTTGAACCGGACCGGCTCCGGCTCGGCCGACTGCTCCCGCTCGGCCAGCTCCAACGCCTCGCACGGCAGCAAACGCAGAATCAGCCGCTGGATGTTCCGGCCGAGTGCGTCCGGCGCCAATACGAGCCGGCCGTTCCGGCATTGCCCGGCGGGCAATGACGGACTGACAAGAAACGCCGTTCTATCCGCAAAGATCGTATCGGCGCTTTTCTCGATACTCGATTCCTGATTCTCGATTCTCGCCGAGTATCGGGAAGCTCCTTCTTCCCGCCTGGCTCTGAGCTTCTCCAATAGCTCGGGGGGGATGGTTAATACGTCGTTCGGCTCATCGACGGCAAGCGGTTTATCCGCCGCGCGCTGTTGGTCCGCTGGCGGCAACTCCGGTTTTTCGGGTTTGCTCAGTGGCTGGAAATAATTCGGGAAGATATAATTCCTGCCCTTGTACCTTGTCACCCGGCCGTCCCAGAGCCGGTAAGTCACCGCCGGATACATCTTCGCATCGGCAATCATCTTTTCCAGCGCCGAGGACGGCAGCAGCTCCAGTTTTGTCCCTGCTTTGAGAACGGTACTGGAATCATTCACGTCCGATGCCAATTCGAAGAACCATACATCATTGCTATCCGGGCCGGCCAGTGTACCATCGACGCCCGCCAGAATGAAACCATCCCGCAGCAGCGGAGCCGCCGGCCGGCTGTTGGGCAAGGTTCGTTGAGCCGTACCCGGAGCCAATCCCGCCGGAGCGGCGCTCGCAAGAAACAGCACAATCAGAAAAACCGGTATCTTACTCATATCGATGGCTCATCGCCCCAAGTCTGTAATAATCATTTGCACGGCCTGCCCCGGCTCGTCTGCGAGCTTTACATATCGGCTGCTGTCAGGGTCATCGCTCGCAACCAGATCGACCAGCGGCCCCCAGAATCCACCCAAAAGTATAATCGGTTTATCCGCCTTCAGAAAGCCCTTGTTTTTCAATTCCCAGACCTTTGCCAGTTCCAGCAGCGTTCCCGTGCCGCCCGGCAGCGCAATATAGGCATGCCCCAAATCAATCAATTTATCGAGGCGCTTATCCAGCGAATCGGTAACAATCTCGCGAGTAACGTATTCGTTCGCCTTGGCGGACTTGAAAGCCGAACAGGTGACGCCGATGACCTGGCCGCCGGCCTCGGCCGCCCCTTTGGCCGCCGCCAACATGGTTCCGCCGTATCCCCCGTTGGCAATGGTGAAGCCGGCCTGAGCCAGTAGACTGCCCATCTCCAAAGCCATCGCAAAGGCCGAATCGTCCCACTGGGCTCGTCCCGTGCCGAAGATGGTCACTATCTTTTCAGGCATTGGCCTTCTTTCGCGTGTAGCTCAGAAGCCCCGCCGCAAGCAGGATTTCTCTGTCCCGGCCGGATAGCTCCAAGCGGCCGACGAACTCATACGAGCCGTCCGCCTTGACAATCCTGATTTCGTCGGCGCTCTGTACCGCTTCGAGCAGGTTATCTATCCGAAGCTCGTCGTCGCGCTCGATTCGGTCGTAGTCGGCGGGGTCGGCAAACTCGATGGGCACGATGCAGAAGTTGATCAGGTTCGCCTTATGAATTCGCTCGATGCTTTTGGCGATCACGACCCGCACGCCCAGATACATCGGGCACAGGGCGGCGTGCTCTCTGGACGAGCCCTGGCCGTAGCTTTCGCCGGCGACGATACAGGCAGCTACGGCTTTTTTCTTCAGCTCGAGCGCCCGTTCGGCAAACGTCGGCCTGCCTTTTTCGTTGAAGCAGTTGAAAACAACCTTGGCGTATTCGGGAACATTCGAGCGAAGCTTCAGGAACGTGCCTGCCGGCATGATGTGGTCGGTGGTGATCTTGTCGCCGCACTTGAGCAGCACTTTGCCCGTCAGTTTCTCCGGCAACGGGCTCGGCGTTTCCGGCACGACAATCGTCGGCCCGCGCAGAACCTCTATTTTTGCCGCTTCCTTTTTGCTCAGAGGCTTCTCTATCATGTTGTCGTTAATGACGAATTCGCCGGGCAATTCGATTTTGGGATACTGGAGCCCGAACAGCTCCGGCACGTCGCGCGGATCGGTAATCCGGCCGGTCAGGGCCGAGGCGACCGCCGTCTCCGGACTGACCAGATAAACCTGGTCGCCCTTTGTTCCACTTCGTCCGGCAAAATTCCGGTTGAAGGTTCGCAGACTCACCACCCCGTCCGCCGGCGAGAGGCCTTGCCCGATGCACGGCCCGCAGGCCGATTCCAGAATCCGGGCGCCCGCGGAAATCATATCCGCCATCGCGCCGTTTTCAGCAAGCATGTTCAGAACTTCCCGGCTGCCCGGGGCGATGGCAAATTCGACCATTTCATTGATCCGGCGCCCTTTCAATACCCGCGCAACCATCATCAAATCGGCATAGCTCGAATTTGTGCAGCTTCCGACGACGACCTGGCGGGTTTCCACGCCGGCAATCTCACGGACCGCCCTGACGTTATCCGGCGAAGACGGACAAGCCGCCATCGGCTCAAGCTCGTCCAGCTTTATCTCGATCACGCGGTCGTAAGCGGCGTCCGAATCGGCCGCCAACGGCTGGTAGTCTTTCTCTCGCTTCTGGGCGGCCAGGAATCGCTTAGTCTGCTCATCGCTGGCGAAGATGCTCGTCGTCACGCCCAACTCGGCGCCCATATTCGTGATCGTCGCTCGCTGGGGCACGGATAATTTCGCCGCGCCCGGGCCAAAATACTCGACCACCCAGCCGACGTTGCCTTTTGTCGTCAGGATGCTCAGCAGCTTGAGAATGACGTCCTTGGCCACCACCCAATCGCCCAATGCTCCGGTCAGTTTGACTCCGAGAACCTTCGGGCATTTCAGGTAGAACGGCCCGCCGGCCATGGCGACCGCTACGTCCAGTCCGCCGGCCCCAATGGCCAACATGCCGATTCCGCCATCGGTGGGTGTATGCGAATCGCTGCCCAACAGCGTCGCGCCGGGTCTGCCGAACCGCTCTAAGTGGACCTGATGACAAATTCCATTGCCGGCGCGGGAATGATAGACGCCGGACTTGGCAGCGACCGTTTGCAGATACAAATGGTCGTTATGGTTCTCCGGCCCGAAACCGGCCATATTGTGGTCGATGTAACTGACCGACAAATCCGTTTTGACCCGCTCCAGTCCCATGGATTCATAGAGCAGGAACGCCGTCGTTCCCGTGGCGTCCTGCGTCAGCGTCTGGTCGATGCGGATCCCAATCTCCTGGCCCGCTGCGAGCTCGCCCTCAACCAGATACCGGCTAAGTATCTTGTAAACAAGCGTTTGTCCCAATTCCGTACTCCTTGAAAAACCGAAAAGCACAGTTTAACACATAAGCGGACGGAAAACAAATCCACAAGAGGCATTGAAAAAGGGCGGCCCGGCACTCCGCAAAACCAAGCCGCCCAAAAACGTTCAAAGGCGGGGACTATCTCGGCGCGATCCGGTTACCGAGCGATGGAGTCCCATCGACGCGGCTGCCTACCAGTCGCGTACAATGACCCCATCTTTCCCGACCAAATACTGTTCTCCATCTTTGACCTTCAGATTATAGACCTTGCCGATGCAAGGCGTTGCCCTTTTCGTAACACTCTTGACGGCAATTGGCTCCTCTAATGAGGCCAGTTTCGAGCCGCTCGCCAGCTCCTGCACCGAAGCCCATCGCCCGGAATCAAGCAGGAAGTAGTGCGAATCGGCCACGCTGATGCGATTGCCGCTTTCGAGCATGATGTCGTAGCGTTGCCACGGTCCTTCAGATTCATTGTGCTCGACGACGCCTTCGATCTCATGTGAACACACCGTTTTCTGCAGGCAAGCCAATGTCCGTGTACCGAGCGGTTTGGTCACTGTCTGTCCAGCGACAACCTTGGATATTGGCACCAATGCACCATCGACCCACACCAAAGTCTCGGCAGGGAAACACCGCGTCTTTGGCGTACCTTTGCCGTCATGGACCAGCAGCGAATCCGCCCTGTCTTTGGGCACGCTCCCAAGCACAGGCGGGCCGCCGACCCGGATGTCCCCGCCATCCCAGAAGGTGTAGATGTTATCGTCATTGATGCCGCAGAACGCCTGCTTCTCAAAGCTCACGTGGTTATCCAAAAACAACACGTTTTGACCGTCTTCCTGGTGCTGGACGGCGTTGCCGGCCTTTACAGCTTCTCTGCCGCCGGTGGGTGAATAGAGACCCGGAAACTGTTTGGCAGCTCCGGCGGGCGACTCGATCCAGGGATTCCTGTCGGCCGCAATCGCCAGACCCGGCTCGCTCGCCGTGGTCAGAGCATACAGACCGAAAGGCTGATGGTACGAGTAGCTACAGTGCTTCTGCGGCTCCGGGCCGAAGTCCCACAGATCGATCAGGTCTTTGTTGCCTGCGTTGTAGTTGCTGGGCTTGAATTCCGTGGTTCCGGCGTCGCCCTTGCAGATAAACGACTTGGGCGTGACCTCGGCGTACTTGACCAACAGGTAGAAACAGGACGAGATACTTCCCTTGCCGCCGCTGCCGTCGGGCGCTAAGCCGTATGCAGTAACACGACTGACGGCGTCCCAGGCGGGTATTGTCATATTCCACGTGCCGTTTCGGCCGCCGGAACGCGGCAGCTCATCGTCGTAATCGTTGGCATAGATAAGCATGGCCTTACCGATGCCGGACAGATTCGTCCCGCAGACCATCCGAAAGGCGATCTGCCGGACCCTGGCCAGGGCGGGCATCAAAATGCCCATCAGCAGAGCGATGATCGCTATCACGACCAGCAGCTCCACTAATGTAAAACCGGCCCCAGCCGTCCCAAAGTAAACTTTGCGTTTCATGATTCTTCTCCTTCATTATTTCGGAGATTCGCCGACCGGCCGCCTCGAGCACATTTTGATAACTTATTCGATAACAATAGCTGCAACGAACTACCCGGATCGCATTACGAGAAGTCCCTGCCAAAACATAACACACAGCGTTCAACGCCGTCTCTTCGCGAATCTCCATGGTTCATTCTTTTCGCTCAAGAACGGTCGGTTTAAGCCATTTCACTTTTGTCACAAAGACACTAAGAGCCTATCCCAGTAGGCGTGGTTTTGCCGATAACTCCTGAGGCACGTTGGTGTGCCGCAGGAGATCACGGATGACCAGAAAACGCAAGACCCAACGCAAGATGGCGTATAAAGACAAATGGC